>JAEEGJ010012099.1_pt1 | contig 21522 bp, 17 predicted proteins | sample 8958761 | NCBI WGS metagenome assembly JAEEGJ01 (sample SAMN16246546, study PRJNA631951) | gut metagenome | biome: gut microbiome; feature: rumen; material: RS-attached | host: Bos | place: Iran: Karaj | collected 2018-10
TTACACAATATAAAGGATTCTTGTAATTCTTTCTGATGATAAGTAGCATTACAACAAGAAACTCAAAACATATAAACATTAAATATGTTTTTATACTATTACCAGCTATGGCTGCGCTTTCAGCAGTTCCAGATATTCCTTCTGCAGCGCCAATAAGGGCGTTCCCTTCCTGTTCTATTCTTAGAGTACCACTACCAGATATGGCATCATTAGATAATAGATATAATCCTAAAAATGGGAATATACCCATTGCTGACAAAATGTTAGATACCGAAAATACACTCTTAACAAAACTAATAACTGTCTTTGTTTTAATACTATGAATAAGTTTAATTATTCCAAATGTGATACAGTATATGAAATATCCAACAAATGGGAACGGTCCACCAAACAGGCACATCATGCCAATATAAACATATGATGATACATTTTCTTCCATAAGAAGAAGTGCCATACAAATCCAAGGAATAATGGACTGATTAAATACCCAGAATAAACATGTGGTAAAAGAACTATATTGATAATACTTAGCCCACCATTCAAGATGGTAAAGATTAGCACCTAGCGGTTCGATAGAACCAAGAATATCCATTCCACTAAAAAAAATAAATAACACTATTAGAAATATTTGTTTTTTCTTATTACTTGCTTTAAATAATGCCAGTAACAACAAGAATAATGTCACAATAAGCATAGATGCCCATATATACTGCGCAATATTACCTATTCTAAATGCCCAAAGATCTGAAGCACCTAACATTGATCCAAGTTTTCCAATAATAGCCGGAGGAAGCCAGTAACCAATATAATATACTAGATATCCGTTTGATACCGGATAATATACTGGCCAGTCTCTAAGAACTATATCTCTATATATTGCATTTCGCCAAGGATAATCCTTGCTTTGAGCCCAAAATCCACCTATACCAGAAAGAAAAACCCAGGTCAAAGCAATAAAAGCAATAATAATCAAAGTTGATACTTCAATCTCTATATCCCTACTATTATCCTCTTTAGCCTTTTTATCACAATATAAGGCCCAATATAATCCAACAACTGAAGATACAATTACAAGCAGGCAATAATACCATCTAAGCCATCCAATAGCAAAGATGATAACCGGTAAAGAAACAAGGATTAAAGCTAAAGCACGTATTAAGTTGTATTTAATCTTTAATGTCTTCATCTTATAATACTCTATAATTAAAACATAAATGTTACAGTATGCAGAAGGCCTACAAGACCAGCCATCATCACAAGAATAAGAATAGTTGTAACTGCTTTTCTTCCACCAGACATGTTCTGCAAAGGAGTATTACCCCCTATTACACTCATAAGTACAATAGGCGCTGCAACCATAAACATAAATACTATTCTCATAATTGCCTGAGGTATCATCACATCATCCAGATATAATAATCTGTCACCAGTAGTTGCAACTTCATATCCATTATCTTGAAAAGCCTTAGCATCATCACTTAAAGCATTATTAACATCATAATCCATAGCGCGAATTTTACCTGTTATTACAACAGGCTTTGATGAAAAGCCATCGACAAACTTCTTTTGAAATCCTTTAGAAGCACGAACATATACAACTGTTCCTTCATCAGTATAAACAGAATAATAGTATTCTTTACCTGTCGGAATTCCATTAATTGTATGAGTAACTATATATATAGGTCCATCAGCCATCTTAATTCCACCTGATATATACATACCTTTTTCAGGATTAACTACATATTCATCCAAGGTCTTGGCGAATACTGCACCACCCAAATTAATAATACCCGTCATAATATATGCAATGGCAAATCCACCAACAATAATCAGTGATAAAAAACCTAGAACTCTATTTTTCAAACCATAAACTCCTTTTTTATAAATACACAATCCTTTAATACCCTTATTTTTAGTCAATATCAAATAATTCTAATAATTATTCCAAAATCAATCTCTTATTTATAATTTTATCACTTATATTATATATCTAGACAACTAGATGACATAATATATAATCAACAAACAAAAAAGAAATATCATCTAGGAAAAAACCTCATATTATATTATTGTTTCACAAGTTGTAATAATAAAGATAGTGAAAAATAATCAATAAAAAACCATCATTTGCACAGTTTTAAACAAATTTAATACAAAGCCAACAATTACTAATTCTGAAAAACAACAAGAAAATCTTATAAGATGTTCATTAACCTATCGCCCTAATATATTCCCATTCATAAAATAATCTAACAAGTTAATATTTGTTCCATTAGATTTTATATCAGATAAAATAACAACATTGTCTTTCGTTTTTACCCACAACTTATCTCCAAATATATTTACAATTTTTCCTGAAATACCAATATAGTTAATTACCCCATACTCTTTTCCATGTTCAACCTTACCAACCTCAAAATTTTTTCCCTTATACTCAAACCAAACTCCAGTACCAAGAGGTTTAGCCATACACCTCCAAAGATTTACATAATATGACGATTTTTCTCCAAATGAACATAAATCGCCCATTGATCGAGAGAATTTGTTGCAATATGCAAAACCATCTTTTGTTTGTTTTACCCCAGTATTAATACCATTAAAAACCTCATACAAAACTTTAGGAACATCTTCCGCAATTCCATCCACCATGTTTCCATGTACATCCGCATATGTTTGTTCTTCTAAAATGGGAATTCTTTTAATAAAGAATATTTCACCATCATCTAATTCAGGTCTTACTCTATGAATTGAAAATCCTATTTCATGCTCTCCATTCATTATCGCCCAAGCATTTGCAGAAAATCCTCTCCATTTTGGAAGTATTCCACCATGACAATTAATGAAAATATATTTTTCTGTTAATTCCCTAGGTATAATTCGTCTATATTCCGGCAAAAAAATAATATCCGCTCTTCTTAAGCATTCGTCCGAAAAATTAAATTCTTCAATACGATTATTGAGCAAAGAATTAAGTTTCTTAAAAAAAACAGACCTGTCTTTTTCTGAAACGGAAGAATCCTGAATAATACCTATTATTTTTATGTATTCATTATTTTCATTTTTTACAATAAATTGGCTTGTTGCATTACCTGTTCCCATCACAAGTACATTTACTTTTTTCATCATAATTTCCACCTAAAAAAATAGTTTAGTATCAAATACATAATTCCCATGTTTTATATACAACCGTTCTTCCACCAAAACCTTCTTTCTGCGATATGAGTCCTTCGTTTAGAAAAGAACCATTCTTTTCTGTTGATATTCCAAAATCGAGCCAATCTTTTGAATTCTTATAACGCTCAATAACACTTGAAATAACTAAATCTAATGCGCCAATCTTTCTTGCATCACCATTAGCAGCCAAATACTGCGTATGAACTAAGTTGTCATATTCAAAAAGAATTGCTCCCGCTATCATTTCATTGTTTTTCCTTGCTACCACAAGACGTATATTATTGGGAAATCTTGAATGTAACAAAAAAAGTTCTTGTGCTGTATGCACAGCATTTACACCATGGTACTTATTAAGTACTTTATTTTGTAGTTCAATAAAATCTATATAACTATCCTCTAATAATTCCTCAGATATAACAATACTTTCTTTTATTGCTTTTTTTATCATTCTTTTTCTAAGTTTTGACATTTCCAATGGACTGCGTAAGTACACCACTGTTGAAGCTTCAATTTTTTTAATATGAGCACCCATTATATACAGAGCATACTCATCTTCTTCAGCAGGTTGACTACTATAAATATACGGAATTGATTTGTATACTATTTTTTTTATCATATTATTTTTCATATAATCCTTTAACATATGCATAGATTCAATCATCAAGGTTTGTTTCATTTTATTCCCCACAATAAAACCACCATACGTTAATCCACCATGCGAAACAAGTGAGTCATCACTCTCACTTGCTGGCAAAATAGCAACCAATTCATTATCACAATAAAACATCAAAGAATGATCAACATATCTATCTGAATGATAATCCATATAATTTCTATCAAACATAAACAATGAGTTTTTACTTAATCTATTAAATTTATTCCACTCATAAAAATCTTCATTTGAATATCTTTTTATAATAATCATCTTCGGCTCACCTTGTTTTATCAAGACAAAAAAACAACTCACACTATGTAAAAAAAATCAATCATATTCTGTAATAAGATTATTTAGTTGTTTTTTCTTGACCTTTAATAGAATTCAAAAATTTAATGATAGAATCTTTATATATCAAAAACATAACAACTGCTACAAATGTCGCTACAAATGTTCCTACAATACAATTATCACTAAAAAACAATCTCCACATAACAAAATAAAATAATAATATTATTATTGAAACAATAAAACGTTTTGAGAGAATCATTAAATTCATCTTTACCAGAACTAAAGTACAGACTATATCAGATACAATATAACCGAATAATGTCGCAATCGATGCTCCTTCGATTCCTAATACTGGAATTAAAATTAAATTTATTATGATATTTAACAATGCACCTGAGCTTAAAATAAACATATTAGGCCATGTTTTTTTTATAACAAGAAATTGACTAGCTTCTACTTGAAATAGCATCAATAATAAAGGCGAAAAAAATAGATAAGGGGCAACAACATATCCATCTAGATATTCGTCAGTGAATAAGAATTTGAATAATCCATAACTCCACGCACATACAAATGATGTAGCAACAAAAGAAATAACACCCAAGTATTCAAACACTAGAGAATTAGATTCGACTTGCTTCTCTTCTTTCATTGTTAAAAAGGCGAAATATTGCCATCCCCCTGCAAAAGCAACATATATAAGCTGGCTTGCGCTCCCTAGTTTTGACCCAATCGAATAGATTCCAGCAGCACCAAGACCAATCAAATTAGTTATCATTAGCTTATCGCAAGAATCAAAAACCCAATATATAATAAAATTAGGAAGAAGCGGAACAGCAATAATCAATAATTGTTTTAGCATTTTTACGTCAAAAAACTTTGCCGAAAACCAGTCTCTATTGATTAATCCAAATATTATTTCCATTGAAAATGCAGATATAACACCTGCTAATGGAAGTGCAATCACATAATGACCATCAAGCAACAATGGTATTGCTACTAAATACGATAATATAGGGCTAATTGTATTTGTAACCAAAAAAATTGCTCTTTTATTCTGCATTCTAGTAGGTGCTGAAATAATGCTATTAGTTGCTCCTACTAAAGTAGCCATTGCAGAAACATATACCACATATGCATACTGGCTATTAGAAAAAAAATACTTTGCAATAGCATTTTTTAATAATAACATAATCAAAAACACAATAACAGATGTAAAAAAAGTAAAAATCAAGGCAGTAGAACATACTGTTTTTTTATACTTTACATCTTCTTTTTCAAAGAACATACGATACATTGCATCATACATTCCCATTATCGCAATAGCACTACCAAACTGAACAACGGTATTGGATAAATCACTAATTCCAAAATAACTTGAATTTGGCATAATTCGAGTCACAATTGGAATCATAACTAGTGGTATTACTTTACTTATTATTCCACCAAATCCATATACAAAAAAATTTTCAACAAACAACTTTAGCTTGTTCAATTCTGTCTCCTGCTATATATGTAATTAAAAACTGTTAATTATTTTTATAACAAAGTCTATTTCTTTATCTTTCATTCCATAGTACATAGGTATACTAAGTTCTGTATTGCTAATTTCTTCCGCAATCGGGAAATCACCTTTTTTGAATCCCAAAAACTTATAGCACTCTTGTAGATGTATCGGTATAGGATAATGTTTGTTTGTTCCAATACCAGCATTATTCAAGTATTTTTCTAGTTCATCCCTCTCAGCACATCTTATAGCAAAAATATGCCAAACCGGAACTACATCATTCAAAACAACTGGTAAAACTATTTTTGAATTCGTAATCTCAGTCAAATATCTATTTGCAATCCTTCTTCTTTCACTATTCATTTTATCAAGTAGAGGAAGTTTTGCTGAAAGAAAAGCTGCTTGCAACTCATCTAATCTACTGTTGTAACCTTTATAAATATGATGATATTTATAATCTGAACCATAATTGCCAATGGCTTTAATTTTTGCATTCAACTCCTCGTCATCGGTTATTACAGCCCCCGCATCACCAAGTGCACCAAGATTCTTTCCAGGATAAAAACTAAATCCAGCCGAATCTCCAAAAGTTCCAACCTTTTGTCCCTTATATAGTGCCCCATGACTTTGTGCACAATCCTCAATAATTCTTAAATTATATGTATTTGCTATACTTATTATATTGTCCATCTCACAAGGCTGGCCGTATAAATGAACTGGTATAATCGCCTTGGTTTTATCTGTAATTGCATCCTCTATCAACTCCGGATTAATATTGAAAGAATCAATTCTCGGTTCAACAAGCACAGGGTTTGCACCAACATGAGTTACAGCAAGTGCAGTTGCGATATATGTATTAGATGGTATGATAACTTCATCGCCTTCGCCAATACCCATTGCTTTAAGACTTAACATAAGAGCATCCAAGCCATTGCCAACGCCCACACAATAATGTAACCCACAATACTCTGCAAATGATTTTTCAAAAGTATCATCCTCTTTACCATCAATATACCAAGAATTTATAAACACCCTATCAAAAGCATTTCTAAGTGCACTTTCTAATTCTTTCTCCATTGGTAGGAAAGACACAAAAGGAACATTCATTTCACACCTCTTCTGCAGATTCAGTATCACCACAATTTTTTACATACTCAAGAAACTCATCATAATCTCTTATATAATCTGATTCCTCATATAATTCCGAGGCAAGAACCATAAGTACAGCATCAGAACTAAAATCAAACATTTCCCTCCACATAGAATTCGAAACATAAAGACCTTCGTATGGTTTTTCAAGAGGAATCACTTTTTTTTCTTTTCCATTATCAAGTCTTACTTTGCACGAACCGTGAATGCATATCAAAATCTGCTCTAATGATTTATGCGCATGATGTCCTCTGATTACTCCATCTTTTGTATCATACATAAAATATACTCTTTTAATTTCAAAAGGAATATCTATATATTCCTCTAAAGCTACTAACTGTCCACGCTCATCGCCATGTGGCTGAAATACATATTTTACAACTTGCATCCTTATGTCTCCTTTATCACTTTACATATGATTTAATATTACACAAACATATTCTTATTAATAATTATTTCTTTAATATTTTTTCTAAACAAATCATCTCAATGTCATAAATCCAACTTAAAGCAAATCCCAATGGATGGCATATTAATGCAATTAATTTATTTTTTAATGTAGGATTCAAAGTACGTGAAATACTATAATTAACGATTTCTCTTTCAGTTATTTTTAATTCTTTAATATGGTTAACTCGATCCGTTTTTCTAAATAGAGCATCATCCTCTATGAGCAATGGATGAATATTATTTAGCGAAGAAACTCCTCCTTCATTATATCGTATTCCAATAATATCAAATTCACATTCCAGATGATTGTCCCATAAATATTGTGCAAAAAATGGAGCATCTTCCAAAAGAAAATAACGCTCATCCCAAAAACCCCATTTTTCTATAAAATCTTTTTTAACAGAAAGCACACTTCCAGAAAAAGCATTAAAAAAGCGCCATGTTACATATCTTTGATACTGTTCTTTATTATTTAAATTTGATAAAATTTTTGCTTCTTTTTTATTAGGAATGACTTTGATAAAATTGCCATCTTTATCATAAGCTGCTCGGCTTATACAAAGAGCTTCACAGTTACGTTCTTTATATACTTCCACTATTCTACTTATAACGGATTGTTCTAATAATGAATCATCTCCAGCAACTGGAATAATTATTTCTCCTGAAGCATGCTTAATTGCATCATTATAATTTCTAACTGTTCCACAGTTGGATTTATGTTTTAAGATTTGGTATCTTACTAAATTTTCTTTTTTATTTGCGTCTATGTAATCTCTAATATTATTTTCTGGAAAACAACTAGAACAGTCATCTGAAATAATGTATTCTATATTATAATAATCTTGACTTAAAACAGAGTTAATCGTATCAAAAATATTAGTGAATTTGTTATATGTGAGTGTTATTACGCTTACAAGCATTTTCTGTACATTACCCCTTATCATTCCCAACAAAGATTTTCAAATAACATATGTTAAAACATCAACACAATTAATAACAGTAAAACACTATCTTCTCTCTATTCTCATTACACCGTGTCTAAAATATGGGAACTCTGGATTTCTGTTTCCCGGAAGATCTTTTTCATAAGTAAATATCATATAACCATTTCTTACTCGACAATCATAATCATTAGGAACCATATTTCGAATAATGTCCTCATGATCTGCTCTATGATACACGCATATTGCTAATTTCATGTTTTTAAACTTATTCATTAAAGGTAAAATATCTTTCAAAACTTCAATTTCAAATCCTTCAATATCCATTTTGATAAATATCTTATCTTTTTCATAATCTAATATGCCTTTCTTAACGAGGTTCATCATAAATAGTTTTAAGGATATCATATCTACACCTTTATTACCAATAAACTTGTTTATAATATGAACTTTATCTTTCCAAGGCATAAAAGTTGCTTTCAATGGTTTAATCCATATACTATCACCTTCAAAAAGATATACCTCTTTTGCCTGTTCAATTATGGCCAATGAAAAATTAGCCTCAGCACAACCACAATCAAATACCACATAACCATCCAATTTTTCATTTTTATCTAGATATCTATGAGGAGAATTGTAGTCTTGCTCAAGGCAAACAGAATTATATTTTTCCTTTACTAAGGTCTTTCTGTAGTTTTTAGGATAATATAATTTTTTTCCATTATGAATGACATACTTCATTTTTAATCTGTCATCAAATCTTGTTTTAATAGTGTTTTTATTATAACTGTTTTCAAATTCTGCGTTGAATACCGTAAGTAAATTTTTTTCTCTTATATATGATATTATTTTTTCAAAATCTTTGTTCTCCTGTTTCAAACGTGCTTCATTATCTACTATTTCTTTTTTAAGACTTAACAAAAATCTGTTATATTCCTTAGATTCAATTGTATCCTTAATGAGAGTGGGAAATGTTGTTATATAAATAATTATCTCATCTATAAGTTCTGCTACTCTATTCATATTTCTCCTCAGTATTATTATCCTTTTTTATATTCCATTTTTTGCCAATCTTTTCATGTAGTAAATCATGAACAAAATAACAACTAATCATTGATGCATACATTTTTATTAACAAAAATGGCTTTTTATAAAAAGTAGATGTTGTAATAAAGTAATCTAATTTATGCTTCTTTATTACCTTAATTCCCTCTCGCCAATAAGTATAATTATATGCATTACTAGGCGAATAGTGCCAAATATTAGATGATAAAACAACAATATTCTTACCAATTAAACTAGTATGCATACACACTTCTTCAACTACCATATGAAAGCCATCAGACGATGTCATAAAACCTATTTCTTTAATGAAATCTGTCCTTACTAGCCAACAACAAGCATCAAGAACTCTCACATAAATAAATGGTTTGTTATGATCATATGAATTATACTTATGTTTATAGCATGTAACATTATCACAAATATCTGTTATTATTTCATTTTTGTTATCTTTACCCGCAACTCCCCAAAGTGCAATATTTGAATCCTGTAAAAAAGAATCTTTAGCATCATCTAAAAGTTTTTTAAGAACTTTTTTTCCTTCGAAAATAATATCTGGATGTACGAACATGGTCCAATCAGAATTGATCATATCAAAATGATCCAAATAAGCTTTGGCCAAAGACGAATACTGATTATTTGTATTATCAATTTTAATCAATTCTATCTTTATATCTGTTTGCTTATCTAAACTTTTTTTTAAACAATTGTTAAATACTTCCTCTTTATTCACTAAAGTAACAATTGATATATCTGGCACTACTATTCTCCCATACTATTAATACATCCGTCCCAACAAAGCTCTTGTATTAAATGCAACTGTTGTTTTTATATCCCATCCAGCAATTGTTGGGTTAAAAGCTAAATTAAATCTATTCTTTAATATAGATTTATAATTAACAAATCTACTCAAAAACTTTATATCTTTATCTGTTAAATAATCATGATATGTTTCAATAAAAGAATCAAACATTTTAACGCGAAGTTCATCTTGTGGTTTTATAAAATCTGTTATGACATCCTTAATACCACGTAAAACAGGTTTTCCAAACGCGCCCAGAGTATTATCACCATGTTGTCTATACAATATGTATGAGTTAAAATCATATTTCACATGGCCTAAAAGTTCACAAACACATAACATATAATAATCATGAGCTTCCATTTGATTATTAATTCCTATCCTATATGCTTTAACCGCAGCATTGTTAAATACACATGTACAACCAATAGCAATATTCTGAACATACAAGCAAGCTCTGCTAATAGAAAACTGGCTTTTATGCATATCTCTAATCCTATTAAGATAAGAATCAACCACAGTTAAATTAGAACAATATAAAAGAGGAACTCCTTGATTCTTGTACTCTTTCAATTTACTAACAGCAACGCTTACTTTATCTGGAAGCCAAACATCGTCCTGATCGCAAAATGCTATCCATTGATAATCATCTACCATTTTATTTGACAAAAGATTATTAAAGCTTTTTATAAAACCTACATTACTCTCTCTATAATAATAAATATTGCTATATTTCTTTTGGTACTCATAAATTATGTCTGAAGTACCATCTTTCGATCCATCATCTCGAATTAAAATATCTGCAGGATAAGTTTGTGATAAAAGACTATCTAATTGTTGTCTCAAGTACTTTTCACCTTGATATACTGACATAAGAATAAGGGCTTTATCACTTATAAGTTTATTATTATTAAAACATATTCGACCCATTAACTATATCTCCAACTAGTCATGTTTACCCTATAATTTTCACATAAATTCTGGAAAAAGTCTTTGGAAAACACATAATAGGTAATAAACTAGCCTTGTATTTAATACTAAAGTTCTTTAAAAACAAAAAAGTAAAAAAGTTTTCTCTAATAAATTTTTGCGTTAAACTTATTATTTCCTGATTATATTCATTATTTCTTGCCATAGATATAACAACAGCCATATATTCAGCAACATGAAAACCAATTATTGTATCCTTACAAGTAGGAAACCATTTACAAACATAAGGGAATATCTTTTTAAAATGATAAAAACCTTTTCTTTTACTATCGTTAAACGCTCCATGTCCCATACTAAATTCAAGCATTCGATAGTGATATCCCCATTCAGGAATCAAACCTACTTCTGAAACATTGTGAATCAGTGGGACGAGAGTAGAATAATCCTCTCCAACAAAATTTCCTTTTGGAAATATTACTTTTTTGAAAACATCTCTTTTAAATATTTTTGACCACATCGAATGAAATATGGCTCTATCATGAAGAAGACGAATATATTTTTCAGAGGAAACTAAATGGAAGTTTTTAACCTTAGACTTTTCTTCAATTTTTCCACTTGAATAATCAATTGTATAACCGGTATTATAGACCTCGCAATCATGTTTCAAGACATATCTCATACAGTTTTCGTAGAAATCAATTTCTAGCCAGTCATCAGAATCGGCGAATGCTATATACTCACCTTTCGCATTCTCAACTCCTGTTTTTCTTGCTTGTGGAAGACCTGCATTCTTTTTAGTAATAATCCTGCTTATTTTGCTAGGATATTGATTAATTACATTTTTTAGAATAGTTAAACTATCATCCTCACTTCCATCATCAACAAAGATGATTTCCATATCCTGATAAGTCTGATTCAGCAAGCTAACCGCACATTTTTCAATATATTTTTCTACATTAAAAAAGGGTACTATAACACTAAGTTTCATTAATTCCTCTTTAAGCAAATAACAATTTATACAATACTATCCAATTAATCCCCAAAATTAATCCTCTTCTCCTCGACCACAACCGGTCTATGGATAACTCTGGTATTAATATTTAAGATATACTCCCCAATTAATCCAATAAAGAAAATCTGTATACCACCAAGTACGAATACACCTATCATTATTGGTGCGTAACCTGCTGAGAACGAATACCAGAAGCAAAGTTTAAGAATCAAATATACCAGACCAATCAGTATACTCACAAAACTCACACCAATACCAAAGAACGTCGCCAAACGAAGACCAACTTTAGTATAAGATGTAAACGACAGCATCGCTCCATCATACAGCGTATAGAAATTATTATGTGTCTTACCGGCTCTGCGCTTAGGCTGCTCGTACTCTATCTCTATCCTATTGAATCCTTCTCCATACTCAGCCACAATTCCCCTTATAAAAGGAATCGGATCATCGAGTTCACGAAGCAGCGCCACGAAAGTCTTATCATAAAGGCCAAAGCCCGTGAAATGCTCAATCATCTTTACAGATGACATACTCTTAATCATCTTGTAATATATCGTTCTTGCAAGATAAATCAGCGGATTTTCTTTAGAAGATGTCTTAACGCCGCTTACAATCTTATGGCCCTTTTCCCATTCATGAACGAATACAGGAATGAGTTCAACAGGGTCCTGGAAGTCGCAGCAAATCGGGATTGTGCAGTCTCCGGTCGTCTCGCAGATTCCGTGGAATGGTGAATTAAACTGGCCAAAATTCGTTACATTGAAAATTGCCCTAATCTTCTTATTTCCTTCACAAAGTTTAACTATTTTATCCCTTGTTCCGTCAGTCGAAGCATTGTCGATAAACAAAATCTCGTAGTCATATTCCGGCAAATCTTTGGTCAGCACGTCAACCACAGCCTCCGCCATCTGAACCACGTTCTCCGTCTCGTTGAAGGTCGGAATCATTATGCTGATTTTCTTCATTTCCTTGATTTCTTCACCCATTCTATCGTTTCCTCAATTCCCTCTTCAAAAGAATATTTAGGGGTATAACCCGCATCTTCAAGAAGTGATCTATTATCGGCGCAAAGGTACATAACCTGCCCGTCAAAATATGGAATATCACCAAGACCCAGTTCAAGCGACGGATCAATCTTATCCCTAATTATCTCGAAATATTCCTTAAGCGGCCTTGTCTTGCCACTTCCGATAATATATATCTTTCCATCAATGCCCTTCTCACCGGCTGCCAAAATCTCCGCCGCCGCATCTTTGACATAAATATAATCCCACATCTGCTCCCCTTTTGTGAAGGAAGCCTTCCTGCCCTCAAGCATTGTCCTGATGCCGGACATTATCGGTGTATGCTCCCCATCAAAAGGCCCATATATGGACACTATTCTAACCCATATATGCTTTATTCCAAGTTTCTTAGCCTGAATCCTAGTCATCTCTCCAGCTGCTAACTTCGCTATTCCATATCCATTTTCAGGATTACATGGAAGGTCAGGTGAAACCTTAACTCCCTCAGGAAGCCTTCCATATTCAGCCTGCGAGCCTGTTCCGAGAAAGACCTTGCAGCCTAAAGCAGCTGCAGCCTCCAGTGCATCAAGAGAACCCTTTATATTGGCAGTCTGGGCATACATATCATTTCTTGCTGCCCCATAGGTTCCATCCCACGCCAGATGATAGAATTCATCATAATGCTCATGACCTAACATATCAGGCAGTTTATCATATTGAGTGATATCACACTCAACAATATTTATGTTGTTAAAACCACCAAGTGCATCTCTTCTTTTGGAATTCGGTCTGATAACTGCCGTCACCTCATCTCCTCTATTAAGGAGATTCTCGATAATGGCAATTCCTATCATTCCCGTTGCACCTGTAATAATAATTCTGCTCATTATTTATCCTTCGTACTTTACAGCTTCGTACTCATCGCGAGGCAGGAATGGAGACATATCGCTAAGTGTCGGTGATACAATCTTTCCATCAGGAAGCACCCTGGATGAAATCTTCGGTTCAAAATTCTGAGTAGGATCAACGCACACCTCACATATGCACGCTCCGTCATATCCAATCACTTCATCAATGATGGCATCAGCATCTGCTTCCTTCTCGATTTTCTTATAATCAAGCCCAAACGCTAATGCAATCAGTGCAAAATTCGGGAACTCAATACCGCTTGTATTATCAACACCGACTAACTCCCTGCCCTTAAAAAGGTTGGTCTGAGTCTGTCTCATTGATAAATATCCATTATTATTTATTATAAAAATCTTTATATTAAGCTTATTCTTATGAACCGTCGCAAGTTCCTGCAAATTCATCATAAATGAGCCTTCGCCGTCAATACAGATGGTTCTTCGAGTATTATCCGATACCGCTACACCAACAGCCGCCGGGAAGCCGTATCCCATGGACGCACATCCTGAGTTAGTAAACATCCTCTGACCCTGCTTTATCTTCGCAGCCTGGAATGTAATTACGCAGGCGCTTCCGTTGCCGCAGATTATCCTGTCATCTTCCTTAAGGTGCGCAAACAGCGTATCAATAAACACATAAGGATTAATATTCTTATCATATGTATGATATTCAGGAAGCACCGTAGGATACTTCTTAACCAGATTTCTGCACCACGCTACCCACTCGGCATGCTCCGGCACTTCCACATAAGTACCCTCATTCATCTTATCAAGGAACTTTGACACATCCATATTTATTGGCATATCAACTTTTACAGTTGGTTTACATAACTCTTTTGGATCTATCTCAACCACAGCCTTATATGCATTCTTCGCAAAATCAAAATGCGTATATCCAATCATTCTGATATTCATTCTGCATCCAAGGCTAATCAGTAAATCACAATTTTGAAGGGCAAAATTCCCGCACCTCTGCCCTACCGTTCCCGGCATTCCTGCGTAGTAAGGACTATCACATGAAACCGTATCATTGGCATTCCACGCTGTAACTACAGGGATTTTATATTTATCCAGGAAAGCCAATAACTTATCAGTACATCTCGCAAGATTAATACCTGTTCCGGCAAGCACCAAAGGAGCCTTTGCCATACTAATCTTAAACTTAAGTTCTTTAATTAAAGCATCAATATCCTCATCACTTGGAACCTTGAACCCTTCAGGAACCTGGGAAGCCTTTTCTTCCTTTAGTTCCTTCGGATCAAAATGCTTAAGCTCATCTGTCTCTACCATTCCACCCTGAATATCAAGCGGAATATCAAGCCATACAGGGCCCGGCCTTCCATCTTTGGCTAAGAAAAGAGCCTTTTCAAGATGATATGAAATCTCATTTTCATCCATCACCATATGGGCATATTTGGTCATAGGCGCTGCTGATGAAACAATATTATATTCCTGATCTCCAAGTTGCCTTAATCCAAGTTCAGGCACGCTTGCAATGGAGGTTTCTCTTTTTATCTGACCTGATATAACAAGCATTGGAATGGAATCAACCCATCCGCCCATAACACCTGTTAAGGCATTTGTTCCACCAGGTCCGCTGGTTACAGATACAAGCGCAATTTCACCCGTCATACGCGCATATGCCTCTGCCGCAAAAGCACAGGCCTGCTCATGATGATTAAATATGCACTTAAGCCCATCTTTATGTCCGAAGGCATCATCAAGATGCATGGCGCCACCGCCCGTAACCATAAAGCAGGTATTAATGCCATTATCAACCAGAAAATCTGCTATATATTCAGAAACCTTAATCTTCATTACTAACCTCTATTTCATACTTTGACGGAGTCACAAAGACTATATCAAGCGGCGAATTCTTAACGAAATCCGTGGCATATTTATTTAACGCTGCCGCCTTCTCCTCTAAATAATCAATGTCTTTATCTTCATCAAATATATTTATTGTCTGCGCATTATATCCATCAAAACCGGCCAGCGCAACTTTCTTCGGGGCGCATTTGGCCAATACCCTTAGAAGCATGCACATGGAGTGGTCCTGCACTCTTGCCTTCTCATCAATCACCGAAGAGTAATTAACCACATAATCCCAGTTTCTGTCTGAACTCTTAAGATTGGACGATGCGATAATCTTAATGTCCTTATTCTCATCATCATGAAGTTTCGTCACCGACTGCACAAATCTTGTGGAATTGGTCACAAACATATAATCCGGATGGCAGACAGTCGGAATATAATTAATGGATATGATTACAGGACTTACATTCTTCACATAGTCCTTAACCCTGTCGCCATAGACAGTGGCATTCTTGCCAGGTCCTACTACTAAAATATCCTTACCTTCCAAAATCCCCGCCAGTTCCTTAAGCGACTCGCCGTCATCACATTCCTTGGTCTGGAAATCCACATATAACTGCTCTATAAGTTTCATATTCTTATTGAGTTTTTCTTCCTCAGGAATCCTTTTTAAAATCTCATTTACCTGAGTAATGGACAACGTCCTTTTGTTCATAAGATATGAAACATAATTAGGATGCACCCTGTTGGCCGCTGCTATATAGTAGAATAACTGATAGCCCCACGGGGATTTTTTTTGAAATTCCATTACACTTGATGTAATGGCTTCCTGCATCTCTGAGATTATATATTTTTTGCCATAATGCTCATTCATGTACATTGCAACAAGCTCAAGTGGCGCATTGCCTGCACTCTTGCCCATGCCGTACAGTGTACCATCCACGAGGATATCCCTGTTGGTGTCATAGTCAAGGGCTGTTGTTGCATTAACATATCCAAGCTGAAAATTATTATGAGCATGAAATCCCATAATAATCTCTTTATCTAAATTCTCATCAAGCACGCTCATTATGTGCTTTAATTCTTCCGGATTAACAAGTCCGTATGTATCCACAATTGATACGGCATAAGGCATTATGTTATTGGCTAATTTGGTCATCTCTACAAGTTCATCATCTGAATAACTTGTAATCGATACCATCTGAGAGAAAACCTTGTATCCAAGTGCTTTTAGTTTGCCACAGTATTCCATGGCATCATACATTTTTTCTTTTTTAAAAATCACCCTTATGCCATCTATATAAGACTTATCGCAAGGCTTAACATGTGATATATCGCAGGTTCCATAGTCTATCATTCCAACAACCATGGTGCTGCCCGGATTAAGTCTTCCATATATTTTCTCTATGGAATCCGTATCCGGCATTATGCTTCTGTTTATATCAAATTCTCTTCTGTCATCGATAAAACCGATTTCAATTATATCTACCCCGGAGCAAATCACTCTCTCGAAGATATTTACGATATTATCATGACCGAATTCCCAGTCGTTGATATAACCCCCGTCTCTGAGGGTACAATCAAGCAGTAATCTTTCTCTCATCTTAATAACCTTGTATTAGCCCTTAGACATACCAAAAGAAGAGCGCCTTTAAGTCTCTTCTTTTGCATATCTTTTATTCATTTGATTCCGTGGTTTGAACCACATCAGCTGCAGGATTAGTATCAACAGCTTGCACAGTTTCTACAGCAGCATTTTCCATAACTGCATTTTGTACTTCAGCCTCAGCTACTGCTTCCTTCTCCTTAGCCTTTTCTACTGTAGTCTTAGGCTTACGCTTAGGAGTTGTGGTTGTTGTGCCATCAGCATTAACCTTAATATCTGATCTTCTTCTGACTGAGCCGTTATTGGTTCTAGGTCTTCTCATACTTCTCTGGGAATTATCGATTTCCTTCTTAACACCATCTTTAATAACGGCAACAACCTTCTCATTTGAAGGCTCGTCAGTAGTGGTTTCCTTCTTTGGCTTAGGCTTTCTTCTTGAAAGTGAAGGGTCTGTACTTGTAATGGTGGTCTTCTTGATAACCTTACCCTTGGCAATAATGTCCGGGTCCACCTTAATCTGGCTAAGTTTGAATGCTTCAGCCACAGCCTCATCTCTTGCCTTCTTCTCAGCAGCAATTCTTGCTGCTTCTGCTTCTTCTTCAGCCCTGATTCTTGCTTCTTCAGCTTCCTTCTCAAGCCTTGCCTGCTCTTCTTCAGCCTTACGTTTCTCTTCAGCCTTACGTCTTTCCTCGGCTCTTTGTAAGTTACGCTCAGACTTGGCAACCTCTTCCCAGATACTGTCATTGGTAGCAACTGTTGCCACAAACTCAGGTGTATTCTCTAAATCATAATCAATCTTGTTAATCTCCGAACTCTTCTTCATAATTGAATATTTCGGAGGCCTTCCAACTACTGCAACTTCAGGCTCATTATAGATTTCAGGAACTGCTTCCTTATCCTGCTTCTTGATAATCGTTGGTGCAAAATCCAGCCTTCGTGACTTCGTCTCACCAATCTCAAGTTTCTTCACAATATTCGGAGCCTTATGCTCTTCTTCCGGCATAATAATAGGTTTCTTAGCCACCTTGAAGCTGCCGCCTTCAGGTTTTTCGACCGGCTCAACCTTAGGAATAATCTGGTCTTCCTTAACAACCTTCAGTTCGCCACTTTCATCATTTACGTTGTCAAAACCACTAAATAACGGTTCGTTGTTTTCAGGTTCTTCCACAACAGGTTCTTCTACCAAAGGCTTAATTACAGGAGCGCTTCCAACCACGCTGACTGTAGGCTCTGACGGAGATACCGGCTTTTCAGTTTCCTGTGCTTTGTTATTATCAAAAGCATCAGCAAAACCAACAGGCATCTGATATGAGCCTCTACTTCCTGATGCACCAACAGTTCCTGCTGATGAGCCGTCAAGAAGCGCTGTATTAACACCGGTTGCAGGTCCGCGCTTGGAGAACGAGCCATAATTAGCCCTTCTAAAACTCTTTAATATTCCACCTGCAAGCGGCTTTGAATTATCTTTTTCAATTTCAAGTTCGATCTCCGGATCACTTGCATCAAGCACAACTTCGCTTGGCGCAACTGCAGGCTGACTCTTGGCTGTCTCAGCAACCTTGCCGCCTTCACTCTTCTCCTCATGATACTCAGCCTCTGTATTGACATTCCAGATATTATCCTTGGCTGTGATGCCATTTAAGATATTCTTAACTGTCTCAAAAGCAGTAATCATGGAGTGATCCATGTTATTATATCTGTGCTGTCCATTACGTCCAACGCAGTAAAGGTTGTGGAATTTATTAACGTAATTTACAACAACATTAATCTTCTCATATGTGTCAAAATACGCCGGATAAGCCTTAACGACCTGCTCTTTATGATGATCAAGAATCTCAGTATCATTGCTGATTACGCCCATTGATACTAATTCCTTAACAGCCATTTCAACCCAGGCCTTCTCATCAAGATTCCAGTAATAATCACCTTCATCACAGAAATATTCAAGACCAATCCATACAGTATTCTCAGGATCCTTAACAAGATATGGAGACCAGTTATTGAATATCTGAATTCTTCCAAGTTTAACCTTTGTATCCTGCACATAAATCCAGCAGTCAGGTACCTGATCATTTATGGTCTGAATATCTGTTGTATTAACTAATTTAAGTCTTGGAACAAGTAATCCGATTGTGACAAAATCCCTGTATGGAAGCCCTTTAGCGACCTCAGTTACAAAATCAGGCGCAAAAGGCATGCCCATAACGAGATCCTTAAGAGGCATTGAAGATATGAAAATATCACCATATAATTTGGTGCTCATTCCATTAACTTCACAAACAACAGCATTTACTGTATTCTCTCTTGCTTCAACACCTGTTACCTTACAGTTAAACTTAATCTCACCACCAAGTTTTCTAATCTCATCAGCAGCCTTCTCCCAAAGTTGTCCCGGACCATACTTAGGATAAGCAAATTCTTCGATAAGAGATGTCTCAACCTCAGCATCCTTTTTATTAAATGTCTTATTTGTCACATCCTTAATAATCGCAGGAATCGATAATCCCTTAACTCTCTGCGCGCCCCAGTCGGCGGAGATTTTGGAAGGGTGTCTTCCCCAGAGTTTCTCGGTATAACCTTCAAAGAACATTGAATATAACTTCTTACCAAAACGATTGATATAGAAATCTTCCAGTGAACTTTCAGATCTCTTGGCAATACTTCCCCCAAGATAGCTAAAGCCCGCTTCCATGGTTGTTGCAAAGCCCATGTTCTTGATGGTTGTGCTGTTCATCTTAATTGGATAGTCGAAAAATTTGTTATTGTAATAAATTCTGGAGATTCTTTTTCGAAAAAGCATCACTTCATCTTCGAATTCAGGATCAGGTCCGTTAATCTCAGTTCTGCACTGCCTCTTTAACTTCCTGTCATCATATGCAGGGGCACCCTGTCCCGGCATAAGAGCATCCCACCACTCGTTAACTTCCTCATTCTTGGAGAAGAATCTGTGACCGCCTAAGTCCATACGATTCCCGTTATGATTAACGGTTCTTGATATACCACCTATTGCATCAGAAGCCTCTAAAATGGTAACTTCATAATCTTTAGATTTTCTAAGTAATTCTAATCCGGCTGTAAGACCAGCAGGTCCTGCGCCAATTATTATTACCTTCTTCATTGCCAACTCCTCCATATACACAATTAATCAGCCACCCCATTGGCTAATTAATAATAATTTTAATCCGTAATTTCATTACTTCATAATCTATTCTATTATACCCCAAGATGCCCATAATGTAAACCCAAACAGCCCTAAAGTGCCCTTTATTTACAAGTGTTTTTATCCCCTTTACTAAATCACTTGTTTGTGCTACAATGTTTACAGTTTAGTGTGTTAAAGTTTTAGCGTGTGATATATCAGATTATTTATTTTTGGAGGCAGTAATGAATAAGAAATTGCAGACAGAGTCAGTTGAGCAATTATTCAAAGCAATCCTGACCCTTGAGAATGTTGATGAGTGCTATGCTTTCTTCGAAGATGTATGCACTATTCAGGAACTTCAGTCCATTTCACAGAGATTTAACGTGGCCAAAATGCTCACCGAGAAGCAGACCTATCTCGACATAGCCAAGCAGACCGGCGCATCCACAGCTACCATTAGCCGGGTTAACCGCTCACTTAATTACGGCTGCGATGGATATGAACTTGTATTTGAGCGTATGAAGGATGACAAATAATCCTTTTTGTGTAAAAGTTAATATATAACTTTGTGTAAAAGAAAAGGCAGGTAAAATACCTGCCTTGTTTTTTGCTCGCCGCACGCCCGCTGCTCACGTTTTTCGCCTGCGCGCCCGCCGTTTTATCTCGTAGTTATGTTAACCACTAATCATTATTATATCCATCGGATCAATCGGCTCATCATTTAAGAATACCTGGAATTCTACTTCCGCATTATCTCCCGTAATATCAAAGATAAGCTGACCTTTTAGAATCTCATCTCCCACATTGACCTTAGGCTCTTCCATATATGTATATATGGTCATATATCCATTCTCATGGTCAATAACTACCGCATTGCCATAAGTCTCATCACTTTCAATTGTAAGCACCTTGCCGGCACCTGAAGCCACTACCTTCGAGCCTGCCGACGCACCGAATACTACAGGAAGTGCTGTTATATTTTCCTGGGTAATGATTATCTCTTCTCCGTCATCTGACTCAATCGGCTTACTCCAGGTATGATCACCATTATCAATGAAAGCAGTTAGATCACCA
>JAEEGJ010012101.1_pt1 | contig 21516 bp, 18 predicted proteins | sample 8958761 | NCBI WGS metagenome assembly JAEEGJ01 (sample SAMN16246546, study PRJNA631951) | gut metagenome | biome: gut microbiome; feature: rumen; material: RS-attached | host: Bos | place: Iran: Karaj | collected 2018-10
TTTCCCAGAGGTCGGGCCAGGCGAACGGGTCGTGCAGGTATTCGTCGCTCAGGTCCCAGAGGGTGTCGCCTTCCTTGACCACGTAGGCGGAAACGACCAGGGCCGAAAGTCCGAGGGTGATTGTCGCACACTTGAAGAAATTCATAGAAAACCTTGTAACCCTTTGAATGAAAACGAGTTAACTGCTTATAATTTAATCTTTTCTTGCCCTGGGAGTACCCTTTTTTTGCACAAAATGGGGTATATCGGCCTGATTTTTGCCCGAAATGCGCTCCTGGGGGCGCTTGACGGAGCGTTTTTGGCCGTTCTGGGCCGCAAATCCGCCCAAAAGACCCGCCCGGTCGGGTACGAACAGCATGAGCAGCTCGAACTTGCCGCTGCCCGGTTCCAGGTAGAGCGGGATGTTCTTGCGGAGCATGTAGCCCTCGGCTCGGAACCGCTTGATTTGCTTTGCTGCGTTCTCGAGGTCGGTCACCTGCAACAGGATGCGTTCGGGGCGCGAGGCGGCGATGGCCTGCACGAGGTCGCTCGTGATGGGTTCTGCCTCGGGTTCGTTGAGGTAGAATGTCCACTTGCCCTCGTTGTCGCGCTTTCCGAAGAACTTTTCGAGGAAGGCGCGGTCCAGGTGGCTGCGGTGGAAACGCATGTTGTTGCCTGCGAGGCTGCGCGCGTTCATCTTTGCGGATTCCATCGCGGTCTCGCGACAGTCGAGGGATTCGACCTGCTCGAAGTCCTGGGCGAGGCTTGCGGAAACGTAGCCCGATGCGCTGTAGAACTCGAAGAAGCGGTCGCCTTTCGCGGGGTGGACTGCGTCCTTGATACGGAGGGGGAGTTCCAGCCACGCGTCCTTCATTCTGGGGGCCCAGTCCAGCACGTGCATGGAAAGGCCCGTGCCCGCGATGGGCATGAACGCGCTCCCGAACGCGGCCTTCACGTCGACGCGCGTGTTCTGCAGGAGGGCGGGGTCAAACAGGTGGTTCGGCGTGCACTGCACCTGGTGGCAGCTGATGACCTGCGGGCAGTTGTGCTGCAAAAATTCGATAAACGATTTTATCTCGTGGCCGGAATTGCGCCCATGGATGTTCGCCTGCACGAGGAGCGCGTAGCGTCCGTCGCCGGTGGCCCTGAACCAGATTTGGCGCAGAGCCTTCTTGAGCGTGTGCAGGTGGTCCTTGTGCAGCTGGTCGAAAACGTTCTTCACTACTGCGGGTGCATCCATGTCGCGTGCGGGGGCGTCGAGCACGAGCGATTCGTGGTTGTTCACGAGCTTGTTCAGTATGCGCCAGTCGCAGTGGTCGTTCGCGGGTTCCTTGGTGAACCAAGCCTGGAACTTTCCGGGAATGCGGTTGTCTTCGGCCCATGCCGTAAGCTGCCGTTTGATTTCTTCGAACGGGAGAACCCTGCGTACGGGGGTAGCCTTCTTTGCGGTCGCGTCCTTCTCGGGAACGGGCCTTGCGGGTGCACTGTGGAACCTGCCTGCGACAAGCTTCTTGGGAGCGCGAGTGGAGTATTTCTTTTGTCTGTCGAACATTTGCTAGAACTCTTTGTAACTATACGAGGAACCGCGGGTAAATCCACGAGCATTCGCGTGCGAGCATCTTCGGGAATTCGCGGAACGAGCCGTTTATCTGGAACAGGTTCAGGCCGCCTTCCACCGGTGAAAGCGATATGACACTGTCGGCGCGGGATTCAAGATACGGGTACTCGTCGTTGTTGCATGCGGTAACGACCGCGCATCCGGTAAGCGCGATGATGGTGTCGACCATCTGCATCAGTATCTGGTGCGGCGAGCCGGTGAGTCGCATGGACTTCGGGTTGTGGAGTACGGCGGATATCGGGTCGATGACCACCACGCGGTAGTCGTGGTTCTCGAGTTTCTTGGCACCCTCGATTCTCTTTGCGATAAGTTGTGCCGTCTCGAGCGGGGAGAGTGCGGTACCGCGCAGGTTCAAGAAACCGAACTTGGGAGTACTTGCGTTGAGCCCGCGCTTGTTGCCGAGCAGGTGCAGGCGGTTCAGGAACACGGACTTGGTGAGTTCGAAGTTGATGAACAGCACGTCGTTCGAGGAGGTCGCGTTGCCGAACCAGTCCTCACCATAGCAGATAGAGAGTGCCATGTCCATGAGGGCGAGCGACTTTCCACTCTTGGGAGGGGCCTGGAACAGGAAGAACTCGCCTGCGCGCAGCATGTTCTCGATGATGCTTGCATCCTTTTTCGGCGGTTCCTCGCTATCGCTGGCAAGTTCGATAAGCGGCTTGCCATCGAGGGAGTACTCGACCCATTCCTTCCATTCCTTGAAGTTCTTTGCGCCCTGCTCGGTGCCGATGAGGTACTGCTGCTTGCCGCCGCGTAGCACGCCCGGCATGCGGGCCATCATGGTGGGGCTCCTGTTGGAGGAATCTACCTTGAATCCCTGGGAGTCGAGCGTCTTGAACAGGAAGTCAATGCGTTCGTCGTATTCTTCGCGGTCGTTGGCTCCAATCTTGATCCACGCCTGCACGGAGTTTGCGCCCGTGTTCACGAGGGCGGCGCACGGGAGGTTCAATGCCTTGTAGTAGGCGAGCTGCTTGGCCAGCGACATCTTCGGGTTGTCGATGACGGCGTAGCGGTAGCGCCAGCTTTCGTCGCTAGCGTCTGCACCGCCCTTGGTCGCGTTCACGCAAATGAGCGCGCCTTCCTGGCTGTCCAGGCTCTTCATGATCTTCTTGATGGCATCATCGCGGCCGACAATGTTCGACACGAGTTCAGCCGTGGCGTTCGGCGTGTCCGAAATCTTGAACTCGATAGTCTCGTCGGTCTCGAAGGCGATGTCCAGGAGTTTCGCGAGGTCCTTGCGCCAGTCGGCGGCAGGCCACGGGATGGAGAGCGCTTCCGGGTCAATCTTGAAGTTCTGCAGGAGTTCCATGGACTGCGTGTCGAGGCCAAGTGCAAGCATCTGCTCCATCGAGATCATGCCGGTAGAGAGCGGCGATATGATGGCGGGTTTTACGGGCGCGGCCATGGCGGCAGGTTCTGCCTGTGCCGCTGCTGCGGGTGCGGCCTGCGCTGCGGGTTGTGCCTCTTCGCGTTCGGAGGAACGCTTCTCGGATGAAAACGCGCGGCGGAGAATCTGTTCAACCTCGTCCGGGGAAAGCCCTTCGTCGCGGGCCTTGCCGCCCAACTGGAAACTTGCGTCCATGAATGTCCAGCCCTCTTCCTTGGCGGCTTCGCCCACCTTGAAGAGTTCGCCCTTCAGTTCGTTCGGGCTGTATTTCGTCTTGAGGAACGTGTTGATGATTTTTCTTGCGCTTTCCATAAGAGACCTCTGTGCTGTCTATGGTTTCAAGATAATTTCGGTAGGGCAATCTGGCTATTACGCCTTGATGCGGAGCCTCGCAAATTCGTATAGCCCGAGCGAGAGTGCTACGGATGCGTTGTAGGAATGAGCCTCGGGCATCATCGGGATGCGGAGGATGGCATCGCACTGTTTTTTCACGAACGGCGGGAGACCGACATCTTCGCCACCCACGGCAATCACGACCTGGTCTGCGAACTTGAAGTCGGCGAGGTTCGTCTCGGTGTCGGCATCGAGACCTGCGACCTGGTAGCCCGCCATCTTGAGTTCGCCGATGGCGGCCTCGAGGTTGTCGGGCCTGCACACGCGCATCTTTTCGAGGGCGCCTGCGGAGGTGCGGGCGACGCTCGGGGTAATCCCGCACATTCCTTTTGCGGGAATCAGGAACAGGTCGACCCCGAGGGCGAGGCAACTGCGGATGCAAGCCCCGAGGTTACGCGGGTCCTCGATGTTTGTCGCGACGGCGACGAGTTTCTTTTCGCCGTTGTCCCTTGCCTGGAACAGTTCCTCGCGCACGTCCTGCCAGTCCAGCAGTTCCTTCTCGTTCATGAGGGCGACTACGCCCTGGTTCGGGCGGGCGTAGCTGTCGAGAATCTTCGCGTCGACCTGCTGTACGTGTACGTGCGCACGCTTTGCGAGTTTCTGCAGCTCATAGAGTTTCGGATTCCCGGACTGGTGCATGAAGAGCACGCGGTGAACCTTCAGCGGCTCCTTGGTCAGCACTTCGGTGACTTCCTTGATGCCGCCGACTGCGACCTGGGGCTTGGCGTCGGCATCACCCATGGCGGTGACGACCTTCTCTGCGGGCGGGCGCCTGTCGAACTTGTTCTGCGAAAAGAAACGCCTGCGGTCAGGGTTGAAGCTACGGCGGTTGTCATCGTTAAAAGCCATGGGATAAACACTCCATTCGTTATAAATACTTGCGCGGTACTAGTACCGTTCCTTGCAGGCGATAATCACGTCCATCCGGATATCGGTTTCCTTTTGCGGGAGGGGTTCCTGCGATATCTGTGCCGGGGTGGCGATGCCCGCCTTGTATGACTTGGGGTACTTGGCGAGGAACCTGTCGTAGTATCCCTTGCCGTGGCCCACGCGGCAACCGTCCCAGTTGAACTTGGTCCCCGGAACGAGGAATATGGGGATTTCGCCTTCGAATTTTTCGAGACCTTCGCGCGGTTCCATAATGCCGAAGTGTCCCTTCGCAAGGTCCTTCCTGAGGCTGGAGACCTTGTAGAAGTTCATGATTCCGTCGCCCTCGCAGCGCGGGAGCAGGAGTCTCCCTTCGAGCGCGAGTTCCTCGATAATGGGCATGATGTTTGCTTCGCCCTTGAGCGGGTAGAACGCGGCGATGTTCCTTGAGTTCCTGTAGCCGGGAATCTCGTGAATCTCCGTCCACGGGTCCCTGATGATATCTTCACCCCTCTTCTCGCGACGCTTCTTGAGCACGAGTTCCACAATCTGGCTACTCCCGAATACGAGCATCACGAGGATGATTGCGACTATGGCGGTGACCATGTTCATGCTAGTCCTCGCCGATACGTTTTGCAGAGGGGAGCTTTTCGCGGAGGATTCCGTTCCAGATCTTCTTTTGCCATTCCATCAGGTGCGCTTCGTTGTAGCGAACTTCCCAGGGCATGTCGCCGGGAGCGGCGAGCCAGATGAGTTGCCCCTTGTTGGCAAGGAGGGACGGGTCAAGCTTGAGTTTTGCGGCTTCCTCGTCGCGCCAAATCTTGAGGGCGGCGAGCAGTTCCGAGTGGGGGATTACCGGCGGGGGAGGCGCCTTGGGCAGGCGCTCGGGCCATTCACTTTCCGGCGTGGCGACTGTGCTCTCGAGCATCGCCTTGAACGATTCGAGACGTTCGTCCCTGAAGTTGCGGGGCAGCTTGGGGAGGTTCTCGATCTTGATTTCGGGGTAGTGCGCGTGTACCGCGCGCACGATGGCGAGCATGAGTTCCGCGGGCATCACCTTGTAGGGCGGGCGGTCCAGTGCTTCGGCCTGTGCCTCGCGCCATTCCCAGAGGTGCTTGAGGACGTTCAAACTACAGGGGTTGAAAAGGCTCGAACCCGTAAGCCTCCACTGTTCGCGGGTCCTCTCGCTCGGCATCTTGGAATGTTCAATCAGCGCATTGCACTGTTCCATGAGCCAGTCCATGCGCCCGGCCGCAATAAGTTTTTCCGAGAGGATGGCGCACAGTTCGTGCAGGTAGAAGGTGTCGTGGATGGCGTATTCGCACATCTCCAGCGGGAGCGGGCGAATGGTCCAGTCGGCACGCTGGTTCTCTTTCTTGAGTTCGTCGCCAAAATGCTCGCGTACGAGGTCGGCAAGCCCGAGGTGTTCTGCCCCCAGGAACTTGGCGGCAAGCATCGTGTCGAAGATGCTCTTGGGGGAGTACTTGTAGGCCTGCCAGAGCAGGCGCAGGTCGTAGTCCGCACCATGGAATATGACGGTCTGCATCGCCTTCGTGGCAAACAGGGGAGAAATGTCGACCCCGCAAAGCGGATCCACGATGTAGTGGTGCTCGCCGATAGTAATCTGGATGAGGCAGAGTCTGGCATGGTAATGGTGCATGGAATCGGCCTCGGTATCGACGGCCGCCATGTCGTAGAGCCCGAGGTCTGCGATAAGGTTCGCAAGGCTCTCTTCGCTGTCTACCAGTATGTATTTCTCGTTCTGCATCATTTCCTATAAATTTAAATAAATAACGCGTATATATTTGGGGCGCCTTGCAAATCTTGCTATATTTGCGCCCATGAAGAAAATTTCCCTTACGGGCATCAAGCCCACCGGCACGCCGCATTTAGGCAACTACCTGGGCGCCATCCGCCCCGCACTCGAACTTTCTAAGACCTACGATACGGTCTACTTTATCGCAGACTACCACGCCCTTACCACCGTGCAGAACGGTGCAGAGATGCGTGCGAACATCTACAAGATTGCGGCGACCTGGCTTGCACTTGGCCTGAACCCCGAAGAGGGTCTGTTCTACAAGCAGAGCGACATTCCCGAGATTTTCGAACTCAGTTGGGCACTCAGCTGCTTTACGCCGAAGGGATTCATGAATCGCGCCCACGCCTACAAGGACAAGGTGGCAAAGAATGAAGCCGCCGGCGAGGACCCGGATGCAAACGTGAACATGGGCCTCTACTGCTACCCGTGTCTGATGGATGCCGACATCCTGATGTTTAGCGCCGACATCGTGCCCGTGGGCAAGGACCAGAAGCAGCACGTGGAATTTGCGCGTGATATCGCCATCAAGTTCAATAAGCACTTTGGGCAGGACGTCTTCACGATTCCGGAACCGGTGTTCCAGGAAACGACGGGTATCATCCCGGGTCTCGATGGCCGCAAGATGAGCAAGTCCTACGACAACGTTATCGATATCTTCCTCGAGAGCAAGGCCCTGAAGAAGAAGATTGGCAAGATCGTTACGAATAGCCAGGGCATCGAGGAACCGAAGGATCCCGAATCCTGCAACGTGTTTAAGTTGTACAAACTCTTCGCGACTCCGGAACAGACCGAGGCTCTCGCGGCCCGCTACCGCGCAGGCGGCATGGGCTGGGGCCATGCGAAGCAGGAACTCCAGAACGTGCTCGAAGAACACCTGGGTGCGGCCCGCGAAAAGTACTTCTACCTGCTTGACCATACCGAGGAAATCGACAAGATTCTCGCGTACGGCAAGGAGAAGGCCCGCGTGAAGTCCAAGGCCATGATGGAGAAGGTCCGTAGCCTGCTGGGAACGTACTAAGGACGTGCTAGAGAAATGCGAATTTCCACCAAGGGCAGATATGCACTCCGCGTGATGATCGACCTTGCCGAGAACGGCAAGGACGATTTCGTGAAGTTGCAGGAACTTGCCGAGAGGGAAGGCATTTCTGAAAAGTATCTTGAAGGCATATTGGGTGCGCTTGTCCGCGGGAAACTGCTTGCGGGCGCACGTGGCAAGGCGGGTGGCTACAAACTGAACTGCGAGCCCACGGAATGCAGCGTTTGGCAGATTCTTTCGCTGGTAGAGACTTCCGTTGCGCCTGTGGCCTGCCTTGACGAGCCGGAGAACAGTTGCGAACGCGCGAAGGTATGCACGACGCTCCCGGTATGGAAGGAACTCAGTTCACTTATTAGGAATTACCTGGACGGCGTCAAGCTCGACCAGTTCCTGCGCAATACTCCCGAAGCCAAGGGCAAGATTCCGGGCGGAAAGAACTGGAATTGCGGCCTCTAAGCCAAATTTTTCGAAATTTGGCCATTTTTTTATGGCTAGTTATAGTTAAAAACTATTAGTAAGAAAAATGTAAGCAAAATTCTTGCATACTGGGCCAATTCCCTATTGAAAAGGTGGGAAAATAGTTCTAATTTACTCCCCGTCGGGCGGAAATGCCGCCCAGGACCTTTAAAACCTAGAAACAGCAAGACGATAGTTTGCGAAGGCAGGATAGCTTATGAAATATCGAATGTGTACCCTAAGTGAGGCTCGCGGAGCTTAAATCCGCCAGGCTGGGCCCCGGCTTGAAATAAAGGGGCACTATTTAACAAACATCCCGCACGGGGATGGCAAAACAGAAAAAAAGGAATTTCACACATGACTACTCAGAACAAGCTCCACTTCGAAACTCTTCAGCTCCATGTAGGCCAGGAACAGGCAGACCCCGCAACCGATAGCCGCGCGGTTCCTATATACCAGACCACCTCCTATGTTTTCCACAGCGCTCAGCACGCTTCCGACCGTTTCCACCTGAAGGACGCCGGCAACATTTACGGCCGCCTCACCAACACCACGCAGGATGTTTTCGAGAAGCGCATCGCTGCCCTCGAAGGCGGTATCGCAGGTCTCGCCGTCGCTTCTGGCGCCGCAGCCCTCACCTACGCCATCACGGCTCTCGCCCGCAAGGGTGACCATGTGGTTGCCCAGCGCACCATCTACGGCGGTACCTACAACCTCCTGGAACACACGCTCCGTCCGTTCGGCATCGAGACGACCTTCGTGAATACCCGCGACCTGAAGGAAGTCGAATCTTCCATCAAGGAAAACACGAAGCTCGTGCTCATCGAGACGCTCGGCAACCCGCATTCCGACATCCCGGATATCGAGGCCATTTCTGAAATCGCCCACAAGCACAAGATCCCGGTCGTGATCGACAATACCTTCGGTACTCCTTACCTGATCCGCCCGCTCGAACACGGCGCCGACATCGTGGTGCATTCTGCTACCAAGTTCATCGGCGGTCACGGTACGACCCTCGGCGGTATCATCGTCGACGGCGGCAAGTTTGACTGGGCTGCAAGTGGCAAGTTCCCGCAGTTCACCGAGACGAACCCGAGCTACGGCGTGCCCTTCACGGCCGCTGCAGGCGCCGCCGCCTACATCGTGTACATCCGCGCCATTCTCCTGCGTGACGAAGGCGCTGCAATTTCCCCGTTCAATGCGTTCCTCCTGCTGCAGGGCACCGAAACGCTCTCGCTTCGCATTGACCGCCATGTGGAAAACACCAAGAAGGTTCTCGAGTTCCTCGTGAAGCACCCGAAGGTGGCTAAGGTCAACCACCCGAGCTTTGCCGACCATCCGGACCACAAGCTCTACGAACGTTACTTCCCGAACGGTGGCGGTTCCATCTTCACGTTCGACGTGAAGGGCGGCCAGGCTGAAGCCTTCAAGTTCATCGACAGCCTCAAGATCTTCAGCCTGCTCGCTAACGTGGCCGACGTGAAGAGCCTTGTGGTTCACCCGTACACGACGACGCACTCCGAACTCACTCCGAAGGAACTTTCCGAAGCGGGAATCTCTCCTGCAACGATCCGCCTCTCCATTGGTACGGAACACTACGAGGATATCATTAACGACCTCGACCAAGCTCTGAACGCCATCTAAGGAATTATAGTATGTACGGACTTTACCTTAATTCTGTTCGATGTTAGCCCTGGTAGTAGGCTTTTCATTCGGGCCGTCGACCGCGGCTTAACATCAACAAAATTTTAAACAAGATCCCCGCCCTGGTGGCCACGCGCACTAGCGGGGATAACAACAAAAAGGAATTTCAAAATGTCTAAGATTTACACCTCCGCCGACCAGCTTGTTGGTCACACCCCCCTCCTCGAACTCACCCACATCGAAGCTTCCAACAACCTCGAAGCCAAGATTCTCGCGAAGCTCGAATACTTCAACCCCGCAGGTTCCGTGAAGGACCGTATCGCGAAGGCAATGCTCGACGATGCCGAGAAGAGCGGCAAGCTCAAGGCCGGCTCCGTCATCATCGAGCCGACATCCGGTAACACCGGTATCGGTCTTGCTTCCGTCGCTGCTGCCCGCGGTTACCGCATCATCATCGTGATGCCCGAAACCATGAGCGTGGAACGTCGCCAGCTGATGAAGGCCTACGGTGCCGAACTCGTGCTGACCGAAGGCGCGAAGGGCATGAAGGGCGCTATCGCCAAGGCAGATGAACTCGCGAAGGAAATCCCGAACAGCTTCATTCCGGGCCAGTTCGTGAACCCGGCCAACCCGGCCGCCCACAGGGCCACTACCGGCCCCGAAATCTGGGAAGACACCGACGGTAAGGTCGATATCTTCGTGGCGGGCGTGGGTACTGGCGGTACCGTGACCGGCGTGGGCGAATTCCTCAAGAGCAAGAACCCGAACGTGAAGGTCGTGGCTGTGGAACCGGCCAGCTCTCCGGTGCTCAGCAAGGGCGTCGCGGGCTCCCACAAGATCCAGGGTATCGGTGCTGGGTTCGTGCCTGACACACTGAACACCAAGGTCTACGACGAGATTATTGCTGTCGAGAACGAGGCCGCTTTTGAAGCTGGTCGCGAAATCGGCAAAAAAGAAGGCGTGCTGGTGGGTATCTCCTCCGGTGCTGCCCTCTGGGCCGCGAAGGAACTCGCCAAGCGTCCCGAAAACAAGGGCAAGACGATTGTCGCGCTCCTCCCGGATACCGGCGACCGCTACCTCTCTACGGCTCTGTTCGCAGAATAAAGCTTGAAGCCATCTCAGATAAGGCGCAAGGATTTCGGTCCTTGCGTCTTTTTTATGCGAAATATTTCGATTGATGGCTAGCGGGCCACGGAATAATATTCCGCAATCTTCTTCACGAGAGAATCCATAGTCGTCTCGTCAGACGTCACCGTTTCAAAGCCATGCTTGCGGGCGGCATTTTCCGTCATGCGGCCGATGCAGAACGAAAGGGCCGGGCACGCATCCGTCATCTTGACAAAATTCTCGACGGCGCTGGTACTCGCGAACACGACGGCATCGGCGGCGGCGACCGCTTCGCGCTTCCATTCGGGAAGTTCTGTCACGGGGAGCGTCTCGTAGACGACCCAGCGGGTCGCCTGCGGCAAAAGTTTCAGCAAGGTTTCGTCGGCAAGGTTGCCCTGCAACAATAGGATTCGAGATTCTTCGATAGAACGAGCCGCGCATTTTTCGGCCAGCAGTTTACCGAGACCTTCGCCGGTATGGTCTTCGGGAACGAAATCGCAACGGATGCCATATTCGAGCAGCTTCTTTTCGGTAATCTTCCCGACACTTGCAATTTTCCTGCCCGCAAGCTCGCGGATGTCGCGGCCCGAGGCCAGCAACTGTGCGAAGAAACTTTCCACGCCATTCACGCTGGTGAACGCGAGTATTTCAAAATTCGCGAGGGAGTTGAAGTCAAGCCCGCCATCTACGCTCCGCGTCTCAATCATCGGGGTTTCGATGACTTCGGCACCGAGGGCCGTGAGGCGCGCCGTAATCCCGCTTGCCTGTTTCGCGGCGCGGGTGACGACGATACGCTTGCCCGAAAGCGGCAGGTTCTTTTTCCAGGCGAGGCTGTTTCCGAGTTCGACGACACCGCCCATAATCGTAATCGCCGGCGCGGTCACGTTTTCGCGGACGATGGTCTCCCCCGCCGTTTCGAGCGTCGCCATGACGGTACGCTGGTACGGGGTCGTGCCCTTCTCGATAAAGGCGAGCGGCGTTTTCGGATCCTTGCCACATTCCATGAGGCGACGGGCAATGAAATCCATGTTCGCGATGCCCATCAGGAAAATGAGCGTGCCAGGGCATTTGGCAAGATTTTCGAAATCGAGAGAAAGATTGCCACGCTCGCTTTGCTCGCTCGCAATGACATTCTTTTCTTCGGCCTTTTCGTGCCCGGTGATGATATGGAAACTCGTCGCGATACCGCGGTGACTTACGGGAATGCCCGCATAGGCGGGAACGGAAATCGCCGAGGTAATACCCGGGACGACTTCGAATTCGACACCCGCAGCGACAAGTTCCAAGGCTTCCTCGCCGCCGCGACCGAACACGAACGGGTCGCCACCCTTGAGCCGCGCAACGACACCGCCCGGGTATTCGCGAGCGAACTGCACCAGGAGCTTGTTGATTTCGGACTGTTTGACCTTGTGGTGCGTCGGCATCTTGCCCACGTCCACCATCTTCGCCTTCGGATTGCAGAATCCAAGAATCGCGGGAGACACGAGGCGATCGTAGACCACCACGTCGGTGCGCTCCAGAAGTTCCTTGCCACGGAGCGTCAAGAGCCCAGGATCGCCAGGGCCCGCACCTATCAGATAAACTTTTCCGAAACCGCTCATCGAAACCTACCTACCCAACTCGCCCTTGATCTTTTCGGCCAGCGCAATTCCGGCAGCGCGGGCGGTCGCCGCATCAATGAAGCCATCGAAGTTGACCTCATGTTCTACGCGAAGCAGGCGCTGCGTAGATTCGTCCCAGTAGATACCACGAATTTTCAAATTCGATTGTCCGGCACCTGCGCCTTCAATGATTTCCGCAAAACTTGCCACGGGGAACTGGCAACCCGCATCAAGCGCCTTGAGGAAGGCCATTTCGGCAACGGCGATGCCGTAAGTGGAAGCATCATTTACGCGGGAAAGGACGCCTGCGACCTGCGCGTTGTCGGACAGAGTCTCTATCGCCAAAATTCCCTGGCCAGAAGCAGGCAGCACCTTGTCCGTATCAAAATATTCCGTCACCTGGTCTACAAGGCCCATACGCTTGAGGCCAGCGGCAGCAAGCACGACACCGTCGAGTTCCTCGAGTTTCGAAAGGCGCGTCTGGATATTGCCGCGGATAGGCACATACTCGATATCGGGGCGGAGCGCCTTCAGCTGCACCACGCGGCGGATGCTTCCGGTACCGACACGCGCACCCGAAGGCAGGTCCATGAACTTGACACCGGCGGCTCCCCCGCGGGCGACAAAGGCATCGCGCGGATCTTCGCGCTTGAGCACTGCGGCAAGCCTGAATTCCGGCATTACCTCGGCAGGCATGTCCTTGAGACTGTGGATTGCGATGTTGGCACGGCCTTCGAGCAGGGCTACTTCGAGTTCCTTGATGAACACACCCTTGCCGCCGAAGCTCGACAGGGACCTGTCGAGCCTTCGGTCGCCCTCGGTCGTCATCGGGACGAGCTCGTAGGCGAGTCCCGAATTTGCCGACACGAGGGCGTCAGCCGCAAGCGTAGTCTGCGCCACGGCAAGGGCGCTCTTGCGCGTCGCAATCCGCAGCGGAAATTCCTTCGAGAATTCGCAAACCATATCAGGCATCGCTCGCCTCCAGGCACTTGAGGAACACCTTCACGTCTTCGGGCGTGTTTTCCGCCTTCACCTTGTACAGAAAATCGTTCGCAATCTTCTTCGCGAACCTTTCGTACATCATGGCGATGCGTTCGCGGTCGGTCTGCGCCAGGTCGGGCATCGAGCGCAAAAGCTTTTCGGATTCCGCATTCGCCATGGCCGTCATGCGTTCCGCATACAAATTAACCTGTTTCGAGACCTCGTCCATGCGATACCACTGCAAGAACTCGTCAATGCCTTCCTTCAGAATCTTTTGGGCGGCCGAAAGTTCTTCCATGCGCAGGCGGCGGTTTTCGGAAACGATTTTTTCAAGATCATCGACGCACACGTACTGCACGCCGGGGATTTCCCCGATGGAGGCTTCCGCATTGCGCGGGCTGCCAAGGTCAATGACCAGGCGCGGACGGCCATTTGCAAAGGCCTTCAAGAACTCGTCCTTCGTGACAATCGGCTCCTGGCAGATGCTGCAAAGGATTACCGCGTCACACTGGCCGAGCACCCTGTAGCGGTCTTCCAGCTTTACAGGCGTGAGCACGTCCGCAAATTTCTGCGCGTTCGCAAAAGTCCTGCTGCTCGCGAAAATATTCGTGGTATATTCCTGCACGTACTTGAGCATGAGCGAACCCATCTCGCCCAGCCCCACGATATACACGGAGCGGTTTTCCAAATCATCGAACGTGCGCTGTACCTGCTTCATCGCCAAGAACGGAATGTTGCAACTGAGCTTGCTCAGGTTCGTCTCCGTCTTGATGCGCTTGGTCGTGTGGATTGCGCCCTGGAAAAGCTTGTTCAGCGTGTTGCCCGTCGCACGGAGCGAATGAGCCGTCTCGTAGGCACGGCCAATCTGATGCAAAATCTGGTCCTCGCCCACCGCCACGGAGTCGAGTCCCGCGCAAACGTTCATCACGTGGTGAGCCACATCGTCACCCGACTTGAAATAGAAGAACTTCGCAAAATCCCCGTATTCCTGGCGAGCAAGGCCACACACGTAGCGCACGAGTTCTTCCTCGGCAACTTCCCTGTCGGAAGCCACATAGACCTCGGTACGGTTGCACGTCGCAAGAATCAAAAGTTCGTCGAACGGAGAATGGCCAAGCGCATCAGTTTTCACATCCATCGGGATGTAGAACTTTTCGCGGACCGCGATTTCAGCCACCTTGTGGCTCATGCCTGCCATATAGATTCTGCGCATGAGTCAAAGATAGAAAAAGAAATCCTCCACCATACGGGGAGGATAAAACGAAATTATTTCAGGAGAGATTAGCGCTCCGCGCACGTGCCCAAACGGCCGATGGAGTAGATCAAGAAATCACCTCTCTCACCGCCAGATCCATTAAATCTCAAATTAATTCTTGCAACAGAAGCAAGAACATTATCCTGCGAAACAATTATACCCCAACCAGCTTCCTGACTAAACTTGGTCCACGGAATATCCAGCACATTCATACTTGTCGACTTCAGATCCGACACTCCTATATATGTCGACCTCGCAACAGAAGCCTTGTAGTTATTATACTCGGTCACGTACAGCTCATTTTCAGGAACCAATTCGACAGAGAAACCGATTGTAGACTGATAAACGATGCAGACGCCCTCCCACCAGCTAATGTCCATTCCTTCGTCATTGTAGTTCACAAGATTGAATCCGAGTCCGGCATACGGATACTCGTAACCAGCACGAATCTCAACATGCGCCCTGAGTCCGCCATAAGCCTTGATAAGGGGACCATAGAAGTTATCGTACGAATCCGCTTTGATTTCTGGCGGATAAGAGAATGCAGATGACCCGCCGTACTGACTATCAGTATACTCGAACCACCAACCGGCAGATTCTTCCAAGGAACCCGTTTCTACCTTACCTGAATTATCCTCGGGGCCGCACCAAAGGTCTCCGCAGATTACAGGATAAGACGACGAACTGGAAACAGAATTAAACGACGAACTAGACAAGAATCCGTCGATTTGCGGAGTCGTTGTTTCCGAAACAATCGACTGGGAGCCGACAACATTAACAACCGGACAGCTGAGTTCTTCCCCAATATCGTGACCGTTATTATCAATGACTCGGACCGACAGTCCCACGCCAACAGCAGCAAGGGGATCTACCGTCAATTCGACCTTCACATCAGGGTAAACGTCTTTTAGCACCGCCCCGGCAGAATTATTAGACCACGTCCAGTCTGCCAAAGCCACAATCGGAAAATACTCGCTCTTGCAGCCGTATATATTCCAATTAAGGATGCCACCAGACTGATAATTATAGAAATAGGCACCGCCATTCATCGTGAGACCCGAAGAATTCAGGGCACACTGACATCCGGAAGACTCTGTCTCATCAGAATAACTAGACATCTTCGAATTCACGTATTCATCATGAGCCTCGGCAATCTGTTCCCGGTAATCGGTACAGGCGGTCATCGCGGCAGCGGCAGCGAGCGTTGTGTACAAAGTAATCTTTTTCATTTTGTCCTCGCCATTATCCTAGAACAAAATTGAAAGAGCTACGCCGACGCCACCAGCGATTGCCAAGCCAACACCGATAGACCGGTTGCGCTGGTAATCCCTCGCAGCCTTATTATGATTCTCGTATTCGGAATCATCCCCGTATTCCAGTTCGGCATCGTAGGCTTCCTTCTCGTCCTTCGCCTTCTTGTTAAAGAGAACGGCCATCGCGGTACCACCCGCAAGGACAGCGCCCGAAATAATCAGCGGAACCCAATGGATGCTGGAGCCCTTCTTTTCTGGAGTTCCCTGGGCATCTGCGGCAGCGGCAGCAGCGGACTTCTTCTGTTCGGCCTTCGAAACATCGTCCTCGGCAAGGGCGCGTTCCAGTTCGACCAAGCCCTGCTTGTAGGTAAGGGAATCCTCGGCGGTCATCTTTTCGGATTCGTCCTGCGAATTCGCCTGGACAACCTCGTCGGGAAGTTTCTCGGTATCCCAGGCCCAGCGGCCCACCATTTCCATCTTCTTGAGCTTCTTGAAGACCTGCTTTCCCTTGAACGTCTGGATTTCCGCATCCTTGGGCTGAATCAGGTCGGCCTTCTTGTTCTTGATATCGAAGAAAAGGTTCGAAAGTTTCGGGTCTGCATCGACGGTTTTCTCGAAGAGGCGAACACCGTTCAGGTAGTAGGCGCCACCTACGGGCCTACGCATATCGACACGGAGCGAAAGCCTCTTCTTGTTCATCATGAACTTCACGTTCGACCCCGCCTTGTTCAGGGAGTCGTTCTTCACCTTCAAGGTAGCGATGAACATCGGGGCGAATTCCTCGCCGGACTGGCGCAGCACGATGGGACCGCACTTCTCGATCCACAGGTTCGCAAGCCTCTGCTGCTGACTCACGCGAGCCGAGTCGTACAACAGGGAGAAGCGGTATTCGGCATCGAAATCACCATCGAAGTTAATAGGTTCCAGATACACGTTGCCGCGCAGGCGCAGGAGCTGTTCACGGCTGATAACGATACTCGTAAGGGCCTCGGAGCAGCTCGCCAGCTGGCGGGTACGTTCTTCAAGGGTCGTTGCCATGCGCATGGAGCCCAGTCGGACCTCACCGGTCAGTTCCATGTACTCGTTTTCAAACGCAGGGAGTTCCACTTCATAGAATCTCGCACAGGTCGTATCCAGGAGGTCGTTCAGCGAGATGGAGGCGCATCGGTCGTTCATCTCGGCAATGCGGTTCGCACGCTTCAGGAGGGCTGCGACCTCGGGATTCGAATCACCCGCCATCGTCTGCAAGTTCTTGATATCGTCCTTCAACTTCTGGATTTCTTCGGGGCTCTTCACGAACACGGAGACTGTAGCACCCTTGGATTCGGCAAGAGGTTCAGCGGCTTGGGCCGGTTCGGGAGCGGCAACTTCCTGGAAAGCAGGGGCGGGTGCCGCAGGTTCAGCCGGGGCCGGGGCGGCCGGTTCCTGCGCAATCGCAAAGGATACAATACAGGCAGCCATCAAAGTCAGTCGTTTCAAAAGCATATTTTGCTCCGTTAAAAAACTTATCTACAATGTAAATATAGACTCATCCATTATCGGGGGGCGGTTTCCGCGGGCGTTTTTCACCTCAATTCGGCATCAATCCACTGGAAACGCTGTTCCATCCACTCCAACATGACCGAAATGCCTTCATCATAGGAGTCATAGGGGTCCTTCAGCGCCCAGTTCTCGGTATTCGTAATAATCGGCCAGCGTCTGTATTCGTTCTTGACCGCTTTCGCGATTATCTCCTCATATAGGGGCACGCTGTCGGCCAGGGCATGGAAAGTCTCGCGATGCTCCAGCCAATACTGCCTCGCCGCCTCGACCACTCCCGGGTCCCAGAACATCTTGCCGAACAAGCGGTAACGGCGGATATACCATTCGTCGGGTCCCTGGTTCTGCACGTAGGACTCGTTGCCGAAGGCGAGGTCGAAATCCCAGAGAGGCCCGAAATGGATCTTGCCGCCCTTCTGCCAGGTCATGAAGATACTCCTGCCATAATTGGCATCCTCGTTCTTCGAGAATTCCTGCACCCAGTAATAGAGCATAAAGTCATCCATGTCCACCCACTTCGACACGCCCCCGCTATCGGAAGAACGGGCATGCTGCACGTAGTTTTCGAATTCGCATATATGGTCGCGCAACAGGTCCATTGATTCCTGCGACACATTCTTGGGATAACGTATGTGGTAAGGGTCATCGAAGCACGAACGGAAGAACGGGGAATCAATTTTCTTTTCGCCTTCCTTCTCGAAAAGGAACGTGGTATCGTTTTCGGGAATATTCACGCGCTCCTTTGCAATCTTGACCGATTCAATGAGGAGGTAGAGGCCCATGTACTTGCGGTTCAGGTAAACTTCCACGAAACGGCAACGAGGCGTGTAGCGGGCATGCAGCCATTCGGAAAGGCGCGTCATCATGTAGTTCCGCAGGTGCGTCTTGTCTCCGAAATTCGCCACAAGCACCCAGTCGCGGCTGGCAGGCATGCCGAGTAACGATAATTTATCCGTAAATTCAAGTTTCAGCCCGTACTTGGGCATCTTGAAGCTGGAATTGCCGCGACCGTGTACCGAAAGTTCCAACACTTCGCTTTCGGGGCCAGATTCGCCATAGATTTGCAGGAGCGACGGGTGTACCGTTTCGCGGTCGCGGATTCCGGCAAAATTTTCCGTTTCGATAACGATGCGCGGCAAGTCCGCATAGGGATATTCGGAATCGTCAAGCGGCAAGTAGTCGGGAGTAGGGTCGGTCGTCTCGTTCAGGCATCCAACCACACAACAGCCAAAGCAACACAGAAGCACTGCTACTGCAACCGGCAATATGCGCTGTCGAAAATGTTCCCGCATCCTGCATCTAAAATAACAATTTTTATCTTTCTTCCCATGAAACCGGCAATCGCATGCACCTTGTTTTTGTTCGCCGTGGCGGCACACGCCACCGAGGTCCTGCATCCGATCCTGCCGCCCGCAAGCAGCTTAAGCATCCAGGGCGCCGAGGAACTGGACGAAGACGTCTACAGTACCGACATGGCCGTCTCGCTGGAATACGCCCCGCTTTCGCGCATCAGCCTTTACGTCGACGGTTCCTTCCGGTTCATGAGCTACAGCTACGAATACTCCACCGAAGGATACCTGCACAACTACTGCAACCTGCACGTAAACGGTTTCAACGAGACATACGCGGGAATACGCGGAATTCTCTACAAGAACATCGGGCTTGATCTGGGCTGGAGATTCCCGCCCGGCGAAGGCTCGCAGAAGAACCGCTTCCACCGCCTCAATATCGAACCATTCACTTATCTGCAATTTTCCAAGCACCTCACACTCGGCACGGCGCTACGCTACAACATGTTTCTCGAAGATAAGAACTACAAACCGGGCGACGAAATCGGAATCAAGGCATCGTTCGTGTGGAAACCGGGCTGGAACGACGGAAAGCACACCGGCTGGATGCTGAGCGAGACTTTCCTGTACCAAACAAGAATCAAAGACTCCGAAAACCGGAACCTCGCAAAGAAATACCGCAAGATGGACGACAAGTACAATGGCTACAAGATGAAGTTCGACGCCATCCGCTATCTCAGCGCCTACGGATTGCCCATCGGATTTGGGATAAACTACGAAATCCACGACGGGACACTATTCGGATTCGAGACGGGACATCGCATCGGGCTCTACCTGCAGGTATCGCCGTAGGCATAATTACGCAAAAAAGCGATAGCTCGTCTTCTTGAGTTCGCGGAGAGAATGAAGCACGACGCAATCGGGGTTCCCGATAGATTCCGCGGCATCCTTTATGAACGTATCAAGTTCCCCGGCGGACTGCGCATGCATCATCGCGTAGAGCGTGTAAGGGAAGCCTTCGAAGGCGGGGCGCTCGTAGCAGTGCGAGATGTAGGGTTTTTGTGCGAGGACATCGCCGGCAGCAGCCGGAGCGTCAAAACACACCATCGCATTGAACGCGAAACCCGCATCCTGGTGCCTAAGGATGGCCCCAAAACGGCGCATTCTCTTTTGCGCAAGGTCGTCGCGAAGGTCTTCCAGCGGAATGTTCCAATCCTTGAACGGAGTCAAGGTGTGCGGGATATCGTCGCAGGCAATGCGGATACGGGAGCGGTCATCTGCGGACAAGGCACGCGCAGGAGATTGCGACCGCCACGCTTCGCTCGCGGCAGGCTCAGATTTCACTGCCCGCAACGACGAATCCAAAACCTTCCCCATCACCGTATTTATCTTGAACTTCTTCGTCGCGGTAAGGATATGCACGTCGTGCAGGTCGGTACTTGCACAGAGCCCATCCACAATTGCACAGATTTCGTCTTCGGACTCCGCGATGACCGTGAACCACACGTTGTATTCATGCGAGCGAACGTAGTTGTGCGTAATGGCAAGAATTTTTTCGGCTGCGGCAGCGAACTTTTCGAGGTCATTCACCTTGCCCGCGCAAAGCCTAGAAATAAAGCCGAGCCTGTGGGAATCATAGACACCACCGATACGGCGGATGATTCCCGATTGGCGCAAGTTTTCGACAGATTCAAAGACGGACTTTTCATCCGAACCGAGCTGTTCCGCGAGCACCTTGTAGGGCCGCTCTTCCAGCGGAAAGCCGTCCTGGATAATCGCGAGCAACGACACGCTACCCCCGAATTTCTTCATCCGTCAGGTAGCACGCCGGGTCCTGTTCCCAGAAATCACCCGTCACGGCCTCGGCGCGAGTGCGGAAGTTGCCGTTGCAGAGGTTCAGGTAGGCACACTTGGGGCAGCGACCCTTCAAAATCGGCTTGCGGTTCTTGAGGCCCGCCATAATCGGGTTGGATTCGTCGCTCCAGATTTCGCCGAAGCTGCGTTCGCGCACGTTGCCGAGCGTGATGTACTGCGTAAACTGGTCGGGGTGAACGTTCCCGATGCTGTCGATGTTGCCGAACGCCATGCCGCTGCGGTTTCCGCCGTTGCGCTGGATGAGTTCAAGCACCTTGGCCGCACGGGCAGGGTCTTCGCGCTTCATGCGCAGGTACAGGTAGACGGCGTCGGCGTGGTTGTCGACGGTCAGGATTTCCTTGTCGATTCCGCGCTTCTTGAAGTCTAGCGTGCGGTCGATAATCAAGTCCATCGCCTTGCGGCTTTCTTCGTGGTTCAAGTCGTTTTCGACCATCGCGGAGCCGCGTCCGCTGTAAACCAGATGGTAGAAACACACGCGGTCGATATTCTCGCTTTCGAGCAGGTCGAAAATCGCATTCAGGTCCTGCACGTTGTAGCGCGTAATCGTAAAGCGGAGCCCCACCTTCTGGCCCGTCGCCACGCAGTTGCGGATACCGCGGAGCGCAAGCCTGTAGGCGCCTTCCTTGCCACGGAACTTGTCGTGCGTCGCCTCGCAACCATCGAGGCTGATGCCCACATAGCCCACACCCATGTCCTTGAGTTTCTGGGCCACATCGGGCGTAATGCAGGTTCCGTTCGTGCTGATAGTCGGACGGATTCCCTTGCTTGCCGCATAGTTCGCAAGTTCAAAAAAGTCGGGGCGCAGGAGCGGCTCGCCGCCGCTGAAGAGGATAACCGGCACCTTGAAATCGGCCAGCTGGTCAATGAGGGCGATTCCCTCCTCGTGAGTCAATTCGTTCTGGTACTTGATGGCCTCGGAGCGAGCGTAGCAGTGCACGCAGCTCAGATTACAAGTCTTGGTGCAGTTCCATACCACCACGGGGCCACGACCCGGCGCCACGCCATTCTTCGATTCGTGGGCGCGAGGTTCATAACGCAACTGGTCGCCGTAATTCGGCGTATCCATCAAAAGCTTGGTAATGCTGATCATAAGGACTTCCGGAAGAGGCTATTTCCTCTTCTTGTTCCTCGTGATATCGGCAATATTGCGCACCTTGCGGGCAGAGAGCTTCTTCGGCTTCTCGGAAGCGGATTCTTCGTTCTCCGGCGCAACCTTCGTAGCAACCGACTTCACGTCGATATGCTTGTACGCACTCTCGATAACCTTGTTGTCCACGAGAATCTTGTACGTGAGCCCGTCCACGAACGCCATCCAGCTCGCCTCGATGATGTTGCTCGAGACGCCGACCACGTTCCAGTAGCCCTTCTCGTCGCCGAACGTCGTCCACACGCGCACGGTAGCGTCAGATGCAACCTT
>JAEEGJ010012102.1_pt1 | contig 21515 bp, 21 predicted proteins | sample 8958761 | NCBI WGS metagenome assembly JAEEGJ01 (sample SAMN16246546, study PRJNA631951) | gut metagenome | biome: gut microbiome; feature: rumen; material: RS-attached | host: Bos | place: Iran: Karaj | collected 2018-10
AAGATCGTTTCTCTACTACGAGTTACTGAATTCATCGTGTTTAAAGAAACACCATTACCAATTGAGGCAAATGGATCTCTTTGGAAATATAAGTTTGGCATTGGATCCGCTACGAACAAATAATCTTCAACATGATCCGCTAAAGATTTGATTTGATAATTTGGTAAATCGGTTTTCTTAATACCGGCAATTGTTTTAAGAACTAGTTCTTTTGAACTATTTAAAGACTTTAAGTAATCGGTAGTAATTTCTCTAAGAGTATTACTATGAATATTAGCCTCTTTAACATATTGCTCAATGAATTGATTTTTTATTTCATTAGATAAATCTAATACTTCACTCATTAAGTCGACTAAGTAGACGACTTTAACACCAGCATCAGTAAATGTTTTAGCGAAAGCTTGGTGTTCTTTCTTCGCTAATGGGAGCCATGGGATATCATCAAATAACAAGTCATCTAATTTGCTTGGTGTTAAGTTATGGAGTTCTTCACCTGGTTCGTGAAGTAAAACAACTTTTAATCGACCGATCTCAGAGTTGACTTTGATTTGACTCATCTTGCACTACTGCCTCCTCATTATTTTCTTCTATAGTTTTGTTTTTACACTCTCTACGATAATCAAATATTGCGCTCATCGCAATAGAGAGCATAATAACAAGTCCTCCTACTAATAAGTTCATATTGAACTCTTCCATGTTATAAGCGATTGATAAGCATGTCGCTACCACAGCGGAAAGTGGCACTAATAAGCTAACAGTCATCGCGTCGGTATATCTCATCGCCCACGCTCTTGATACCCAGCATACTGCGGTACAAATAATACCTAAGAACGCCACCATTAAGATGGATCTAATATCGAAAGCGTACATTAAGCAGTTAAATACTTGTCCTTCAAAGATAAAGGCATACGCAAATGAAATCACAGTCATGACACAGATTTGTAAGAAGACATAGATTAATGGGTCTTTGTCTTTACAGAACACTTTAGTGAACGCAATATCTAAGCCAAAGAATAAACCACCAACTGCGCTTAATCCATCGCCTTTAATATCTCCGCTTTGGAAGAAACTCATGAAATCAAAACCATTGCCCACAAGAATTAATGAACCAACAACACAGACAAGTCCAGAAACAATGCTATACCATGTTGGTTTTTCTCTAATGAAAAGGAACATGAATAATGGAATGGTGATACATGAAATGTTTTCTAAGAATGTATTTTTGGAAGGCACTGTATATTTAAGACCAACAAATTGGAAGATGTACGCTAAAGCGAGGAAGATACCTGCTGGAATACAAATTAAGTAAGATTTGTTAATCTTCTTGAAATTTTTATTGATGATAATCACCATCACAACAATAGCAAAAGCACCACGTAGTGCGATGAGCATACCTGGCGAGAATGAATCGAATGCTGTTTTGGAAACGACTGGAGCGACGCCCCAGAGGGCCACTACTGCGACGAGGACTAGAAATGAAATAATCTTAATCTCTTTATGCATAGCCGAACTATTATAAGAGTTTTTTTACAAAATAAAAACCCCTTTTAGAGGGGATTTTATATTTTCTTGATATTTAGCTTATTTCTTTTCGTTGTTTAAGCCGTATTTGCGGTTGAAACGATCAACACGACCATCGGATTGAACGAATCTTTGTTTGCCAGTATAGAATGGGTGGCAATTGGCACATGTATCAACTTTGATTTCTTTTAACACGGAACCTGTTTCGAATGTGTTACCGCAGGAAATGCATGTGACTGTGCAACGATGGTATTCTGGATGGACACCTTTTTTCATGACTTTAATCTCCTTCCGCCTTGAACTGTAATGTCGTTCAAAGAAAGTTTGCTCATAAATACTAACAAATATAAATTAGGTTAGCAATTAGATTTTGAAAAATTATATTTTTAGCATCATAAAACGTTTTATGAGTATAATAAATTGTTATGAAAAACGAGAACCCATCAAGAAGTGAGACTTATATCCTTATTCCAGCTTATGAGCCAGACCATTTAATGATTGAGCTTTTGGTTAAACTTAAAAACGAAGGTTTCGATGTTGTAGTGGTCAATGATGGATCAAGTGAAAAATATGACCCCATCTTTGATGAGGCTAGTAAATACGCACTTATTTTGAAGCAAGATAGAAACCGTGGAAAAGGTGCAGCCCTTAGATATGGTTTTTCTTATATCAACTTAAATCCAAATAATCATAAGTATGTCATTACTTGTGACGCTGATGGACAACACGCCGTTTCAGATATCGTAAGAATTGATGATAGATTGCACCAAACAAACAACGTTGTTTTTGGTACAAGAAAATTTGATAAGAGTGTACCAAAGAGAAGCCGTAACGGTAACTTCATGTCTAGACTTTGTCGAACGCTCATTACCAAAGACTATATCGCTGATGATCAATGTGGCTTAAGAGGTTTCCCAATTGAAATGCTTTATAACCTTGTGCCGCTTCAAGGCGATCACTATGAATATGAAATGAATGTTGTCTGTTCTCTTCAAATTAAAAAATTAAAAATTGAAGAAATACCAATCGAAACCATTTATTTGAATAACAATGCTTCGTCACATTTCAGACCAAACATGGATACTTTTAGAATTCAAAGAACAATTTGGGTTCATGCGATTGTACCACTAGTGTGTGCTTTATTAAGTATCGCTACATTATTAGTGCTTACTGTTTTATTACACGAACCTCAATGGAATACTTATTGGTCATTTCTTATTTCTTACTTTTTATATTTTGAGATTTCTATGGGTATCACCGCGTTTGTGTGGCCAACTAGAAAAATGGGTAGAAGAGCCTTTATTGAAGGCACGTACTCCACGATTAAGACTGTTTTAGTGGGTGGATTCTTTACTTTATTCTTCTCGCTTTGCCATTTCCATCCTGTTTTTGCATACACACTCGCATTATTGTTAGTTTTCTTGTTCAATTTTCCGCTTGCGTTTATAGCGTGGAAAATTAAAATGAAAAAGACTCGTAAATAAAGGAATCATCATTATGAAAGAAAATTTCGCTATATTAACAGACGCTGGTGGCGATTTCACCAGAGAAATTATTGCTAAATACGGTATTGAAGAAACACCAATGTCCACAGTTGTGTGGCCAGACGGAAGTGAAAGACCAACCGACTTATATTGGGACACAATGAAGCCAAATGAATACTTCACTTTAATGACCAATAAAAAGAACAACTTCAGTAGTTCAATTCCTTCTCCAAAAACTATCAGTGATAGATTAGTGGCCTTAGCAGAGGCTAATAGAAACATTATCGTTATTACCATCAGTTCCACAATGAGTGGCGGTTATAGCGCTTTTACAGTGGTCGCTAGAGAAATTAAGGAATTATATCCAAATATCAAAATCACTGTTATTGACTCACTCAGATATAGCGGTGCGATTGACTTAATCGCTATCGAAGCAAGCTTATGCCGTGAAAAAGGCATGTCTTATGATGAAACAGTTGAATACTTACAACAATTCAAATTAAGAATTCACCAATGCGGTTTCATTGATGACCTCTTCTTCTTAGCGAGAAAAGGTAGAATCGCTAAAGGTAAAGCTTTCATGGGTAATATGATTGGTATTAAACCATTAGGCGACTTATGTAATGAAACAGGCCAAACCCAAATCATTGGTAAGGCACGTGGTTATAAAACAGTAATGAAATTATTCCCTGAATATATCAAAAGAACAATCGGTGAAGTTAAAGGAAAAGCCTTTGTCGTCACTTACTCATTAAGAGAAGCGCAAGCTTTAGAAATGAAACGTATGATTGAAGAAATCTTCAAACCAGAACATTTAATCTTCGTGCCAGTTGGCCAATCCACTGGTTGTAATGTTGGTCCAGGTTTAGCAGCAGCTTTCTACGCTGGTGACGAACCAGTTTCACCACTTTGTGAAAAAGAAAAAGCCATCTTAGAAGAAATACTCAAAGCCAAATAGTCTATGTTAAAAACAATTTTAATAATCGTAGGGATAGTTTTAGGATTTGCACTCATTTCCTCCATTATTCTTACTTTTATTGTGGCTTTTATTGTTTATAGCAAAACTCTTAAAAGAGGATCTGGTGGTCACTGGGGCAGAGAAAGATGTTCTGAACCAGGATGTGTACCACTAGAAACAATGTGGGAAAGAGGCCTTGCTTGGAAAAAACAAAACGAATCATTCATTAAAGAATTAGCGATTAGATCCAAAGATGGATTAAAGCTTGTTGGTGAGTGGTTTGATTATGGTTTTGATAAGACCGTCATTATTCTTCCAGGTAGAAGAGAAACCCTAGTGTATTCCTACTACTACGCAAAACCATATCAACAATGTGGTGTGAACGTTTTAGTTATTGATCATAGAGCGCATGGCCTTAGTGAAGGCAAATATTCCACATGTGGTATTAAAGAAGCAGAAGATGTCAGTATCTGGATGAAATATCTCCATGATGAATCAGGACAAAATGAAATCTTCTTACATGGTGTATGTGTAGGTACATGTGTGACATCTATCGTCGCTACTAAATATAAAACTAATTATTTAAAGGCTGTAATCTTTGACAGTGCTTTTATTTCATATAAGGAAATATATAAGAATCATTATGTTGAATTAGGACATAAACTATTCCCAACATTCTATGAAATATGGATGTGGTTTAGGATTTGTACTAAGTGCAATATCAATGACGCTAGACCAGAAAAATATTTACCAGACTTAACTTTACCTGCGTTATTTATGTGGGGAGATAAGGATGTTTATTGCTTACCAGAAAAGAGCAAAGTCTTATTCGAAAACTGCGGCTCAAAAAGCAAACAATTAGAATGGTTTGAAGGAGCTGAGCATTCTAGAGTAAGATTAAATAATGAAGAGCGTTATGATGCTCTAATTTGTGACTTTTTAAGCAGAAATATCTAGATATACACTCATTTGCAACCAAAAGTTGCGTAAATTCTAACCAGAGTTGGTGGCGCAACCGAAAAGGCAAATGCTAAATTGTCCGTGTCAAAAGCGGGAGGTAAAGTTTATGACAATCGAAATCGCTGATAGATTAGTAAAATTAAGAAAGAAATACGGGTACTCGCAAGAAGAATTAGCCGATAAGCTTGGCCTATCAAGACAAGCGGTTAGTAAATGGGAAAGAGCGGAAGCTTCACCAGATACTGATAACCTTATTTGCTTAGCTAAGTTATATGGTGTTTCTCTTGATGAATTACTCGCTACAGACGAAGACATCGACACAATCGTCGAAGAACAAGTTAAAGAAAATAAAGAGGAAGCGCCTAAGCAAGACGCGCAAGAAGAAGAGAAGAAAGACAAAGTCACTATCGATGATGATGGTGTTGTGATCTTCAGCAAGAAAGGTAAGAAAGTCACCATTAATGATGATGGTGTCACTTGTTATAACGCTGACGGCACAGTTAAAAAGCATCACTTCAATACAAAGAGTGCTATTATCGGTGCAATTGAAGCTAGCTTATTCACATTAGCGGCTGTTGCTTATATCGTACTAGGTGCAACCTTAGGTTGGTGGCACATTGCCTGGATTGTATTCTTCATTCCAGATATCTTCTGTTCATTCTTAAGATGTTTACAATACAAAAACGCTCAACACCTTAATGTTGTGTTTATCTCAGTATTCACATTCTTCCTTGTTTGTTTCTTCCTACCAGAAGTAGTTGCTGGTATGCCAGCGTTATGGCATCCAATGTGGGTAGTCTTCTTAGCTATTCCTTTATATCACTCCACTGTCGGTGCGATTAACAAAGTTATCGGTAAAAAAGACGATGATTGCAAATGCGGATGCAAATGCGATGATGAAGACGAAGACGAAGACGACGATTAATTAATATGGCAAAATATGTAGTTTCTTTAGGTGGTAACGCTCTTGGAAATAATTCCGAAGAGCAAAAACAAGCATTAGTGAAAGTTGCAGAAGCAATTTCCGATTTAATTATCGCTAATAACGAAGTGGCTATCGTTCATGGTAACGGTCCACAAGTAGGGATGATTAATCTTGCTTTCGAAACATCTAAAGAAACTCCTAATATGCCATTTCCTGAATGTGGCGCAATGAGTGAAGGCTATATTGGCTATCACATTCAAAACGCCTTATATAACTGTTTAAAACAAAAAGGTATTAATAAAGGAGTGTCCACTATTGTTTCTCAAGTTTTAGTGGATCCAAATGATCCTTTATTCCAAAACCCATCTAAACCAATTGGTAGTTTCTACTCAAAAGAAGAAGCAGAAAAAATAGCTAAAGAAAAAGGCTATATTATGAAGGAAGATGCCGGAAGAGGCTATCGTAGAGTAGTTCCTTCACCACTTCCAATCGATATTATTGAAAAAGAATCCATCAAAACATTACTTAATAACGGACAAGTTGTTATATGCGCAGGTGGAGGTGGCATTCCAGTTATCTTAAAGGATAATAAATTAGAAGGCGTTGCCGCGGTTATTGATAAAGATTATGCATCTGCGAAATTAGCGGAATTAATCGACGCTGATTATCTAGTAATGCTTACTGCAGTTGATAACGTTTATATCAACTATCGTAAAGAAAACGAAAAGAAATTAACTGAAGTAAGTAGAAACGAATTAAAACAATATCTAGAAGAGGGACATTTCGCTAAAGGAAGCATGTATCCAAAAGTACAGGCATCACTAAACTTTGTAGAAAGTGGCCCTAATAAAGTAGCAGTTATCGCTTCATTAGATAACGCAAAAGAAGCATTCAAATTAAAAGCCGGAACAATTATTAAATAATTCCGGCTTTTTCGTTTATTAAACGCGGTTTTTGAATCTGGCTACTAGTTCAAAGTTAATCTCTAGGTTAGTGATTGTGACAATTCTTTTGTTGCCTTTATAGACGCACACTTTTACTACCCTAGTAGCATTTTTGCTAGTTTTAACTTTTGCCACTAAATCATTGTTATTGTATTTTTTGGTAATTCCAAATGAGTTGCGGTAATAAACATTATCTCCATCAAACTTGACATACCAAAGAATTGACATAAGCATAAACCAAGGAGAAAAGAGAATTAATGGGATAGAGATTAGGCATATTGGAAGAACAGCATTCAAAAAATCTCCCCATCCTTGCTTTAAAGCGAGAATAAAGACAATGGAAAACATTACAAAGCCTGCAAATCCTGCGATAGTAATAATTCTTGATTTTGTGATGTATTGTTTGTACATAAATACGCTTCATCAATTAAAAAGTTAGTTTTGAACTAACTCTTTTTTTGTTTCTTTCTTGTTCTTAACTTCTTTAGTGGCGCCCACTTGTTATAAATCCTAGTGTAATATTCTCTCCAAAGATTTTTAACGTGTTCTTTACTATAGAAATCTGAGATATATTGGCTACCATCTTGATAGTGTTCGTAATATTTCTTATCAGTAGCGAGCTTATTGATTTCCTCGCAGAATCCATCAACATCAGGAGCTTTCGCGTAAGTATCTTTATCGGCGAATAAGATATCTTCATATAATTCTAAGTTTCTTAATAAGACAGGTTTTCTAGAATTAACTGCTTCTAAGATAGACATTGGGAATAATTCATCGAATGATGGCATGAATAATAAGTCGCACATATTGAAGATGCCATTCATTTCAGTTCTAGGAATGATACCAATAAACTTCACGTTTTCTGGAGGATTATCCATAATGGCTTTTAATTCTTTATAGCCATCGGTCATCGCTCCAAAGGAGAAACCACCTGCCCAAACGAAGATTTTATCTGGATTACGTTTTGCGCATTCCACATAGTCTTTCACGCCTTTTCTTGTTTGGACTTGTCCACAGCCCATTACTACAAATGTATTGTGAGGAATACCATATTTATCTCTTAAGGCATTTCTTTCTTCTAATGAAATTTGATGGAATTTTTCATGATCCACGAAGTTAGGAATGTATGTAATGTTTTCTCTTTTCAAACCTAGTTTCACTAATGGTTCAATAAAGATTGGATTAACCACTACTGCTTCATCGGCTTTTCTATATGCATGTCTAACATATTTCTTAAACATCCAGAAAATAGGCCTTGGCATTTTTAAAGAACCGTCAAATGTAGTTGGTAAACAGTGAACATAGGTCACGTTAATATGATGTTTGTTTAAACGCATTACATATGATGGATTGAATGTATGCATGTGATAAATATCAAAGTTTCCTTTTTTGGAATTAACTTCAACTTCAAAAATATCATCATTCTCTTTTACTAATGCGACTTGTTCGATATATGCAGATCCAACGCCTTGTCCATCAACGGATGTAGCTTGGGATAACATGTTGATTCTAATTTTTTCCATAGCAATACTATTTTACTAACTTTTAGTTTTTTTAAAACTTTTTTGGATATTTTCAACGATAAGTTATGTAAACAAACACATTTAAATTGTGTATTATTGATATATGAACATTTACGAAAGTGCAGAAGACTACTTAGAGAGAATTTTAATTCTCCAAGAAAAAAACGATGGAGTTAGATCCATTGATATCGCTCACGATATGGGTTTTTCAAAGCCTTCTATTTCAGTAGCGATGAAAAAGCTCAAAGAAGCTGGTCTAATTGATATTGATGAACATGGTTATATCACTCTTACAAAAGAAGGCCATGTTATCGCAGATAAAGTCTATGAAAGACATAAAGTCTTAAAACAAATGATGATTGATATCGGTGTCAGTCCAGAGCAAGCAGAAAAAGATGCTTGTAAAGTCGAACACGTTATTAGTGAAGAAACATTCCAAGCTATTAAAAAGAAAATGAAATGACGTAAACTCTAAGCGTCATTTTTATTTTATGAGCGGTATTTATTCCATAATTCTTGTGAATTATGCTAAAATGCACTCAATATCGTATTCTTAGAAAGAAGGAGGTAAATATATGATTAGTAAAAAACTTGCGATTGATGTCTTAAACGAAGCTCTTTCTACAGGCGCAGACTATGCAGAAATCTTCTACGAAGATAGTCATTCACACGGCATCACAATCGAAAATGGTAAAGTTGAAACAACTAGTTCCAATTCTTTATGCGGTGTTGGCTTACGTTTATTGAAAAATAACCAATGCGTGTATGGATACACTAATGATTTAAGCAAAAAAGGCTTATTCGCATTAGCGGGATCCTTAAGTAAATCGTTCCATGATAAACGTTTAATTACTGTTGAAAAACTCGACATGATTAGATGTAAGAATCGTAACCCAATTACCAGAAGTTATGATGATGTCCCAATCGAAGAAAAAATAGCATTATTACGTGAAGGTATTGATGAAATCAATTCCATGAAAGATCCACGTATTGTTAGAACATTTGGTGTTTTTGGTGATAACCACCGCTTTGTCGCAGTGTTTAATTCCAAAGGAAAATGGTTCAAACGCACATCTGAATTTGCCAGAATGGTTTTCCAAGTTATTGCTGCTGACCAAAATGGTTTTGAAACAGGCTTTGAAGGCCCTGGTGCTCAACAAGGTATTGAATATTTCAGAACTGAAAAAGTTAATCCAAAGAAAGCCGCTAGAAAAGCTGCCGAAACCGCTCTTAAGATGTTAACTGCTGCTGAATGTCCAAGTGGCAAAATGCCAGTTGTTATTGGTAATGGTTGGGGTGGCGTTTTATTCCACGAATCTTGTGGTCACCCATTAGAAAGTAGCGCTGTCGCTAAAGGATTATCCTGTTTCTCAGGTAATAAGATTGGTGATTACATTGCTTCTCCAGTCGTCAGTGCGGTTGATGATAGCACTATCCCAAGTCAATGGGGTTCCATTGATATCGATGATGAAGGTAATTTAGGTACAAAGAGATTACTCATCAAGAACGGTAAATTAAATGACTATATGATTGATGACCTCAATGGTAGAAGAATGAATAGAGAAGGTAACGGTGCTTGCCGTAGACAAAACTATCGTTTCATTCCTACATCACGTATGTCTAACACATATATCTGTAATGGCAAAAATACTCCTGAAGAAGTTATTGCCGCTACTAAATTAGGCCTATATGCGGTTGGATTTAACGGCGGTTCTGTTGATCCAACAACTGGTGAATTTAACTTTGGTTGTTCTGAAGCTTATATCATTAGAGATGGAAAAATCTGCGAACCAGTGAAAGGCGCAACCTTAATTGGTAAAGGTTCTGAAATCTTAAAGAAGATTGATATGGTCGCTAATGACTTAGATTTAGCCCAAGGTATGTGTGGTGCTTCATCCGGTTCCATTAGAACAAACGTTGGTCAACCAACTCTTAGAGTTAGCGAAGTCACCGTCGGTGGCCGCGGAGGGGAGTTAAAATAATGAGTAAATATGATAAGTTTTTTGCATTAGCAAAAGAAGCTGGTTTAGAAGAAGTTGAATTATTCATTTCTGAATCTCATAGTTTAAACATCTCTTTATTCCATGGCGAAGTCGATGAATACAAAGACAATAATGGTTGCTCCATTATGGCCAGAGGCATCTTAAATGGTAAATGCGGCAGCGCCAATGCTGACGTATGGAACAAAGAAAAAGCCCAATGGTTAGTCAATGAAATCGTCGCTAACGCTAAAGTCATTGAAAATGATGATCCAATTTTCATCTTCAAAGGCAGTGAAAAATATCACAAAGTTAATACTTTCAATAAAGCATTAGAAGAAGTATCCGTTGATGAGAAGATGAATAAACTCTTCGCACTAGAAAAAGCGCTCAAGAGCATTGATAAACGCATCATTGAAGTCGCTGGTACTGAATTCAGCCAATCAAGCGAAAAATACACATTGATGAATTCTAATGGCCTTAACTTAGTCCAAAAGATCAACTACTTCACATTTGTGGCTCAATGTGTCGCTAAAGAAGGCGAACAGACAAAGTCTGGTTATGATTTCTTCTTAGACAATGATTTCTCAAAATTCAATCCAGAAGAATTCGCTAAAAAGGTTGTTAAGTTAACCGTTGATCAACTAGGTGGCGAACCATGTGAAACAAACAAATACAAAGCTGTTTTACACCCAGATGTCGTCACATCTTTATTGAAAGCTTATATTGGCCACGCCGATGCGGAAGAAGTCCAAAAACACTCTTCCTTATTCATCGGTAAAGTCGGTCAAAAGATTGCTTCAAGCAAAGTCACTATCGAAGATAAGCCATTACAAAAGAATGTCTTCTCTAGATGGTTTGATGATGAAGGTGTTGCCACATATAACAAGCCAATCATTAAAAACGGTAAATTACAAACATACTTATACAACTTAACCACTGCTGCTAAAGATGGTGTCCAATCAACTGGTAATGGTTTCGGTGGCGGTTCTAAACGTGGTATTGGTTCTTCATTCTTATCATTAAAACCAGGCAAGAAATCATTAGATGAATTATTTGAAATGGTTGGTAATGGTGTCTATATTACTGATGTAACCGGCTTACATGCTGGCTTAAATCCACAATCTGGTAACTTCTCACTTCAATCCACTGGTTTCATGATTGAAAATGGTAAGAAAGGTAAACCATTAGATTTAATCACTGTTGGTGGTAACTTATTAGATATCTTCAAAGATGTCTTAGAAGTTGGTAACGATGTCACTGTTTCACCAGCTGGTGTATCTGCTGAATCATTACTCATTAAGAAGATCGCCGTTTCAGGAAAATAATTGATTCTGACTTATAAAAAGGACCGTTATGAATAGCGGTCTTTTTTTATTTTTCGTATATGTATATAATGAAGTCCTATGAAAAAAGTACAAAAATTATCAGTAATCCTAACAGTTATGGCTTTTGTCTTGGCCGGCTGTAACAATAAACCAAAGACTTCAAGCTTAATTAGTAGCAGTGAAAACACTTCTAGCGAACTAGATAGTTCAAGTGGAGTTGTCGAAAGTTCTTCTAGTGAAGAAAGCTCAAGTGTTGCTTCTTCTTCTACATATTCAAGTTCTGAAAGTTCTTCTTCTGCCGAAAGCAGCAGTAGTACCGCTTCATCATCTGTCGCAAGTAGTAGTTCTATTTTAAGTAGCAGTTCCTACATAAGTAGCAGTTCCGCCGCTAGCAGTAGCAGCAAATCATCTAGTAGTTATGTCGACGCTAATTGGAATGTAGATGTAACTCTAAGAGGTGCAGAATTTAGAAATGCTTTGCAAACTATAATGGCTGGTAAAAAAACTAAAACAATAAGTTATAGTGAATGTTTATCGACTGGCGCTAAAGCAGCAGCATATCCAAAAGCTTCCTCATCAACATTTGTGCCTTTCTATCACGATTCTTCTACGCTTGCCACTACTGGACAATGCAATAGAGAGCATACCTGGCCAAACTCCAGAGGAACTGGACAGTCAGGCCCAGGCGCAGATCCATTTATTATTAGACCAACTTTAACAAGCGAAAATAGTGATCGTAGTAATTATTTCTATGGCACTAGAGGTAAAACCAATAAAGAATGGGATCCAGCATCATGTGGTTTTGAAGCCGCACGCGGTGAATCCGCAAGAGTTATTCTCTATGCTGCCACTATGTATTATAAGAATGGTTTATCATTATCCAACAATCCTGGTGATAGCACTGATTTAAAAACAATGGGCACTCTTTCCACCTTATTAGCGTGGAATACTACCTACGCTCCAACACCAATTGAAATTCAAATTAATAACTACTTAAGCAATAACGGCTTTGGCCGTAATCCATTCGTGGATCATCCAGAATATGCGTCTTACATTTGGAACAATAATGGTTTAATCGGTGGAGATATACCACCTAACCCAGATGACTTCACTAATGGTTTAGATGTTGAAAATTCAGTCACTAACTTAGATGGAAACGAATACGTTATCGCTTCCACCGATTCCAGCGCTTCACTATCCTATTACTCAATGGATAACGAAGCAAAATCCGATACGCTTCCTTGGTATATTAAGCCAATTAACGTATTAATCAACGATACCAAGACTAAATTAATTCCTGGTAATGGTGTTACTACATTGAAATACTATAAGTTCATTAAACAAAGCGATGGAAATTACTATATTCAAAGCAAAGAAACTAATAATTACTTATACGGCTATATTGATGGTACCCACTATAGCATTGGCTTAGGCACCTCTCCTATTCATGATGGTAGCTTATCTTGGAATATTACAGAATCTGATAAAGGTGGCTTTGTTTGTAAGAATGCCGCTAATGTATATCTAGAATTCTATAACGGTTCATTCTGTGGCTATAAGAACGCTCCATCAGTTCCTATTTATCTATTCGGTTAATAAATTAAAAGCGCCTCGTTATGAACTAGTCAACAAAAAGTAGACAGTTCAAAAAAAGACTCAATACCCCATGTCGGTTTTGTACTGATGTGGGGTTTTATATTGAAGACAGTACATAGGTCGCTCATGATTGTAATATTTTATGTAATCCTTTATCAAAGATAAAACATCATCGCATTTCTTCAAATTAAAATCGATAAAAAGTTCATCCTTGATCCATCCATTTAAAGATTCATCTATCGGATTGTCTGTCGGAGTTCCTGCTCGAGACATTGAATGAATAATGTTATTATTAGATAGAAGCTTATTAAAGGCTTCAGAAGAATAAACCGAACCTTGATCTGTATGCAACGTAGATAAGTTGGTTTGTTCTTTTTCTTTTATAAGACTTATAACTTGTTCTATTCCTTCGAAATATGGTTTTACATCGCCTTTACGATCTGTTAATCCAAATCCCACAATTTCACGATTGAATGTATCAAAGTACATCGTTAACTCATAATAGATTCCTTTGGAATAGAAGCTGGTCATATCTGATACGATGATTTGTAATGGTTTAGACGCATTCCATTTATTCCATATAAGATTTGGATAGATATAACTGCTTTCTCCTGGTTTCTTATATCGATAATGTTTTGATTCACATATAACTCCTGCATATTTTCTGCATCTATATACATATTCTGGGGACATAATCACTCCATGATGTTTCTTAATATAAGCCGCTAACCAACGATAACCATGAGCTTTATGTTTTAATGATTCTTCTTTGATATATTCCACATCTTTCATTCTTTGAATATGTTTTACTGATGGATGGGTTTTACGATATTTCCATTTATAATATCCACTTCGATTGATGTCCATAACATTACACAGTAATGAAACGGGATATTGTTTTGATAATTCTTCTAAGACTTCGTATTCAAGTCTTTGATAGTAACGTATTCCTTTTTTGAACCAACTCCTTTCACTTGGTACCCTTTTTTTAATCTGGCTACCTCCACTTTAAGTTTTAGATTTTCTAATTCGAGTTCCTGTTCTCTGCTCTTTGGCTTAATTGGCCTTCCTCTACTATGAGAGAATTTTCCTGTTTGACTTATCAAACCATCGATACCATTTTCACGATATTTGGTTCGCCACTCTTTTAACACTGAACGATGGATATCGTATTTTTGAGCAGTTTGATTACAGCCATAATGGAAACTCTCAAGAACAATGGTTTCCTTTTCTTCTGGACTTCGCATTGTATTTATCTTTTTTATTCGCATATAAAAACCTCCTTTTGAATAGAATAGCAAAGAAAAAAGTGGATGGGGCTTTTTTACCCTTGTCCACTTTTATCCTAGCACTTCATTAAGAGACGCTTTTTTGTTATTTGATAATTTAATTATTTCTTCGCAATTTGAAGCTTATAGCCATCTAATTCCCAATCTGGATGGGCATCCACTACTTTTTGTAGTGTTTCATTAAATAGCATTACTTCAGTTTCTTGTCTATTCTTTGGTGTGTGTTTGAAAGCGCGATAGACATTATTTAAAGCGATGATGCATTCACTTCTGGATTTATCTAATAAGCCAGACATTAATAAGTAAGCACGAATTGACGCCATAGAGACATCGTTGGAGATTTCTCTTCTTTCAGCAACTGGTACTTCCTTGTCATAATATTCACGAGCTTCTTCGAGGTTTTTAGTAATCAAGTTAATGTAAATCTTTTGCGCTCTGGCGCGGATATACACTTTAGCAGAAATGCTTTCTTTGGCTTCAATAATCTTATCTAAGATTTCTTCTGCTTCTTTATAAAGCTTTTTATCTAAAAGGGTATAAACACGATTTAAGTTTAAATCAGCGGTGAAGTTAGTAATTTCACTGAAGACTTTGATTTCAATATCGGTATTGCCTTGTTCAATTTCATATTCCACTCTTAAGAGTTCATTAAAAGCTTCTCTATTCTTTGGGTTACTAACCATTGTTAAACGATAGCCATCTGTAATGGAGTCAATACGTAATGGAATAATGTTGTAGATTAAGATCACTAGACCAATCGCACCGATGGTTAATAAAGAATAAGCGACATCACCTAACGCAGGGTTTTCTGTGGATTTTAAAACATAGAATAAAACCATGACGATGATGGCTTCAGCCGCAAAGAAAAGTGAGCCAAAGAAGAGGTATGGGTATGGGTTTGCTTTATCAGTCATATCCTTTTTAGGAACAATTCTTGTTTCGCCAGTTAAACCATCAAATGATGCAAATTTAACTTTTCTTTTGCCGTCTAACTTATAGAAACATAAGCCGAGAATATTAACACTAATAATATCGTATTTACCAACTTTAGCGCCTAAGACATGGGCTAGTTCAAATAAAATACCATTAAGAAGAGCGCCTGCTAAAACGGAACCAATGATATATAAAATATATCCCATTGTATTTCCACTTAATGTACTCTCAGGTTGGTGAGTTTGAAGAACTGTTAAGCCGAAGATAACGGCTAATACGATAATTCCGAGATAGACAATAATTCCAGTAATGTCTTCTTTTTTCATGATAATACCTCCTATAGACAGCTATTAAATATAGCGGTCAGTACTTCTACATCCATATCTTTCTTTGGATGTTTAATGACTCTTTCACCATTGTTAGTGATTAAATCCACTAACTTTTTAACATTAGGGTGATCAATACCTAAATCTTTAAAAGATTTAGGCATATCAAGTGAATCGAATAATTTTTCGATTTCTTTGATACCCTCTTTAGCGTTTTCTAATTTGTTTTTGTTATTTAATCCGAAGACGTTTCTCGCTAGAGAATCGAACTTATCGGTATCAATACTAACATAATATTTAGCCCAAGCAGGAAATAATACCGCTAATCCTGCTGCGTGAGCGACATGTGGGTATACACCCGAGACTGCGTGCTCTAATTGGTGCACATATAATAAACTACCCTTACCAATACTTGTCAAACCATTATGTGACAAAGATGACATTAACATCAAGACCGCTCTTGCGTCATAATCATTTGGATTTTGAATCACAGTCCTCGCGGATTTGATAACAGATCTTAATAAAGCTTCTGCAAATCCATCAGCAGGTTCGTTATCTTTTGAACCATTAAAGTATCTTTCTAATGTATGCATCATAATGTCGACGATGCCATAAGCGGTTTGTACTTTTGAAACACTGAATGTGAGCCTTGGATTTTCAATTGCAAATACTGGTCTGACTAAATCATCATTGAATCCTTTTTTAACTTGTGTTTCATCATCTTGGATAACACATGAATTAGATAATTCACTACCAGACGCTGCAATGGTTAGAACAACACCAATTGGTAATGCTTTATTTGGTTTAGCTTTATGTAAATTAAAATCAAAACTATCTCCATCATAGAAATAGCCAACAGCGATGTTTTTAGCCGTGTCTATGACTGATCCACCACCGATAGCGAGAATTAGGTTAGGAAGGAAGTTTCGCGCCTCTTCGATGCCTTTATGGCACAAATCTATTGTTGGATTAGGGCGAACGCCTTCTAAGATTTGATATTTGATATCTTGAGCGTCTAAGGACGCTAAAACTTTATCTAATAAACCACTTCTTTTAACAGAACCTTGGCCGATAACGATATAAACTCTTTCATAACCACCATCTTTACAGATTTGGCCAACGAGTTCTTCCTTGTTATCACCAAAATAGATTTTAGTTGGACTTACAAAATTAAAATCAATCATGATAATTTGTTCCTCCATCTGTAATCTAAAAGGTCTAAGATTTCTTTTCTCATATTCTCATCGTTTTCAAACGAGAAACACATAAGCATACTTTCTAAACTCTTACTCTTGTGAGTGGAAAGGTAGTACACAATACTGCTGGAATAGGCAAAAGCACGGAATCTGACGATATTCTTTTTATCGTTAGCGTTGATACGTTTTGATTCCACTAAGTTATTGATAAATTTAGTGAATAAACGATAACAGGTGTTATAAACAAATTCTTCAAACAAGTCTTTACCTGCTGAGTTAAGAGTGCCATCGATAAATGATTGATTATCAACGTAGTAGTTATAAATTGATGTCACCATTTCAGTGGAATTACGGGAATCATCGATATGAGGAATTTTCTCATTAAGAAAAACTAACGCAAGTAAATCATAGATATCGTTAAAGTGATAATAGAAAGTTTGTCTATGGACTTTACAACGGCGTGTTAAAGCTGCTACCGATATTTCTTCAAGCGGTAGTTCGGACATCATATTCTTAAGAGCTTCTGCTAATCGATGTTCTGTTTTCACTTTTGTTTACAAACCTCTTTACTAATTTCCGCACCTACGGCAGCGTTATTTAAAACTAGTTGGATATTGGATTCTAAAGAATCTCCACCAGTAAGTTCCACGATATTCTTTAATAAGAACGGTGTTGTTTCTTTACCTTTAATACCTTGTTCTTCCGCCATTTTTAAAGCCTTTTCAATAGCGTCATTAATGACTTTGCTATCCATAGCGTATTCTTCAGGGATTGGATTGGTAATTAATATACCACCATTTAAGTTATTTCTTCTCTTTTCTAGGATTATTCTTCCGGCTTCTTGATAATTATCAATAGCGTAGTCGACCTTTAATCCTGAATGAGCGGTATAAAACGCTGGTAATTCATTAGTCTTAAAGCCTAAGACTGGAACACCCATTGTTTCTAAGTATTCTAAAGTTAAAGGCAAATCTAAAATCGCTTTAGCACCAGCACAGATGACTGTGACATTGGTCTTCGCTAATTCTTGTAAGTCAGCGGAGATATCCATTGTTTCTTGTGCGCCTCTATGCACACCACCAATACCACCAGTAACAAACACTTCGATACCAGCTTGGTTAGCAATAATCATTGTGGAAGCAACTGTTGTAGCAGCCCACAACTTCTTAGCGTATATAACAGGTAAGTCTCTACGAGAGGCTTTTAAAATGCCTTTTCTTTTACCAAACTCTTCGATTTCTTCTGGTGTCATACCAACGATTGGTTCACCATCGATAATACCGATAGTAGCAGGAATAGCACCATGATCTCTAATAACTTGTTCCACTCTTAAAGCGGTTTCCACGTTTTTAGGATATGGCATACCATGGCTAATAATTGTGCTTTCTAAAGCAACAACTGGTTTGTTATTAAGCAAAGCTTCTTGAACAAGAGGATTAATTTTCATTTTCTTTTTTCTCTCCTTCTTTGTTAATGGCGATTATTTGATAAACAAATAAATATATAGCGGCAAATAGCATAATGATAATAGACATTGTTACATAGGCTGGACCACTCATTTCATAATATGGAATCTTTAAAACTGGTTCTGGTCCAGTAAGTTTAAGAACATTACTGACAATTGCAGTCGTAATGAGTACGACAGCGTTAACAGAAGCAGAACAAATAAGGACGATCTTTCTATATTTGGTTAGTGGAGTACAAACGCGATATAAGAAGACGATACCTAGCACACTGAATGTAATAACACTCATCGCAATAGCAGTGTCTTTTGAATAGATACCAAAGTTAAGAATATTGTTCTTTTGTAAGAGATAGAATCCAAAGATGAGAAGAACACTACCAACGAGTAATGCTGCAGCAGGGATAGCTTTCTTAAAGACATTTGGTAAGAATCCACCTTCAATCTTTTCACTGTTCTTTTCAAGGGCAAGGAAGAAAGCTGCAAAACCACTAGTAACGATTTCCCATAGATATAAGTGATTTGTCGCAAATGGATATTGAATGCTTGGATCTCTTTCGATAATCAAAGCAAGAGTAAAGACAAGCGTTAAGAAGAAGGCAAATATTGTTTTAGTCACAAATAATGCAGCGGTTCTTTGTAAGTTATTCACCACTCTTCTACCTTCATCAACAACCGCTGGCAATCTAGCAAAGTTAGAATCCATTAAGATGATGTGAGAAATGTTTTTAGCGGCATCAGCACCACTGGCCATAGCAACAGAACAGTCTGAACGTTTTAAAGCGAGGATATCATTAACACCATCACCAGTCATAGCGACAGTCTTACCAGCTTCTTTTAAAGCAATGACCAAGGCTTCTTTTTGTTCTGGGGTAACTCTACCAAAGACTGTATATTCTAAAGCAACTTTTTTAACTTCTTCGATAGACATACCTTCTAATGAAATGAATTTATCAGCGTCAGCGATACCTGCTTCTGAGGCAATAGAAGAAACTGTTCTAGCATTATCACCAGAAATAACTTTGATATTCACACCATTATTTTTAAACCAGGTAAATGTTTCTAAAGCATCTTCTCTAATGTGATCTTTAATAACGATGATGGCGATAGCATCGAGTAATCCATCGTATTTATTGTCTTCAATAACACCATCACCTTCACCGAGAATTAATACACGGTAGCCATCTTTTGTGAATTCTTCACATCTTTTAATCACACCAGATTTATTCGCCAAATGCATAAACTCAGGAGCGCCTAAGATATATGTCTTGCGACCTTTAAAGGAAGCACCGGAATATTTGTTATCGCTATTAAATGGGAGGGCCACCAATACTTCGTTTGATAATTCTAAGTCAAAGCATTCTTTTAAAGCTTTAGCGGTGCCATTGTTATCTTTTGTAGCGTGAAGTGTATTTGAAATTGCTTGGGCAATATATGATTCAGATTTGTTTGCTCTTAATGGAATAACTTTTTTAACCACTAAGTTACCATCTGTAATTGTGCCTGTTTTATCAACACATAATGTATCCACTCTAGCAAGCATTTCCACAGAATAGAAATCTTGTACTTGGGCCTTTTTATTAGATAAGCCAATAACACCTACTGCTAAAGCAGTGGAAGTTAATAAATATAAACCACTTGGAATCATGGCGACTAAACTACCGGTTAAAGAAACAACACTCGCGGTTGTGTCTGTTTTGAATTTGCCTGTGGTCCAGAACGCTAAGAAGATAAATAGACCCATGGTAATAACAGTGATACCAATGACTAAGAATAAGCGTCTGAGTGATTTTAAAATCTCAGAAGGAGAACGTTTAAATTGATTGGCTTTTGCTTGTAATGAATTAGCCACACAATCAGCGCCTACTTTATTTGCTCTAATAAAAGCACTACCACTAGTCACGAATGTACCAGAGAATACTTCTTGATCAACGCCTTTAAAAACATTAACTGATTCACCAGTAAGGAATGATTCATTGACGCCTACTTCGCCTTTTAAAACAACACCATCAACACCGATTTGTGAATCTTTCTCAATATAGACGATGTCATCTAAGACGATATCTTCAATGCCAACTTCTTGTTGCACACCGTTTCTAACAACATAGGCTTTTGGTTGTGTGATTAGTCTTAACTTGCTTAATAAACGTCTAGCCTTAATGTCTTCGTATAAACCAATTGTGGTATTAGCAATTAAAACAAGTACGAAGAACATGCCTGAATAGAGTTTGAAAATTAGCATTAAAATCGCAATAGCATATAAAAGCACATTAAAGAAACTGAAAAGGTTCGTGACAATAATGTCTAAATATGATTTGCCATAGGCCTTCTTACTTTTGTTAACAAGTTTTTGTTTTCTTCTCAGAAGAACTTGTTCATCAGTAAGACCTTGCTTCAAATCTGGATTAAAACGTTCGATGTTATCTAGATTACTCATACGTGCAATAACATAATAAAAAAACTTGGTTAATTTTCCAAGTTTTTCCTGTTATTTCTTATGACCTTTTACTTTTAAAGTAATCTTTGATGATTTTAGCGCACTCATCAGCAAGTACACCACTCACTATTTCTGGACGGTGATTAATGTTACTTGCTTCTAGTACATTTATCGAACTACCAAACGCCCCACCTTTTAGATCGGGAGCACCATACACAACTTTGTTGATTCTTGATTGGATAATCGCACCAGCACACATTAAACATGGTTCAATGGTGACATATAAATCACAATTCACTAGTTGCCAATCACCAAGTACTTCAGAGGCTTTTTTAATCGCTAATGTTTCAGCGTGACCTAAAGGATTATTTGTCTTATCTCTTTGGTTATGTGCTCTTGCGATGATTTCGCCGTTTTTAACAACGATACAACCGATAGGCACTTCATCCTCCAAGGCCGCCAATTCCGCTTCACGTATGGCCTCTTTCATGTATTTTTCGTAGACTTCCATATAATTTAAGAAACCACCGCACATGAACATAATACTTAAGGCTGCTACATTCCTGTCCTGACCTGGTTCGCAAACATTCATCGCGATGGCAAAACGATTATATCACTTATCTTAGATAATAAAAAGGAACTATCGTTTCTTTT
>JAEEGJ010012104.1_pt1 | contig 21513 bp, 15 predicted proteins | sample 8958761 | NCBI WGS metagenome assembly JAEEGJ01 (sample SAMN16246546, study PRJNA631951) | gut metagenome | biome: gut microbiome; feature: rumen; material: RS-attached | host: Bos | place: Iran: Karaj | collected 2018-10
TTCGGCAGTAATCTCTTAATATGTTTTTCTAAATTGTCTTTTATGAAAAGTCCTGTGCGTCATATGTTCGATGGCATTGCGAGCCGTTATGATTTCTTGAATCATTTCTTGAGCTGTTACCAGGATGTGCTATGGCGCAGGTATTGCTGCAAGTACTTGAAAAAGTTGATGGCTGATGGAAATGCGCCGGGAAATGCGGGGTGCATGACGGGTAAAGCGACGGCTGCTGATGTTGCTGTAGAGAATGCCGACGGGAATGTTGGCTGCGCGAAAAACGTGCCAAGAATAGTTCGCTTGCTGGATTTGTGCGGTGGCACGGGCGATTTTGCGCATACGTTCCGAAAAATTTTTGAAAGCGGATGTGCTTGCAAGTGCGCTGCGAAAACGAATCCTCAGAAAGGGACTGTGCAATGTGTGTCGCAAAAAGGGACTGCGCGCGGATTTGCGGTGGAGCCTGCTGTGATTGGCGATTTTTCGTATGGAATGCTCGCCGAAGTCAAGCCGAAGAAAATCGATGCGCATGCGGTGCAGCTCGATGCGATGAAAATGCCGTTTGCGGAGCGCCAATTTGACGTAATCTTGAACGGCTTTGGCATGCGCAATGTGCCCGATGCGCGTGGCGCCTTGCTGGAATCGTACCGTGTGCTGGATGCTGGCGGATACCTTTGTGTTTTGGAATTTTTCTCGCCGAGAAACTTGTTCAATAAGTTCTTTTATAAGGTGCTTGCGCCGCTTTTTATTCCCGTGATGGGCGCGTTTTTTAGCGGCAAGCGCGATGCTTACGAATACTTGGTGAATTCGATTCTCCGATTCCTGCCGGTCGATGATTTTTGCAAGATGGCCGAAGAATGCGGTTTTGAAGTCAATAAAGTGAAGATGTTCGATGGCGGAATCTCGTTTGGCGTGTTCTTGCATAAGCCAGTGAGTGCATCATGAGTCGATATGTGCTAGGCGTTACGGGTGCGAGCGGTGGCATTTATGCCACGCGCACAGCGATGCACTTGCATCGCTGTGGTCACGATGTGACGCTCATCGTGACGCACCCTGGAAAGCAAGTGCTTGAATACGAAGGCCAGAATGCGTTGTATGACTACTGCAAGGATGTTTGCAATGTCGATGAATTCTTTGCGGAATGTGCAAGCGGTAGTGCTAATTATGCGGGAATGGCGGTAGTGCCGTGTTCCATGGGAACGCTTGGGCGCATTGCTGCCGGAACGTCGGACAACTTGCTAGTGCGTGCTGCTGACGTGTGCCTCAAGGAACGCCGCCCGCTTGTGATTGTGCCGCGCGAAATGCCGTACAACTTGATTCATATCGAAAACATGAAGCGCGTGACCTTGGCGGGTGCGGTCGTGATTCCTGCTTCGCCGCAATTCTATAGCAAGCCCGCGACGATGGAAGAACTTGTCGATACCGTCGTTGCGAAAATCTTGAAACATTTGGGCGTGGAGCAATCGCTTGTTGCGCAAGTTGCGAGAGTCTGGAGCAAGAATGCTTAATGCTCGAACCTTAACTGGATCCTTCGACTGCGTGCTGCGCACTTCGCTCAGGATGACAACTAGCGACTAATCACTAACCACTGCCTACCAATCACTAACCACAAACCACTTCCTACTTCTAACTTCCTACTGTCTACTAAATTATGAATAAACTTCTCGAATTTACACATCTAGTTCGCTTGAGCCATTCGCTGTTTGCGATGCCTTTTGCGCTGGGTTCTATGTGGGTGGCGGCAAATGGTTTCCGCGATATGAGCGCTTGCGAAACGGCCCGCATTATCATTCTGATTGTCCTTTGCATGGTGACTGCCCGTAACAGCGCCATGAGCTTTAACCGCATTGCCGATGCCAAGTTCGATGCCGAAAACCCGCGTACGGCGAAACGCCATTTGCCGGCAGGGCGCCTGAGCCGCAAATCGGTCATTGCATTTCTTGCGTTGAACGGAGTGCTGTTTGTTGTGTTTGCGTGGATGCTCCAGCCCCTTGCGGGCGCGCTCGCGTTCCCGGTGTGGTTGCTGCTCCTTTCATATTCTTACTGGAAACGTTTCTCGTGGCTTTGCCACTGGTTCCTCGGCTTTGCCATCGGAATGAGCCCGCTCGGCGCCTGGATTGCCGTGCGTGGCGAATTTGCGGTGTTTCCGATATTCCTCTTGTTCATTCTGATGCTCTGGATGGGCGGTTTCGATATCATTTACGCGACGCAGGACATTGAAATCGACCGCAAGCAAGGTTTGCATTCCGTACCGGCTCGCTTTGGCCTGGAAAAATCCTTACGCATTGCGCTGGCGAGCCATTTGGCGATGCTTGCGCTTTGTGTGGTGTTCGGCTTTTTCTGGAATATGGGCTGGATTTGGTGGACTGTCACAGGGCTTATGACTGCTGCAATCGTCTACATCCACCTGTTCCGAAAGTCCAATGACTTGGATGCCATGAACCGCGATTTTTTCCTTGCAAATGTGGCGATTAGCGCTCTCGTTATGGTGGGACTCATTGTTTGGATTTGCCTTGGAGGTGATGTCAATGCCCTTTATTAACAGACCGAACGGGAAAATGACGAATGAAGAAAAAGTGAAGATGTTCCACCAGATGGGCGGCGTGGCTGCTGTCATTGCGCTTGTCTGCGTGATTCTCCTTGAAACGGGTGCCGCGGGCGAACAACGTGAATTGGTGGACATGGGCCTTACCGCGATGATTGTGATGCTAGCCGTTTCGCTTATTGGCAGCATGTATTTTAAGAGGTAGAAAAAAGGCTTGGCCGTTGAACTGCCAAGTCTTAATTTTTTGAATAATCTTTTTTGAACGCTATTTCTTTATGCAGCGGACAGCGAGACCATTCTTTTTCTTCTCTTGTGTGAAATTATTGTTTGGAGTCCTGCTCTCTGGGAAATACAACATCATTGCCGTTGAATCTGTCATTTGTTCGGAACTCCAGAAGAATCTGTTATCGTTGTAATTACTTATTGTGAGCTCTTCCGTGTAGTCAATTCCATTTCTGTAAAAGATATTGATGTAGCCTGTTGCTAATGCCGAAAAACCACATATGTCCATGTGTGCGGAATCAGTTTTGGCAAGATCCTTGCGGAGCTCGGCGGAACTGCATTCTTGAAGCAACTGAGTCCAATCGATGGTCGTTGGGAGCCTCCACCCGTTAGGGCAAATGCCTTGATGTGAATCAGGATCAGGAATGTCTACAATGGATGGGTTGTTATTTTTAGGGAGCCCTACAGCCATATTCCAGCTGTAAAGGCGTCCGTATGTGGCGCAACCGTCGTGAGTGCCGCCGCACCAGCTTCCTTCGACATTGTATTTCAGGTTCTCGGCCAGCCATTCCTGTTTGCCGATTTTTATGGTCTTGTATCGGTTGCCGTCTCTAGCGTCTGTGACGGAACCATAATCGGCTGGATTTCTAATCCAATTGCCATCGTTGCATACAAAGATTTTTCCTTTGAATAATCCTTTGAGACCTTCTTTTGCTATGTTACATCTGCCTAGGAAAGATTCAATTGTTGGTGGGGGGACCCAGGCATAGCCTTCTTTGTTGTATCTGTTCTTCTTTGTATTGCAATAATATGAATCTCCTTGGTAGGATATTGTATCACCAACTCTTTGTTTTGTACAAACGCCATTGACCGAGTCTAATGCAGTGAGCACGTGCCAACCGTCATCTAAAGGTTCGCTGTACAGTTTTTCATCGCAATAGGCATGTTGCCCATCGACTCCGATTAAAGTTCCATATAATGAGGTGTCGCGCTCATCGCAATGTCCATAGGAATCCCAGTTTGAAGTGGCTATTTCCCATTGGGAATAATATTTTCTACAGATATAATCCTTTCCGTTGTAAACGCCCCATTTTAATTTTAAATCGTAAGCGTCGCATAACCCTAAAGCTTCAGCTTCTGGGGTGACTGTGACCCACTGAGGATTCTTGCAGTTCTGTGTCCCGATACAGCCGTATTTTTTGCCTTTGACTGTTACGATTTTTCCTCGAATGTCACAAGTGCATTCTCCGTATTGGTCATAAACATCCGTAACAACTTTCCACGTTTTGTTTTGGGAACAGAAAAATTCAACTTTGTCGAGTGTTTTTGTGGCGTTCTGATTTTCGGCGGTGCAGTCGCCCAAAGCTGTTGTTGCCGCGATGGATGTCCATGTTTGAGACTTGCATTGGTATATGGCGTTTGTGGAGGAGTAAACGACAATTTCGCCTTCTCTCTTGGTGGTGCAAATTCCGTCTTCTGCTTCGATGCCTGTGGCTTGCGTCCATTTCTCGTTGCGGCAAACGTAGAGCTTTTCTTGGTACGTGGCGGACTCGTTTTCGCGTTCGGCGGTGCACAGGCCATTGGCGGCTTCGAGTTCGGTAGCGACCGTCCAGGTTTTGTTTCGGCAAACGTAGGTTTTGTTCAGGAACTCTACCATTTCTTTTTCGCGTTCGGCGGTGCACGAATCATGTACGGTAATTAGGGTCGGGATTACCCAGCCATTCTTTGTACAGATGTATTCCGTAGAACCGACCTTTCCTGTTTTTTTCAATTTTGCTGAGACGCAAACACCAAGGGAATCGTCCTGTGTTGTTTTTTCGCGCCAGCGGTCGAAGGAGCACACATACCAAGTTGTTTTCTTGTTTTCCTTGAATCCGTCTTTTTTGCCCTCGTTTTCTTTGCTGCATGTTCCGAGTGCTTCGGCTTTTGTGGCGGTGCGCCACTTGGTATCGCAAATGTAGCTCGTCGCGTATTCGTCGATTCTCACAAGTCCCTTTACGGCGGGAGTGCAATAACCGAGGTCGCTTTCGGGATATTCGAGGTATGTCCACTCGGGACCTTTTTCGCAGCCGTACGAATGCATCTTGAAGAACTTGGTCGTGTAAAGGAGGCTGGAATCGCAAGGGCCATAGTAATCGCGGACTGTTGTGGCGCGCCATCCTGTAGAATCGCAGTAGTAATCGACCTTGTTAGATGTGGTGTCGATTTTTCCTCGATTTTTAGGAGAGCACAAGCCGATGCTCTGTTCGATGCTTGTCAATGTTTCCCAATTGTTGTTCTTGCGGCACGTGTAAGTTGTTTTGTCGTATTTGACGGTGTTGTAGTATTTGGTGCTATCGCATTTGCCGAAAAAGTCGGTTAAGGTGGCCTTGCGCCAACTGGTGGAATCGCAGTAATAGCGCGTCGTATCGTTCTTCGTCATCACAGAGTCGATTTTGCCATATTGTTTTGGTGCGCAGACGCCGATTGTTTTTTCGGTGCTGTTCAAGGTTGTCCATGTCTTTGTGGTGCGGCAAGCGTAGGATGTGTCTTGGTGCTTTTTGACGGTATAGTATTTGCTCGAATCGCATAGACCGATGTAGTCCGTGAGGATGGTTTTGCGCCAACCTGTAGAGTCGCAGTAGTAATCCGTCGTATCGTCTTCGCTGATTTCGGACTTCATCTTGTTTACGCTATCTGGAGTGCAAAGCCCGATGGCGGATTCGATGGAGGTGGGCTTGCGCCAAGTGGATTCATCACAGATGTAGCTTTGTCCGTTCAGCTTGCGCACTTCCCATTGATTTTTCTTGGAGCAGCTCACGTCCACATCGCTCATGGTCGCAAGTTCCCAGGAGTAGTTGCAAATGAAAAGGGAATCCTTGTAGTAGTGCTTTTCGCCGCGTTCCGCAGAAGGGCAGGAATTGTCGTCGGCTTCGACCCATTTCTTTTTGTTGCAACGGTAGTTGGAACCCTTGCTTGCCACGTAGAATTCACCGAGGCTGCTGTACGTGGTGGAATCGCAAATGGGGAGTTGCTTGTCGTTTTCGACAAAGTGCGAAACCTTCATGCAACGCAAAGCGTAATAGGCGCTGAAGTTCGCGTCGGGAAAGTCGTATTTGCCTTTGCCGTTGGCTCTAAAAATATTGAAGTCAGATGTCTGGTAGTAGACTTCCTTGCCTCCGCGACTGCATTGGAGTTCTCCATTTACGGTTTCGCAGTAGCCGGACATTTGCGGATTGAAGCCGAAATCACGATCGTTGATGTTTTTTGCGAATTTGACCATGTACTTGAAGTCGGCTTCTGTGGGAACTTTAAAACCACTTGGGCACGCTTGGGATGCGCTTGTGCGTTGGTACAGGCGGCCGTATTTTTTGCAGTTATCTGTGTCCTCGTCGTAGCAGGCGCTGTGCGAAATTTTGTAGTTCACGTTTTCGGCCATCCAGGTGTAAGGGCCGAACTGGATTGTTTTGTAGGTGTTTCCGCTTTTTTCGTCGAGAACTTCACTCTTGATGATGCTTACGACACCGGCATTGGAGTTGTATTGCGTGCCCGTAATGGAGGAGTCTTTAAACGCGTCACCACCAAGGATGTCATCATCATCTTCTTCGTTGTATTCGTATTCTGCCGCGCTGCTACCGCTATCGCCGCCACAGGCGTACATAAAAAATGGAAGAATTATACATGACGAAAAAAAAGTCTTCCGAAACATATTTTGCAAAACGAACATAGAGTCTCCTTAATTTTTTACTTCTTGATGCAACGAACAGAGTAGCCGTCTTTTTTATCAACCGTGTAAAGTGTATTATTGCGATAGGGGGTTGCTGTGAGTTCAACCATTGATGCTTCTGTATCATTATTTTGTTCTGAACTCCAGAAGGCTATATAGCTACCGATGGAACTGAGTTCTTCCGTGTAATCAGAATCATCCCTGTTCTTATAGTAGACGCCTTCATAGCCTGTCGGTATAGCTGTGAATCCACAGAAATTGGTATTTTCAGAATCATACCCTGTAAGAGTTGTTCTGAGTTCGGCAGCGCTACATTCTTTAAGCAGTGTTTCCCAATCGGTACGCGAGGGGACTCGCCATCCGTCAGGACAAATACCTTGAAGATTTTCAGGATCTTCAATTTTAACGAAAGTCGGTGCTGTTGTTTTTGGGAAACCTACTGTCATGTCCCAGCTATATAGGCGGCCATACTTGGCGCATCCATTGAGGTTCCCGCCGCACCAGCTGCCTTCAACTTCGAACTTCAAGTTTTCGGCCATCCATTCTTGAGAGCCAATTTTGATGGTCTTGTATTGGTTGCCGTCTCTTGTATCTGTTATGGTGACGTAGTCGATTGGTTCTCTGTGCCAGTATCCATCGTTGCACTGGTAATGGCTTCCTTCAAACGAAACATTTACGCCATCATTGGATGATGTGCACTTGCCGTAGTAATCGGTCATTTTTGTTGCTGGAACCCATCTGTAATACCCATTGCTGTTTCTTCCGCAGTAGTAATAATTCCTTTCGAATGTCAGTGTGTCGCCTAATCTTGTTCCGTGGCAGGGACCTTTGATGCTGTCGATGGGTTGTAATGCGTACCAACCATTGTCTGTGTCAAAAATATCGTTCATGCTAATGTCGCAATAGTAGTATTTGCCGTTAAATCTTACTGTTTTACCAAATACGTTGGCAAATCTGCTATCGCATGTTGTAAGATATGTGAGTTTCTTCCATTCTCCGTGGTCATCGCATAAGTAATCTGTTTCGTCGTAAACCTTCCATTCAAACGTATTCCCGTAGCAGAATCCTAACGCTTTGTCCAAGCTGTTCTCTTTTCTCCATTCATAGAGATTGCTACTATTGCCGCTTTTGTAGATACAACCGTAATTATACCCGTTATAGACTTTGCTTGTAGCGAGAGTTTTTGCTTCACATACTCCAAGTTCTTTGTCAAGAGGTTCGTATTCTTGCCATTTTCCTAAGCTGGAACAATAGTATTGTTTTTCGCGATATTTTTCAATTTTTCCTTCTAAGGCCTTGGTGCATTTTTCTAGAACATTCCAGTAAGGTGCGATTTCCCATTCGCTACCATTGCAAAAATAGTGGTTTCCGTTGTATTCATATATTTTGTATTCATCTCTTTTGAAACATAAGCCAAATGCCAAATCAAGGGTGTCCAGTCTTTTCCAGTAAGTGCCCTTACAGCCGTATGCTACGCTTGCAAAGTCGACGGTTTTTCCTTGTATAGAATAGGTGCATTTTCCATAGGCATCCTCGATGGTGTATTTTTTCCATCCGTTTTCTTTGCAGATGTAAGTCTCGACACCATCGGATGCTGTTTTGTCCAAAGTGCCTTTGTAGCACAGGCCTAAAGTTCTTTCCAGTGATGTGTAGGTGCGCCATTCTTTATTGACGCAGGCGTACTTGATGGAACTGTAAGTTTTTTCGAGGCCTTCGCTGTCGTCATCGCAAGTGCCGAGAACCTCGGATTTGGTTGCCGCTCTCCAGATCGAGTCGCAAATGTAAACCTTGCCGGTGCTGTCTGCTTTCATTGTCCCGACTAGCTTGGAGGTGCAGAACCCGAATGCGGTGGTGGGGTATGTGAGTTTTTCCCAGCTTTTGGCATTTTGGCAACCGTAAGCAATTCCGTTTACGGTCTTTGAGGTATAGAGCTTGGTGGAATCGCATGGTCCATAGTAATCGTAGACATTGGCGGTGCGCCAACCCGTAGTATCGCAGATGTAGCCAGTACCGCTAGATTTGACGGTATCAATTTGGCCGTACATCTTGGAGGTGCAAATGCCGAGATTCTTTTCGGTGCTGGTGAGCGTTTCCCATTTGTTTGTGGTGCGGCAAATGTATGTGCTGGATTTGTATTCGACCGTTTTGTAGAACTTTGTGGAATCGCATTTCCCGGCGACATCTTCTAAGGCAATGTTGCGCCAACCTGTGGAATCGCAGACGTAGCTTGTACCGCTTGATTTTAAGGTGTCCATTTTACCGTAAATCTTGGGGGCGCAAACGCCGAGATTTTTTTCGGTGCTGCTCAAGGTCGTCCACGATTTTGTAGTGCGACAAGCGTAGGAGTTTCCTTTGTATTCAACGGTGTTGTAGAACTTTGTGGAATCGCAGGTGCCATAGAAGTCGATGAGGACGGTGCTACGCCAGCCTGTGGAATCGCAATAGTAAGATTCATAGCTGCTGGAACTCTTGAGGGAATCGATCTTGCCGATTTTGCTCGGGATGCAGAATCCGATGGAATCTTCGCGGGCGGTTGCTTTGCGCCAGCTGGAATCTTTACAGAGGTAGTTCTTGCCGTAATTCTTTTTCTGTTCCCATTGCCTGTCCTTAACGCATTGGCCGATGGAGTCGATGAGCACAGCCTTGCGCCAGCCGGTCGTATCGCAGAAGTAATGCGTGGAATCCGACTTGGTTCTCAGGGTTTTCATTTTCTTTAGGCTATCAGGAGTGCAAAGCCCGATGGAATCTTCGATGGTGGAGGGCTTACGCCATGTGGAATCGTCGCAAATGTATTTTTTTCCGTAATTTGTTTTGAGTGCCCATTGATTTTTTGCGGTACAAGTGCCGATAGAATCGATAAGTACGGCCTTGCGCCAACCTGTAGAATCGCAGACGTAACCTGTGGTGTCGTCCTCGTCAATGTAGGCTTTCATTTTTGTCAAGCTGTCGAAAACGCAAAGCCCGAGGGCCGTTTCTATGGTGGAGGGCTTGCGCCAAGTGGAATCGTCGCAGATGTAGCTTTGACCGTTCAGCTTGCGGACTTCCCACTGATTTTTTATGGTGCAACTGGCGTCTACATCGTTCATGGTGGCGTATTGCCATGTGCCTCGGCATACGAATATCGAGTCTTTATAAAAGTGCTTTTCGCCGCGTTCCGAAGATGGGCAGAAATTGTCGTCGGCTTCGACCCATTTCTTTCTGTTGCAACGGTAATTGTATCCCTTGCTTGCGACATAGAAGTTGCCAAGGCTATTGTATGTCGTGGAATCGCAAATGGGAAGTTGCTTGTCGTTTTCAACGAAATGCGAAACTTTCACGCAACGGAGGGCGTAGTAGGCGCTGTAATTGGCTTCGGGGAAATCGTATTTGCCTTTGCCGTTGACTCGGAAAATTTTGTTATCGGAGGTTTGGTAGTAAGCTTCTTTGCCGCCGCGACTGCATTGGAGTTCTCCGTTTACGGTTTCGCAGTAGCCGGACATTTGCGGGTTGAATCCAAAATCTCGGTCGGTGATGTTGCTTGCAAAACGGGCGATGTACTTGAAGTCGGCTTCTGTGGGAATCTTGAAACCGCTTGGGCATGCTTGGGAGGCGTTCATGTTTTGGTACAGGCGTCCGAGCTTTTTGCAGTTGTCCGTGTCTTCGTCATAGCAGGCGCTGCGGGAAACCTTGTAATTTGCGTTTTCGGCCATCCATGTGTATGGACCGAATTGGATTGTTTTGTAGGTATTTTCGCTTTTTACGTCTAGAATTTCGTCTTTGATGATGTTTACGACACCGACATTGGAATTGTATTGGGTGGCCGTAATGGAGGTATCCCTGAAATTTTCACCGCCAAGGTTGTCTTCGTCATCTTCGTCGTTGTATTCGGTATCTGCTGCGCTGCTGCCGCTATCGCCGCCGCATGCGTACATGAAAAATGGAAGAAAAGAACACGCCAAAAACAGTGCCTTCCTGGATGCACTTTGAAAAATGTGCATATTGCCTCCTTATTTTAGGCGCAATATACAAATATTATTGTTGTAAGAGTATGGTTACAATTTTTCGTGTAAAAGAAATGTTGTAAAAAGTTGTACGTTTGTGCAGATGAAAATATAGTTACTTTGTCTATTGACATATTTCGAATAAGTGATTATATTTTTCATGTGTATGGAAATTGTAATAATAAGTTATTAATTTTCGTATAAAAAAGTAAAATGGTGCTGATATTTTTATTGGCGCAATACAAGGAGAAAATATGAAAAACAGAACAAAATCCAAGAAATTCTTGGCTTTATTACAGACAACAACACTTGCTTTGGGCGTCTTCTCGATGCTCCCGAATGCTGTACTGGCTGAAACCGATTATGGCGATTGCACAGTGCGTAATGGGGTTGGTCCTTCTGTGTATAGTGCAGGATTCTTTGAATGGCATAGCTTCCCGACTTCGTGCCCAAGTGGACAGCCTTTGTCTTCTGGTTCTCACAATTACAAGGGCGATGCTACGAAGGGTTTGGTATTCTGCAGTGAAGGAAATTTTAGTGTTTCTTCAACAACCTATACGCAAAACTATAAGGGCTGTACTTGTTACCAAGTACCATGCTCAAATGGAATGACGATTACCATTTCTGGCTCAGGTTCTGTAAAGGCATCTAGCAGCAGTATTGCAAATTCCAGTTCGGACATCGCTGACAAGCCGAATTACGTAGATTTCTGGGATGAATATGTTACCGATGCAATGCTTGTTGGTGGGGAAAAGTCTACTACGGAAAGCCTTGCAAAAAAGCTTAAAGCTGAAGGCTGGATTTTTATAGATAGTGATTTGAATGCCCGCGCAGGTGGAGACTATGTCTACCTGTTAATTAAGAAAGATTCTCGAGCAAATCCTGAAAATGGGTATATAACTGATTTTATCATCAGAACGGAAAATAAATCGGAAATTATGTATGGTGGACGTATATATTACCGTGTTCCTCATGATGGTGATGATCATTTCAAAAAATTTGGTGGAAACCTGAATAGTAACACCAAAAAGAATAGTACCAATATGTGGCTCTACTTCACTAAGGAAAATTTCGAAGACAAACGTGTTGTTAGTGGTGTTTTCTTCAATTCAAAAAATAATGATATCGTTAGCGATATAGATTTGAATGAAGGGGCCGGTGGCGATTATATTTATATGCACTTGAATACGCTTGTAAAGACAAATCGCCCGTCATCGGATCCACAACTGGCAACTGGATTGACATACAATGGTAAATCCCAACAGTTGATAAAGACTCCTGCAGTTCTTGATAATGGTACGATGTATTATAGTCTAGATTCTTTGGGTGCATTTCTTAGCGATCCAAGCAGTATTGTTGGAAAAAATGTGGGTACGTACACGGTTTTTTACTATGCAGGTCGTACACGCAATTGCGAAAAATCTCCGATTAAGTCGCAGTCTGTTGCTATAAACGAGTAGTTGATAGTAATCTTTCTTGTTTTTACGACAAGTCCCGTCAGTTTTTGGCTGATGGGACTTTTTTAAATCTCTAAATCCGCAGAAATGACGGTTTCGGTTGTGCCGTCATCGCATTTGAAAAGTAGGCTGCCGTCGTCTTGCATGTCGAGGATGGTGCCGGATTTTTTGATGGAGCCTTCGCCACTGTCACGGTTTTGATCGGTGCAGCGGTTGTTCACGACAATGGTGCCGCGTGCGCCGATGAATTGGTCCATGCGTTTCCATGCAGCGACCCAAGGGCGAATGCCGAATGCTTTGAACTGCCCGATGGCGCGTTCGAGGCTGCCGATAAGTTGTTGCAAAAGTTTTTCGCGGTTGATGGTGTGCCCGAAAATGGCTTTGAGCGTTGTGACGGCGCGGCCGATGTGTGCGTAGTCTTCGGGATCGCTGTTGACGTTGATGCCTACACCCATGTTGAGGGCCGGGACTATCGTCATCCCCGCGCTCTCACTTGTCATCCCCGACTCGCGATGCACTGAGTTTATCGATGTGTTCGGGGATTTCCATTTTGCGTAAACAACTTCCGCTAAAATCCCGCAGAATTTGCTTTTGCCGTAGAGAATGTCGTTTGGCCATTTGACCGTGATTTTTTGTGAAGGCGCGTTTGCGTTGTTTGTTGAAATGGCGCCATTTTTAGGGGCCGCGCATTTTTCATCTGCACTTTCAAGAATCGCGGCGTCTTGCAATCCATTGAACACTTCGGCAAATGTGAGTGCGGCGACTTGCGTAATTTGCGCAAAGCGATTGGCTGGAATGCCTTCGAGCGGAATTAGAATATTGAAGTAGAGATTCTTTCCGGCGGGGGAGTCCCAGGTTCGTTCGTGACGGCCGTGTCCATTGCTTTGCGCATCGGCAACAAAGAGTGTTCCCGGCGCAATTTCTCCTGCGCTCGCCATGGACTTCATGAGCTTGTGCGTGCTTTCAATTGTCTCGAAAAGAAATGCCGGTGCGCTACTGAAACCCGTGAGCTGCCAATTTGCGAATGAACGTTCTTGCGAAAACATTTGATAGTTACTAGTTGTTAGAGCTTAGCTATTCTTCTCTAGTCTTTCGTCTGTAGCCACGTAGTGGCGTTCTTTCGTCTAACTTATTCGTCCGCTTGCTTTTCTTGAAGTTCCTTGAGAGCTTCTTCGGGAAAAATATTGAAGAACTCCTGCTTGCGGTCTTCGAAAAGCTGCAACATGCGTTCCTGTTCGAACTGCTCGCGGTCGATGTTTTGCATAAAGAACTCGTCGAGCGCAAAGTTGCGGCTCTGGATCATCTTCTTGATGTCTTCGGACAAGTCAACGTTGTCCCAAAGAATGTAGTACGAACCGACAAATCCATCAGCAAAAATATCAACGTTCAACTTGACGTCGTTTGTTTTCGACGAATCGACCATTTGAACTTTGGTTTCGCGTTTTTCAGGGCGGAAAACGTCAACATCATTAACAGGTGTGCTCAAATCCTGTGCCCAGCAGAATGCTGTTGCACAAAAGAATAACATTACCTTATGCTTGAACGATAAAATCATATTTACAATATACAATGAAAAATGCCAAAAGAACAAAAACGTTTTAAAAAGCGCTGCTGAAAACACGGCTAAAAAAGTGCCGAAACGGTATATGCAACGCTTTTGTTCTGCGAAGTGTATTATATACCCCACTTATCCGTACTCGCCCTAAGCTCAACCAACTAAATCAATTTCCTACTAAGTTCTAAGTTCTGCCAACTTCCTACTTCCTACCGTCTACTGTCTACTAAATCGCCAGCGGCATCCACGGTTTTACTACGTCGATGGATTCGAGCTTGCCTTGCAACTTGCGGCGGATGGCTGCGGCTGCAATCATCGCTCCGTTGTCTGTACTCAGGCTACGGTCCGGAACGCAAAAACGGATACCCTTTTTATCGCAGTAATCTTGCAGGCGCGTACGGAGCCAGCTGTTGGCACTTACTCCACCGCCCATCACGAGCGTTTTCATCTTCGTTTTCTTGAGCGCGTTGATGGTCTTTGAAACAAGGCTATCGACAATGGCGTCTTCGAGCGAGGCGCAGATGTCGCCAAGGTTCTGTTGTATAAATTCTGGGTCGTGGGTTTCGGTGTAACGGAGCACGGCGGTCTTCAGGCCGCTGAACGAAAATTCGCAGCTGTCGTGGGTGTGGAGCGCACGCGGAAATTCGACGAATTTGCGGTTCTTGTCTTTGCCCAAACGGCTGATGGTGGCACCTGCCGGGTATTTGAGTCCAAGGAGCTTTCCGCACTTGTCGAATGCTTCGCCGGCGGCGTCATCGCGGGTGCGGCCGATGCTTGTGTACTTGAAGCCGGGTTCTTCCATCACGAGTTCCGTGTGACCGCCCGAAACGGTGAGCGTCAAAAATGGCGGTTCAATGTCCGGGTTCGAAAGCCAGGCGGCGGCAAGATGGCCTTCGAGGTGGTTCATGCCGTAAGCCGGAATGTTTAAGTCGCGGGCGAGCCCTTTGGCAAAACTGGCGCCGACGAGGAGCGGTCCCATGAGGCCTGGCCCCGTGGTGTAAGCGATGGCATCGATGTCCTTGAGTTCGATACCGGCTTCTTTGACGGCGGCTTCGGCAATGGGCGCAATCTTTTGCAGGTGCGCACGCGCTGCAATTTCGGGAACAACTCCTCCGTAAAGCGCGTGTTCGTCAATTTGGCTATAGAGCGGATTCGAAAGAACTTTGAGCGGGTCGTCCTGCAAAACGGCGCACGCGGTTTCGTCACAGCTGGATTCAATTCCAAGCCAAATCATATTCCGTATTCCTCGTCTTTATCTTCGCTTTCGGTATGGGTCTTGATGAGCTTGATCTTGTCGGGTTTGACAAGAACGGCCTTGATGGACATGCTGCGGTCGATGTCTGGCGGCAAGTTCAACTTGATGGTCGGGGCAAGGCTGTCGGCATCTTCAATAGCGAAGCGGTTGTATTCAATGAAAAGCTCAATGTCGCTGTGCTTGATGGCTTCGATGACTTTTTCACCGCCTGTGATTTCAACGGTTGCCTGTTGCGGCGATAGCGAGTTCAAGGCGCGGTCATAGAAGCCGATAAGCTGGATAGGGATGCTCTTGAATTCCTTGGACTTGATTTTTTGGACATCGACAAAAATCTTTGCGACAGAATCGCTAGGCGTTACAAATGGAGGGAGTTGATCGGTCGCGAGCGCGACTGAGAAAGTCTGGCTTTCCTTGATGCTGTCCTTGAAGATGGAATCGGTCGGAATGTCGATAATGCGTGTGAGGGCGTTGCGCGCGCCAGAAACCATGAGGTCTTCTTGCATGAGCTTCGGCTGTTGAACAATGACATAGCCCGGAGCCGCTCCGAATGCCACGTTGTTCTTGATGGGGATGCTGCGCTCGATTCGTGTATCGACGGCGACATCGATGAAAAGGTATTGGTTGTCGGGCTCGACGTAATGCACCGATGCAAAGTTTGGAGCGACGAAATTCTTGGAGTCCAAATGAATGCGCTTGGAGCCGAGTTCGGCATTGTGCATGTCGACGACCATCGCGGATTGCTTTTGCGATTGCAGACGGATGAGGTCGAGCGGTTTTCCTTCGACGGTTACGGAAACGGTGCTGGGCGGTTTCGATGCTATCGCAAGCGCTTCGGGCAACTTCACGAATGTAAGCGGAACTTCCATCGTCAGTTGGAAGTCCTTGAGCGAGATGACGTAGAACCAGAGGGCCATCGCGCAAACCAATGCGGTTATCTTTAATATGATGTTTCCCATAAAAGCCCCATAAAGAACCTCTATAAATTTAATTATATTCCATGCGTGTTCGGACAATTAGGTTACTTAATATCGGAATCTTTTCGAGGATGGAAGCAACACCGCACGGTGATTCTCCCGTCTCTTTTGACGATTTTTCTGTGCTCGCTCCTTTTGGCATCTTCTTTTACGGCGTTGGGCGTTTCGTTTAAGCTCATCTCTGTCGAAAAATCATTGTATGTCGTTGAAGCGTTCTTGAGCGAGGACGTTCCCGAAGATTCCATTCCGGTAATCAAGACGCGGCTGGAACATACCCGTCATGTAGAATCGGTGTCGTTTGTGAGCGCGGATTCTGCGCTGGCCGATTTCCGCAATCATTTTTCTGCAGACATGTTGGACCTTGTCGAAGGGAACCCTATCCCGGCGTTTTTCCGTGTGTCTCTGAGTAAAGAGGCGCGTAACCCGCTGGACCTTTCCGAAGTGCGCCATGCGATTGCCGAAGAGTCTTACTTTGAAGAGGTGCAGGCTCCGATAAAATGGGCCTCGCGAATTGCTTCTTGGAAGTTCAAGATGGTCTTTTGGCCGATTTGCGTCAGTATCCTTTTGCTGATTACGCTTTCGCTCATTATTTGCAATTCGGTTCGCCTTTCGCTCATGTCCCGTAAACTCTTGGTCGAGAATATGAAATACGCCGGAGGCAGTTACCTGTTCATCGAGTTTCCGTTTGTGTTGGAAGGGGCCGCTCAAGGTTTTGTCGGGAGTAGCGCTGCTATCTTGTTGCTTGGGCTTATGATCAAGTCGGTGGTAAAAATGTTCCCGATTGTGGCGACCGGTGTGGAGTACTTTTTGATCGTTGCACTCTTTACGGTGTTCCTGGAAACGATTCTTGCGGGCTATTTCAGTTTCCGCACGGTGCGCAGTTTCTTGTTTGAAAAGAAAGGTGAGCAAGACTAATGCGCCTTGTTTCTTTGTCTGCATTTTTGTTCTTCGTCTTTGCGGTTGCCGCTTGGGGGGCGCCTTTAAAACGGACCGATACGCAGATTGACGAACAAAAGAATGCCTTGAAAAAGCTTGAAGTGGACTTGGCGAAAAAGCGCGAGGAACTGGCGGTTCTTGAAACCGAAGAAAAAGGCGTGCTCAATACCATTTCGCTGTTGGACCAGAACTTGAACCGTACGCGATCGTATTTGTCGGAACTTTCGCGCAATGAGGATCTGTTGCAAGGGGCGGTAAAGCAACTTGTGATGGATATAGATTCGCTCGATACGAAAATCAAGGACCGCAAGCGTGCTATGCGAAAGCGTGTTAGGAATTTGTATGTACATGGTCGTAGCAACGATGCCGAAATTCTCTTTGATCTTTTGACCAAGAACGGAAACCCGGAACGCGAAGTTTACTGGGTGCATCATTTGCTGAACCGCGACCGCGAGGACGTGGAAACGCTCCGCAAACTCGTGACGGAACGCTCGCAAAAACAGCAGACGCAACAGAAACACTTGGCTGAACTTTCGAGGTTGCGCTCCCGCAAGGCGGTTGAGGAACGCGGTCTTGTGGCTCAGATGAACGGTCAGGAACGCATGCTGAATTCCCTCAAGCACGATAAGGCCGTGCAGCGCATGGCGCTCAAGGAATTCGAACGCAACCAAAGGACGATGCTTGCGCTTATCAAAAGGCTCGAAGAGCGCCGCAAGCGCGAAATAGAAGAAGCGAAAAAGGCCGAAGCCGCTCGCCTCGCTGCTTTAAAGAAAAAGGAAAAGGCTGCCGAGAAAAAGCGCGAGGCTGAAAAGATTCGCGAGGCCGAGAAGGCGCGTGAGGCCGAAGCTGCCAAAAAGACGGTTCAGGCGCAGCCATTCAAGGGGCCGAAGTGCATGCCTCTCGATGGTCCGATTATCAGCGAATATGGTTTGCAAGAACATCCGGTGCTCCATATCATGACGCGTAACTTGGGTGTAGAAATCCGCGGTAAGCGCGGTGGTCATGTTCGTGCTGCGGCCGCGGGAACTGTCGCGATGGTTGCCGAAATTGATGGCCGCGGGCCTTCGGTTATCATTGAACATGAAGACGGAACGTACACGGTGTACGGTCACATGAAAGCAATCCACGTCCAAGAGGGCAAAAGTGTCAAGAAATGCGAAGAAATTGGAGAAGTGGGCGATATTGCTTCGTTAAATGGAATTAAATTGTACTTTCAAGTAAGCGAAGGGACACAAACCGTGGACCCGTTGCAATGGTTAAAACAAAAATGATCGAATATCGCTTAAATGGCCCCGCCTCCCAGGAACGAATCCGCATTCGTCTTATGGCGGCATTGCGTGAGAACCGCTTCCCGCAGTCGATTCTGATTGACGGTCCTGTGGGTATTGGCAAAAAGGCTTTGGCGATGGAAATTGCCCAGGCATTGCAGTGCACGAACCCCAGCGTTCGCCCCTGCGGCAATTGCTTTGGCTGCAAGATGGCGGCAGACACCGGCGTCACGGACAACTGGGTCGTGCCGATGGAAGCGAAAGAGGCAAGCGCCCGCAATGCTGCCGATGTCTCTGCCGGGAGTTCTGCAAAGACCATCCAGGATTTTAAACAGGCCTACATCGAAGAAATCACGAAGAACCCGTACCGCGTCGATATTTTCAGTGCCGGCGCCCTTATTTCGGTGGAACTCATCCGTACGATGACCGCCTCCTTTGCGATGAAGGGCGACCGTGTGCGTGTGGTGATTATTGCTGAGGCCGACCGCATGAACGATTCTGCGGCAAACGCGTTCCTCAAGACTCTCGAAGAAGTCCCGCCGAACACGTATTTCATTTTAACGACGTCCTCTCGCGAAAAACTTTTGCAGACCATCCGTTCGCGCTGCTTGGCGCTCCACTTGCCGCCCCTGACCGACGAAGAAGTACGCGCCGAAGCCATCCGCGTAGGTGGTGAAGATTTTGACGAATCGACTTTGACCGATGATGTGATCGGGCTTGCCGTGGGTTCGCCTGGCATGGCGCTTTACTACGCGGAACATGCTAAAGCTTGGTGCTCCCTTGCGGTCGATTTTATTGAAAAATCGCTATCGCAGGATTACACGGACCTGTTCTTTGAACTTGAAGATGCCGAACTTGAAGACCCGGCTATCGTGAACCGATTCCTGGAAGTCCTGTCGTTCTTGATCTCGGATTTGTTGCGCCAACAATCGGGCGCCCCGCTCCGTATTCCGGATGCTACCGGTCGCGTGAACCTCGAACGCTTCCCGCAGGTGGGGGCTTCGGCCTTGGAACTTGCGCTCGTGTGCGTCCAGGAAACCATGTCGAGAATCGCCTCTAGGCGTATGGCGGCAGTGATGTGCCTCCAGAACCTCTCGATGAAACTTTTTGAAGGCTACAAGTAATGGAAGATCTTGTCGCCTCCACATTATCCTCTACGCTTAAGATCCCGCATGCGGTAGCGCGATTCCTTGTATCGCGTGGCATTAAGACGGTGTCCGATGCGTACCACATGCTGTGCTGCAGCGAAAGCGATGTGCATGATCCGTTCCTCATGATGGGGATGGATAAGGCGGTGGAATGGATTCTGGCGGTTCGCGAACGTGGCGAACGCGTGTTCATTTTTGGCGACTACGATCTGGATGGCATGACCTCGGTGACGCTTTTGACGCGTTGCTTAAAGAAGGTTGGCATTGAATCGGAATGGCGACTCCCGAACCGCTTTGGCGATGGTTACGGACTTTCGGTTTCTGCCGTCGATGAAATGTACGAGGCGGGTGCCCGCAGCTTGATCACCGTGGATACGGGCATTACCGCGAACTTGGAAATTGCCCATGCTAAAGAGCTTGGTATGGCGGTCTTGGTTATGGACCACCACCAGCCTTCGGGCGATGGCCTCCCGGTAAGCGATGTGCTTTTGGACCCGCACCAAGAAGGGGACGATTACCCGAACCCGGAACTTTGCGGTGTCGGCGTTTCGTATAAGTTTATTTGTGCCTTGTACAGCCGCCTTGGACTCCCGAATCCGGTGGAATACTTGGACTTGGTGGCGCTCGGAACGCTTGCCGACCTGGTGCAGATGACGCCTGAGAACCGCTATTTTACGCGGTCGGGGCTTGAATGCTTAAAGAATAGCCGCTGGCCTGGCGTGCAAGAAATGTACTCGTCCCTCATGAAGCCTCATAGCTGTGTGGGTGGCATCGATGTGATGTACAAGTTGGCTCCGCTCTTGAACGCTCCGGGACGTATGGAACGCCCGGACCCGGCCCTTAAACTTCTTTTGTGCGAAAACAAGAGCGAGGCTTCGCAGCTCCTTACGGAACTGAAAGAATGGAATAAACGCCGTAAAGATAAAGAAGCCGAAATCACCGAAATGGCGATGGAGCAGGTCAAGGCGCTTTATGGCGAAACGATCCCGACCGTCATTGTTGTGGCGGGTGAAAATTGGCATGTGGGCGTGATTGGCATTGTGGCGGCAAAGCTTGCGCAGGAATTCCACAGGCCCTCAGCGGTGCTTTCGATTATTGATGGCATGGCGCATGCGAGCGCTCGTGCAGTGCCGGGATTCAACTGGCACAAGGCGCTTTTCGAAAGCCGCGAACTTTTTGACCGTTGGGGCGGCCATGCGAACGCGGCGGGCTTCTCGCTCGAAGCCGGAAAAATTGAAGAATTGCGTGGGCGCCTGTTGCAGTCTGCGGCGGACCAAGGCTACACGGGTGAAGTTATCAATACCGAAGAATCGTACCCGTTCGATATCAAGATTGCACTGCGTGAACTGACTGTAGAAACGCGAGTCCCGACGGGGCGTTATCCGATCCGCGAGCGCTCGATTCTTGAATACATCGATTTGCTGGAACCGTTTGGCGGAAATTTCCCGTATCCAGCATTCCGCGCCGAAGGCGTTACCGTGCATCGCGTGCGCGAACTTCGCGGCGGGCATTTGCAAATGGAAATTTCGCAGGCGGGGAGCGCTGTTTTCCCGGCGATTGCATTTGGCCTTCGCAAGAGCAAGGCCTTACTCGGGCGTTCTCGCCCGATAACGGTTGTGTTCGAACCGATTTGGAATTATTATAACAACAATAAGACGGTGCAGCTTTGCATCAAGTCTATTGAGTAGTGCCATGTTAAAACGAAACGCTCCGCTGCTCACCTTTTTGCTCGTCTTTGTGTCTGTGCTGTACTTTGTCTACAGCATCCCTCAGTATGACCCCATTGTAGATGCTCCAGAACACGAAGGTGGTGCGACCGAGGACGCTTTTGTCGGGCGTGTCGAAATGCCCTCGATTGATGAGATATACGTGATTGAAAATACGGCTGGTCGCGATTTGAATAAGCTTGCGATGTTCTTGGAAGGTCGCGCTGCTGGGCTGCATTACCTTTCATCGGAGTATTTCAAAAAGGTCAAGGTACACCGCAAGGAGAACAGGTTCGTTAAGTCCGATGACGATGTTTTCCTTGGGCTTCACCTCACGCTCGATAGCCTTGGACGCTTCATGGATCCGAAGATTATGTTTTCGGATAGCGATGACGATGTGTTCAAAGTGAAGCTTTTAAAGCACGTCGAATATTTTTGGCGCCTTCCGCCGAGCAAGCAGGGCAAACTCGAAATCTGGATCCCCATTCGCTTCCACGCAAATTAATCCTTTCTTACGAAAGTATTATGAAAATATAACCCATTTGGGCTATAGTATTGTTCCTTTGTTTTTTTTAGCATTGTACTTTGTAAAAGTTTATTCAACAAATACGGTGCTAAAATACTATGACCAGTCATCTAATTCATTCATTACGTTCGCTCCGTTTGGGGCTTGTTCTGGTTTTTACCCTGCTTATGGCAGCAACCTCGTTGGCGGAAGATGTGATCAACATCGAAGCTATGGGGCAAACCATCAATAAAGAAACAACATG
>JAEEGJ010012105.1_pt1 | contig 21512 bp, 18 predicted proteins | sample 8958761 | NCBI WGS metagenome assembly JAEEGJ01 (sample SAMN16246546, study PRJNA631951) | gut metagenome | biome: gut microbiome; feature: rumen; material: RS-attached | host: Bos | place: Iran: Karaj | collected 2018-10
TTTACCGAGCCGTCTTCTCCGTGAAGATAAGCAAGCCTGATCTCTCCGAAAATATCTCCGGACATGGTATCCACCTGGAAATCCGAGAAGAAGATACATTCAAGGACTGTTCCCTTTAGGAGATCTTCTCTGGTATGCGTACCCCCGCTGACTTCATAGTTACCGGGAATGAATGTATCCTTTTCACCAAGGTAATAAGAGAACTTAGTCCCACCATGAAATGCCACCGGAATATTATCATTCATCAGCAGCTCATCACGAATGGCACTTCCTTCATTATCCGTCATCCTGTTTTGTGACGAACCGGGAAGTTCCTTCAGAACCTTAAGTGTGATCTTATCTCCCTTTACATCCTCGGCGATGGGCTTGCCTTTTTCGAAGGATGAATACTTCATATAGATGAACGCCGCATCAAGACCATCCTTGAAGAACTCATACAGTCTGACGGCATCTTCACTGGAAAAGACCACATCGCACTTTCCAAGAGATGGTGTGCCTGTTGCGGTGAGTCTGTCACGTCCGTATGCACATGTCCTGCCAAGATCTGCGCTTATGTCTTCCCTGATGCAGGTTCCGGAATCATAAAGCTTGTAGAACTCGATCTCATGCTCCTGATTCTTTGCATTTACAACTGTTTCAAGAAGTGACACGGGATACTTTTCTGTAACATCAATGCCCGTGCTGGTCACTATCCTTCTTTTTACAGATGATACAAAGATCTCGTAACTGTTCATGAAAGTGACATCATCTTCATGAATATGCTTCATTGTATCTATAAAATCCGCTGAGATCTTATTAATATCTATATCCGTATCTTCACAGTTAACATTCCCGGAAGGTGCTTTCAGTTCATAATATGCATCACTTACCAGCCCCGCCTGGAAGATGAGATCCTGAATGGTCAGTCTGACATACTCTTCTGTTTCATCAGGTCCCATTTCCGCAGTTGCACTTCCCACGGATTTTCCGTCTACGGAAAGTACGAACACTGTGATCTGGATATTCTCAATGTCCTTGGATCTGTTCTGATCAAGACTGTGACGGATAAAATAAAATTCCCATCCCTTTGTAACTGTATCGGTTATCCTCCACCCAAAAGCTCCGCTCTCTTTCAGAAGCTTTACTATTTCATCTGTTTTCATTATCCGAGCCTCCCTCTGGTCTTAAGATAAGGGCCGCCGTCTGCCACCTTGACCCACTCCTTATGTCCTTTGCCGCATCCGCCGCTTCCGAACACCTCTCTGTCATTCGAGCACATTGAAATATTTCCGAGAAGATCCGGAACATATCCCGTCATGATGACCGGAGCCACTATTCTTCCGGTCAGTTTACCGTCCCTGATCTCACGGCCCTTCTGTATGATGCACTGGATTCCCCAGTGCTTGGGATCTTCCATTCCGCTCTGCATTCCTTCAAGGAGATAACCGTACTTTATCGATGCGATCATCTCTTCCCTGGTATAGGAACCTGAATCGAACATCGTATTGGTCATTCGGGTGTATACTTTGTGAGAGAAGTTCTCCCTCTTTCCATTGCCGGTAGGTCTGGTTCCAAGTCTCAGTGCAGCAAGGGCATCGCATATTCCGGACCTGAGTATACCTTTTTCTATCTCAGTAACATCACCTGCCATTACACCTTCATCATCGAAGAAATAGCTGGTGACATTCTCCGCACACAGCGCGCCTTCATGCATCGTTACATTATCGGAAGCAACTCTCTTTCCGATGTATTCGGCGCCAAGTGCTCTGCCCTTTACGAACATATCCATCTCAACACCATGTCCAAAAGCTTCATGGGCAATAAGTCCGGTCACTTCAGGAGAGGTGATTATGTCGTACTCTCCGGGCTCAATGGACTCTGCACCGAGGAGTTCTTCTGCCCCGTTTATAACATCCGGGAGCACCTCCTCCAGTTCATCAAACAGCTCGGGTCCCTTTATTCCTGATACGGACTTATAATCCTCCCTCACCTTGCCATCCTTGCTTACCACCGCAGCAACAATAGCCTCACTGTATACATAGGACTGTCTCAGGTCTCTGTTTGGTGTAAGGAACATCTTGCTTATGTGAGTGGACTGCGCTCTTGCGATACACTCAATAACATCATCTCCCATCTCCATTCCCTTGTCGGATATGGAGATAAGCTTTGCAGCCAGCTCCTCAAGCTTTGCTTCTTCCGGAAGACATTCTGCTTCCTTTTGTCCGAAGAATTCAAGAGGTTCATCGTCAAGTACACCTGTCTCATATACCTCGACGCCATGCTCTGAAAGCATCTTATCCTGAGCCTCAAGTTCATCGCGGATGTATCTTATAATGACATCCGTGTCATTCCAATCCGCAGTATTAAGTGCAACCTCAGCATACTTCTTATTGCGGCATACTCTGAAGACCACTCCTCTTTCGGTTGTCATGGTCTGATTCGAGATGGTTCTGGATCTGTGTCCGATCCTGATCATCAGTCCCTTTGAATCTGTACATAATGCGCTCACATAATCATGATCTTTCTGTAGATCATCGATCACTTTCTTTACAGACGGCGCTATCTTAGTCAGATAATCTGAAAATGGTACCTTCACTCTTTTCCTTCCTTTCAGTAAATCTTATTCAGGCGGTTTATAAGTACTCCTCCGCCCATTTATCCGGAACAGCTCCCGGATTCTTTTTCATATACTCCCTCACAACCTTCTGGTGCTTAGCATAGTATGGATAATCATGGGGAGACGCGGTCACAGGGATCATATAGTTAGAACCGTAGTTCCTGCTGAGTATCTCTTCATATCCGCAGGGTATGTATATTCTCCCGGACTCAAAGGGCACCTCATATGCATGATCGAAGCATTCTTTGGGAAACATCATGTGTTCTCCTTCGAATGTCAGATGCCCTATATTGGCAATGAATTCGGACTCATCCGCAGTATTTATGGAATCAGTAAGATCGATCAGCACGTTCAGCTGTCTTATGATATCCTTGTTCAGGTCGAACTCATAACCGGTTATCATCGAGATCTCAGCGATCATTTCCGACGGATCAAGCCGCTTTCCGTCTTTATCCACAAGCGGACCCGCTCCCCCAAGAAGCTTTCTGCACAGTTCTGTTGTCTGATAGATCTTGTAGTGAAGATCTCTGTGCTCTTTTCTCTCAGCCGGATCACCCACAACATAGTCAAGCGGATATATGTCCAGGCCGGCGGGAAAAGGAAAACCGCAGAACTGTGAAGCTCTTTCTTCGTTAAAGATAACGGCCCGGGAATTATTGACTCTTGTAATACAGTCATATTCATGATCATCTTCATCATAGTTGATGACCAGATATCCTTCGGGAAGTTCCAGTGGAGCCACGCCAAGAAAATTCTCATAATCTACCCGGAGCATTGCTATATCAACATCATCATCCCACGGAACAAATCCCTTATGTCTTACTGCTCCGAGCAGGGTTCCGCAAAATGCAAACCATCTTATCCCATGTTTTTCACATATCCTGTCAAATTCTTCAAGGACCCTGAGCTGTGCTCCCCAGCACCTCTTCATAAGCCCGGGGACGGCAAACCCGTCTCTGGTCTCATCCCTGAAGAAGCTATCCTCCAATTCAAATCGAACCGACATCCTTACCTCCAGTTAAAAACACGGGCTTCGGAACAGACATTCAGTATCTCATCCCTGATATGATCTTCCATTGCAGTCCTTACAACCCCGGGATACTGATAATACCCGGCCTCGCTGATATATGGGTATTGTGCTATCTCCGAATCAGGCATCTTCTTTCTCATATTCTTAAGATACTGTTCGGATATCCTGAATGTTCCGATACTGATATCCTTAACGAGTGACAGATCTATACTGCCCGCAGCCTTTGCGATCATACTACTGTACAGTTCTCTCCAGTTCCGTACATATATCATTGGATCGAAGCATATCCGCACCGGAAAACCGGCCTCCATCGCAGCAGTTACCGCCCTGATTCTTCCTTCAAGCCTCGGTGCTCCCTTTTCAAATCTCCCGATTATCTCATCAGGTGACAGCGTAAAGGCAAATATGGCCCTGTCGCTTACCGGAAGCTTTGCATAGATATCCGTCCTGCTGCACTTACTCCTTATCTCCACGCTGAAGCTTTCATGCTCATATGCTCTCCGGCACCATTTATCAACATATCCGGTAAGATCCTCCAGAGCGGTAAGATCGGTATTATAGGATGCGCACACATACACGGGAAAGCTTTTTTCAAGCTCATCCAGCTCGGAAAAAGTCTCCTCAATATCCGTGAATATACATATATCCTTACCGGGATACATTCCCTTCAGGAAACAGTATTCGCAGTCATATATGCAGTTCATCACTCCCGGGGAATAGTAAAAATGCTCATTTCCAAAGCTTTGACATACCGGTGCTCCCTCATACAGATGCCTGCCGGGGTTTCTCGCCAGGATAAGGGACCTTCCGGACGCACTCACTTCCTGTTTTTTATCGAACACATCCTTATAATGTGAGATCACCTCAGGCTTTATACAGCCTGCCCTGTTAAGGATCCTCTGTGTCTCCGGATCCTTCAGCGTTCTTTCCTCTACATATATTTTTTCAAAAAGAGCATGCAGCATAGGAATACACTTTCGCCAGGGCCTTCTTGGATCCATTCTTATCGGCACACGGCAGCAGGCCCTCCTTATGCAGGCGGTCCCTGATATCCTCCATATCCACACCCGCGATCCGGGCATAGGTACATATCTGGCGGAGCTGACCCTTCATGGTCTCGCTGAGCACCATTTCCGATGCAAAAATATCCAGAATTTCCGATTCTTTCACTGTTTCCATAATCCATTCAATTATACATTTTTTAAAAATCACCTACAACACATACCGGATAACATTTTATACCGGCCGCAGCAGGCAATGCTCGATCAGACCGCAGGCCAAAACGCTGCTGCAGGATATTTTGTCCCCGCAGAATTAAATACGGTCAACAGAGGAAAAATACTGTATAATAGCCTGGTAATTGCCGATTTTTCCATATTTTACAGTCGTGAGGTACACATGAGATTCGACATCCTGAAAAACAGATATTACCTGTATATAACCGAATTCTTCGCAGGAATGGCCGTTATGGCCGTAGAGCTTGGGGCATCAAGACTTCTTGCTCCCTATTTTTCTTCTTCCCAGATAGTCTGGACCATAATAATAGGGACGATAATGATCGCCATGGCGCTGGGTAATGTGGCTGGTGGAAAGTGGGCTGACAAAGACGCTGATCCATCCAGACTTTTCAGACGGATACTCATTGCCGCTGTTTGGATCGCGTTCATTCCTGTCCTTGGAAAATACATCATACTTGCCATCACCGGACTTATGATAGTTACAGTCTCCACCGGACTGCTTATATGGTCCTCCTTCGTGGCGTGCATGGTGATATTCGTATTTCCTCTTTTCCTTCTCGGCACCGTCACCCCATCCCTGATAAAGTACACCATCTCGGATACAAGTGAGAGCGGTTCCGTAGCAGGAAGACTCGGTGCATGCAACACTATAGGTTCGATCATAGGAACATTTCTCCCCACTTTCGTTACCATCCCTTCTGTGGGAACCAGTATTACATTTCTTATTTTCTCCGGAATACTGATGGTAATAGGACTTCTGTACTTCATCTCCAAAAAGGCAAAACCCATTCTCTCACTGATCTGTACAGTTCTCTATATTATGGCCTGCATCTTCGGTAATTCATCCCATTTCGCATTCTGGGTATCCGATCTTACCTATGAGGGCGAGTCCATATACAATTATCTTCAGGTCAGAGACACATCGCGCGCTACCTATCTGTCAACCAATGTGATCTTCGGTGTTCAGTCCATCAGGATGAAATCTGACTCTCTGACGGGGATGTATTATGACTATGCTCTTGCAGCTCCCGTCATGACACTTTCATCCGAAGACAGCAATACTCCCATTACCGATTACAGCGATATGGATATACTCATTCTCGGAATGGGCACCGGAACATTTGCCACCCAGTGTGCCAGGTACTTTCCAGGATGCAATATCACAGGAGTGGAGATAGATGAAGCCATAACCGATCTCGCCCATGAATACTTCGCACTTCCGCAGGATATTCCTGTCATCACATACGACGGCAGGGCGTATCTTGAAGCGGATGAGAGAAAATATGATGTGATCATGGTGGATGCATATCAGGATATAACCATACCCTTCCAGATGAGCTCCGTTGAATTCTTTTCCCTTGTAAGATCACATCTCAAGGAAAACGGCGTGATGGTCATGAACATGAACATGCACGGAAACGGTGAGACCGATATTACGACATATCTGTCACATACCGTTGCATCAGTTTTTCCAAATGTTGCCACCGTAAATGTATATGGTTCTACCAACAGGGAGCTCTTTGCTTCCGTCAATCAGGATCCTCTCTTTTCCCTCACAGACAACATGGTTCTTACCTCCGATGCCACTCTCCATGCCCAGATGAGCACCGTTGCAGATCACCTTTCATATTTTCAGCCTGTCAGGGCAGCAGGATCGTCTCCTTTTATCCTCACAGACGACAAGGCACCCGTGGAGCTTCTTGGAATGGAGGTCATAGATATCCTGATAGATGAAGAGATCGGCTATTACAAGGATATTTTCCGCGAGGAAGGGCTGAGCGGTCTTATCGAAGCACTGTGATTTTATCTGTCATAACATACATTGTCATGTTATAATCCGCTTTGAGGATAGTATCAGATGAAGATAAAGATCAGAAAAATGCCATATGAGAAAGTCATGGAGATAACTCCTGCCGGGATAAAGGATCCGATCAGGCCTTCACCCTTTTTGAGGAAGGTCATGAACTTTGTATCCTCTTCCGAGCTGAAGAAAACCGACTTTAAATGCATTGTTGGCGATATGAAGGATGTTGTAAAGGGTGAGCCGGTTCTCTACCTGATGAACCACTCAAGCTTCACGGATCTTAAGATCGCGACCAGCATCATAGAAGAGCCTTACAACATCATCTGTACCACCGATGCACTTGTGGGAAAAGAAAAACTCATGCGTTCCATAGGATGTATCCCCACACAGAAATTCACGGCGGACATAAGACTTGTAAATGATATCTCCTATGCGCTGAATACACTAAAGACATCCGTGCTAATGTATCCGGAAGCAGGATATACCTTTGACGGAACGACAACCACACTGCCTGAATCCATCGGAAAGCTCGTTAAGGTACTGGGATTCCCTGTGGTGATGATCTGTTCTCACGGAGCATTCCTAAGAGACCCTCTTTATAACGGACTCAGACTCAGAAACTGCAAAGTGACAGCGGATAAATACACGCTCTTTACAAGAAATGAGATAAAGGAACTGTCCATAGACCAGATCAATTCCGGAATTGCTGAGGCATTTTCGTTCGACAACCTGAAGGAACAGTTTGAAAAGGGAATACATATAAACGAAAGCTTCAGGGCAGAAGGGCTTTCAAGAGTTCTCTACAAATGTCCGGTATGCGGAAGCGAAGGTCACATGCATGCATCGGGGATAACTCTTGAGTGCAGGGACTGCGGCTCCGTATGGGAACTTTCAGAGCTCGGTAAAATGGAATATAAGAAACCCACCCTTCCGGAAAAAGTGTGCGCTCCGGTTCTCTTCGATCATATCCCGGACTGGTACAGATGGGAGAGAGAATGTGTAAGGCAGGAACTTATAGACGGAAAATATCATCTTGAGATCCCGGTCAGGATCATGATGATCGTAGACTATAAAGCCATGTACGAAGTGGGTGAAGGAGTTCTTACCCATTCTGACAAGGGATTCCATCTGACCGGCTGTGGCGGAAAGCTGGATTATTACCGCAAGCCTCTTGCTTCCTACACAGTAAATGCCGATTACTTCTTCTACGAGATAGGAGACATGATATCCTTCGGTGACAAGAACAAGCTGTTCTACTGCTTCCCTCAGGAGGATATAGATGTCGTCGCCAAGACAAGGCTTGCTGCGGAAGAGCTCTACAAGATATCCAAGAACCACTCGTAGATACCGTTTCAGGGTATTGATCATATCAATAAAAAATGGTGATCACTCCATGGGAGCCGATCACCATTTTTGTTATCCTGACTTTACCTGCGTGCCTTCATTAATTTCTTCATCTCATACATCTTCGCATCAGCCTGTCGCAATCCGTCACGGATATCCCCTGCATCACCTGCAGCAGAATCATATGAGCCAAATGCAGTACTCATCCTCAGCCCGGAATGTCCGGTATCCTTATTGGCCAATATGGCATTCAGATTCTTAAGCTTTCCTTCCAGCCACTCCCTGTCGCTTTCAAGCTTTGGGATCATAACATATACGAACTCATCTCCACCCGTCCTTGCAATATATCCTTTCCCTTCAAAAACATGCTTGAGTGTCTCGGAAAAAAGCGTGATGTACCGGTCACCTTCCTCATGACCGTATGTATCGTTGGCCTGTTTCAGATTGTTGAGATCAAATTCCACAACAATATATTCTTCACCGCTTCTGTCTATATCATCAAAGTATTTTTCAGTAGACTGTCTGTTGTTGAGTCCGGTCAGAGCATCGGTATATGCAAGCTTCGAGATTATGCCTATCCTCTCCTCTTCGCGCGCATCCCTGACGGTGATGCTCATGTAATCAAAGAACAGCGACAGCACGAAGAATACCATTACTATATAAAGCGTACTCATGGTAAATCCTGCACTTCCGCGGGGTGAGAACTTTGAATAGATATTATATCTGACAAGATCCACCAAAGCCGCGATACCTGTCATCAGTGTCACATATGATGAGACCAGATGCCTGTTGACACCCTTGACAAGATCGTACACTTTCACCGAAATAAGCATGATAACTACCAGCGCATCGTAGATATGAGCGATGGTAAGATATGTACGAAGGCTTTCCCCACAGACCTTATATCTGTACATGACAAACAGCATGAACAACAGTCCCGCGATCCAGGTTATACCGTATACGATGTTCCTGCTTCGGGCCTGCTTTACTCCTGCCTCATCCTTAAACCTTCCGGTTTCAAAATGAAATCCAATAAAGCAAAGGGGGATAAAGTAGAATGCATAATAGTTCAGCTCAACCTTGGTCACGATATCATTCGTGAAGAGCTCAGTAAGATGCATACCTGTGAATATCCATATTCCGAATGTCATCGCAAGAAGCGCAAGGCTTGCGAATCTCGATGTGTCGGCAAATGAAAAAGTACCTCTTATTTCCTGGGTAAAAGCCATTATCAGCATGGCTATGCCGACTATGATAAAGAAAAACGAGAGAGCAAGATTAGAGAGATTGTCCGATGCAAAATCCTGCCAGAATGTAGACGCATCCCAGATCTCCGGACTCCTGAGTGATGAAAAGGCATTATCCTCTCCCACTCTTATGATGATCTCAAGATTTCTGCCGGAACAGTCACTTCCAAGATTCACTGTATAGAAGCCGCTCCCGACTCTTCTACCGCTGTCAACGCTTTCCGTATCGGCTTCAAAGACCTCTTCGCCGTCAAGCAATACCCTGACATCGTAGTAATGAATGTACACAAGGAGCATGCTCTCTTCAGGAAGTCCTTCGGGAAGTACGCAGCCAAGGCGAACCTCATCCTTCCACCTGGTATCCCCAAAAGAGAAGGATCTCAGATCGATCCCCTGATAAACCCTGCCCCTGTACTTCAGCTCCCATCCGTAATTGAGCGGATGTACATTTCTCCTGCCGCTGCTCATTCCGGCGAACATGTTGAACACATAATACAGTGTAATACCACAGATCAGGGCCATCACAATGACCCTGATCACTTTGCAGATTATCTGTTTTTTAGTCACTCTGATCTTCACGGTCTTACCTGATCATTACAGCCAGTCCGTTAGCATCTGCCACATATACATGTCCGAATGCATCAGTCGCCGTTCCGTTAACAAGAAGCGCTCCTCCCTTAGCGGGATCGAAATAGAACGACAGACCGCTCATGGTTACAAGTCCTGTCTGAAGTCTTCCGTTCACATCCGCAAAATACAGGGAATTACCGATACCAAACAGTCCCTTCTGAAGACTTCCGTCCGCTCCGAAGTAATAAGTATAAACTCCGTCAGAGAGGAATCCGGTAACTGCAAGTCCTCCTGTAGCAGGATCGAAGAAGTAAGTATTTCCGAGAACATTGGTCCATCCTATGGCCATATGCCCGTTCTCATCAAAGTATCTGAGGCCGTCGCCAAGATTTATAAGTCCTGTCTGCATCAGACCGGTTGCATCAAAGTAGTATATGTATTCACCGACAGGATAAAGAGCACCGGCAATAAGATGTCCGTATGCATCCACAAAATATGTTCCGCCATTTACATTTATAAACCTGTTGGACTGTCTTCTGTAATTCTCGTAGAAATACACGTATCCGTCCCTTGCTGCGAAGCCATAGGGAATGATATACGCCGACAGATCCTTGAACTGATAATCTATATCCACATTTCCCCTGATCCCGGGAATGACACCACTGTCAGTTGCCTGCCAGAATGCGGCACTTTCGTCATAGCAATAGTCAGTCCACTGAGCCACCCACTTATCATATCCGAAAGGTCCGATCTTATCCCTGAGCATGCTTCTGTTTGAATAGACCATGGGATAATAGCCTGCCGCCTCCACTATCTGACAGAAGGTCTGGCATATCATTGCATTGGTGAGAGGATCGAGCTTCTGCTGTCTGTAATTCTCAAGATCGAGAACAACAGGCATATTTACGATGAAGGGAGCACATGCATTGATGATCCACTGTGCCTCCACGGCAGCATCTGCCACACTTGATGCATAAGAATAGATATAGACGCCCGTCTTGATGCCGGCAGCCTGGGCTGCAAGCATGTTCTGGGCGAATTTATCGTCGAATCCGTAGATAGTGCCGCCGCACTTTATAAAGGCGAACTGAACTCCGCTGGCTTTGACTGCATTCCAGTCTATGTCACCCTGCCATGCAGATACATCAATGCCCCAGCTTATGGCGCTGTCCATGCCCTTTGCTTCCGCCTTGTCAGAGCCGGGTGCAGGTATCAGATTCATTGCTAGCATCATCGCAAGAACCGTACATACAAGAGTTTTTAACTTATTACAGATCTTCATTTATTCTCCCTCATGATCATGTGCTTATAATACCGGTCTGCCACTGTATCATGACCGCATACAAAGTGTATTATACTATATTTGCAGATTAAACAGCAAATAGGGCCGCCGTCCCACGTTCATCCATAAAAAAAGAGCGGTGAAAACCACCGCCCCTTTGTCAGTATTCATCACCCTCCCAGGTAAGCCTTCTTTACAGAATCATCATTGAGAAGGTCCTTGCCTGTTCCGGTATTTACTATTCTTCCGGTCTCAAGGACATAGGCTCTGTGGGCTATGGAAAGTGCCATCTGTGCATTCTGCTCTACCAGAAGAATGGTTGTTCCAGCCTTGTTCAGTGTCTCGATTATCTCAAATATCTGATCGACCAGTATGGGGGCAAGACCCATGGAAGGCTCGTCCAGCATCAGAAGTCTGGGCTTGCTCATAAGAGCTCTTCCCATTGCGAGCATCTGCTGCTCACCTCCCGAAAGTGTTCCTGCCATCTGGGTTTCTCTTTCCTTAAGTCTGGGGAACTGTTCGTATACCTTTTCAAGTGTTTCGGGAATCTCGGAAGCAGGCCGTGTATATGCACCCATCTCAAGATTCTCTTTTACGGAGAGCTGTGCAAAAACTCTTCTTCCTTCGGGACAGAGAGCCATTCCCTCACTGACGACCTTGTGTGGCGCAACTCCGAGGATGCTCTTTCCTTCGAATTCGATGCTTCCTTCCCTGGGCTTGAGCAGGCCTCCGACGGTATTGAGGGTGGTAGATTTTCCTGCACCGTTTGCGCCGATGAGAGTAACTATCTCTCCCTCACCTACCTCAAAGGAAACTCCCTTTATCGCATGTATGCTCCCGTAGTAAACGTGCAGATTTTCAACTTTCAGAACAGTATTCATATTATCAACCTCTGTGAGTTCCGAGATATGCTTCAATAACCTGGGGATTTCCCTGTATCTGCGAGGGCGTTCCCTTTGCGATGATCCTGCCGAAGTTAAGAACAACTATACTCTCGCATATTCCCATGACAAGATTCATGTCATGCTCGATAAGAAGAACGGCGATCTGGAATTCATCCCTTATCTTGCGGATATTGTTCATGAGTTCTTCTGTCTCTGAAGGATTCATTCCGGCTGCAGGCTCATCGAGAAGAAGGAGCTTCGGACCGGTTGCAAGTGCTCTTACGATCTCAAGTCTTCTCTGTGCTCCGTAAGGAAGAGAATCCGCCGTGACATTTGCCAGATCAGCCATTCCGAAGATATCAAGAAGCTCAAGAGCTCTCTCATGGGACTTCTTTTCCTCCTTCCAATACGAAGGAAGTCTGAACACACCCGACAGAGTATGATATCCGATATGATTGTGAAGACCTATCTTAACATTTTCCTCTACGGAAAGCTTATCGAAAAGCCTGATGTTCTGGAAGGTTCTGGCTATTCCCATCTGATTGACCTGGACGGGAGTCATGTTGTGAGTGTCCTTGCCACCCAGCATTATCGTTCCTCTGGTGGGCTCATAAACCTTGGTGAGAAGATTGAATATGGTGGTCTTACCGGCTCCGTTAGGTCCGATAAGTCCGCATATCTCCGTAGCACCGATACCGATATTGAATTCATCAACCGCAACCAGTCCGCCAAAGTCTATTCCGAGATGGGCTGCCTCAAGTACAAGGGGCTTATCGGCATCCTTCTCAGGAACAAAATTGGGGCTGGGCACATTGACAAGCTTTACTTCAGGAGACTTGCTCATTTCTTCCTGCCTCCTTTCGCAATGTTCATTCTGAATTTCTTGAAGAAGGTATCGATCCTTCCCTTGAGCTTTTCATTGTTGGTGACAAGCATTACCAGGATAAGGACGATCGCATACACCAGCATACGGTAATCGCTGAACTTTCTGAGAAGTTCGGGAAGCACAACGAGAACGCCTGCTGCTATCAGAGAACCTGTCATATTACCGATACCGCCGAGTACCACGAATACCAGGACAAGTATCGAAGTGTTGAAATCGAATTTCTTGGGAACAAGTGTTGAATAGTTAAGTGCATATACAGCACCTGCAGCGCCTGCCATGGATGCGGACACCGTGAATGCCAGCATCTTATACTTCATGGGAGACAGGCCCATGCTCTCGGCAGCGATCCTGTTATCCCTTATAGCCATGATGGCGCGTCCTGTTCTTGAATTGACCAGATTCTGAATGACTATCAGGATTATCATCAGAAGGATCACCGCAGCAGGGAATGTTGCGATCTTGCTGATGCCGACTGCTCCCATGGGGCCGTTGATCACTACTTTTCCCAGAGGGTTCATGCCGAGTGCGTCCGGATTGTTGAATGCAAAGTGAACTCCCTTTTCATCGATACCAACATAGAGGCAGTTAAGGATATTCTTGATTATCTCTCCAAAGGCAAGTGTCACAATGGCAAGATAGTCACCGTTAAGTCTGAGAACGGGGATGCCTATGAGAAAGCCTGCGATGGCAGCTACGCCTGCTCCGACGATTATGCTTACCACAAGCTTTGCGGGATTAGCCGCATCACCCATTGCCGAACTGACTATAACCGCGGTAAACGCACCGACTGACATAAAGCCCGCATGACCGAGGGAAAGCTCACCGGATATTCCTACCACAAGGTTAAGCGAAACAGCCATTATCATATAGCAGACTATGGGGATCAGCTGTCCCTTAAGTGCGCTGGTGATATTACCGGTGGATACAAGAGTCTGGAATACGATGAAAAATACTATCACGATCCCATAATTTAAAAATGCTTTTTTGGATGCCGAAGAGGCGTTTTTGATCATGTTCATATTCTGCCTCCTTATACTTTCTCGTGGATCTGCTTACCGAGAAGTCCGGTAGGTCTGAAGATCAGGACTACTATGAGCACGCCGAACACTATGGCATCCGCAAGCTCGGACGATATATACGCTCTTGCAAGTATCTCGATTATACCGAGAAGTATTCCTCCGATCATTGCACCGGGTATGGAACCGATACCTCCGAATACGGCTGCGGTAAAGGCCTTGATACCGGGCATTGAACCGGTTGTGGGCATAAGCGTGGGATACGCAGTGCACAGGAGAACTCCGGCGATCGCTGCAAGTCCGGAACCTATGGCAAATGTAAGAGATATGGTGAAGTTGACATTGATACCCATAAGCGTTGCAGCGCCCTTATCCTCGGAGACTGCCCTCATGGCCTTTCCAACCTTGGTCCTTGTGGTGAAAAGCGTTAATGCAACCATGATTATCAGATTGGCTACAATGGCAACTATTGCAACAGGTGAAACTCTTGCACCTGCGATCTCGATCGCTTCAATATTTTTGAACATATTGGGGAATGCCTTGGGATTTGCTCCCCAGATAAGAAGTGCCGCATTCTGGAGAAAATACGACATGCCGATGGCGGTAATGAGTACTGCGAGAGATGTTGCCGCACGCAAAGGTTTATATGCCAGCCTCTCGACCACGATGCCAAGCACTGTACACACAAACACTGCTACAAGTACAGCCACGGGGGCGGGAAGATTCAGATACATCATTGAACAGAAGGAAATATATCCTCCCACCATTATGACATCACCGTGTGCGAAGTTCAGCATCTTGGCGATACCGTATACCATGGTATAACCCAGCGCTATTATCGCATATATACTTCCCAGACTTATTCCGTTGATAAGATGTGCAAGCATTTCTGTGCTCCTTAATGCGTTCCCTATAATAATACACTGAGCACTTTTGAGGGTGCCCAGTGCTGAATTTCAGATATCATTACATCAAAGCGTCCGGATAGAAGGACGTTCATGCAATTACATTCCTACATATACTCCGTTCTTGATGACAACGGCCTTGGGATCCTTGTTAACCTCTCCGTTAGCAGTCCATCTCATTCCGAGACCGGTAACACCGTCAACAGAGAAATCGGGATCTGTGAACACCTTGATCAGTATATCACAAAGCTGCTCAGCGGTCATTCCAGTTACATCAAGTCCGCCGTTCTTAGCTGCATAGAACTCAAGAGCTGCGGTGATGGCATAAGCACAATCATATCCGTCTGCAGCAAACTGTGAAGGAACCTCACCGTACTTATCGTTATAAGACTTTACGAAGTTAGCGGTAAGATCATCGGTAGCATCAGCTGAGAAGGGAGTAAGAAGCATTACGCCCTCTGCAAGCGTGGTATCAAATCCCTCGATGGTAAGGATTCCGTCCATACCGTCAACACCGAAGAACTTGGGGCTGTATCCTGCAGATGCAGCCTGCTGAAGGATGAGTGAAGCAGGTGTGTAGTAAATGGGAAGGAATACAAGCTCCGCACCGTTTGACTGAGCATCTCCTACCTGAACTGAGAAATCGGTAGTGTCATCGGTGAAGGTAGTCTCGGATACGATCTCAAGTCCGAGATCAGCTGCCTTTGCCTTGAATGTCTGATAGATTCCGGTTGAGTAAGCATCTGCGTTGTTGTAGATAACTGCAACCTTGGTAGCAAGATTGTTGTCAGCGATGTACTGAGCAGAAGCCGAACCCTGGTTAGGATCTGCGAAGCAAAGCTGGAATACATTGTCCTTGCCCTCTGTTACGGAAGTAGCAGATGCTGAAGGAGTAAGCATGAATACTCTGTCTGAATTAGCTTCTGCAGAAACTGCGATACAGGGAGTAGTGGTAACGGTACCTGCTATAGCCTGTACACCCCAGTCCTGAAGCTGGTGATAAGCATTTACAGACTTCTCTGCATCATGCTCGTCATCCTGAGCATTAAGCTCGATGGTGAATCCTGTTCCTCTTGCATTGATCTCATCAACTGCGATCTGGGTTCCGTTAGCAACTGCATTACCATAAATAGCAGCGCCGCCGGTAAGAGGTCCGATAACGCCGAGCTTGAGAGTTCCGGTAAGCTCACCGTTTCCGGTAGAACCTGATCCGCCGTTACCGCCTGCAGCATTTCCGTTTCCGCCGCAAGCAGTCATTGCCATGACAAGTGCGCCTGTCATGATGAGTGAAAGCAACTTCTTTTTCATAATTTTTCCTCCTGTTTCGTCCCGGAAGCATTCACAGACAGCTCCGGAAAACGATGATCCTGCACCTGTAACATCACCATATGCCCGGTGCCCTGCATATGACAAACGGCCGAAGATCCGATTCCCCCTTCAGCCTTGAAAGCATTTTATTTGAAAGAATCTCTTTCGTCAATGTAAAAATATACAAATATTATCGTATACAATTCCTGTATTTATGAAAAATTGAGCAAAAAAAGCCTTAAAATCCCAGATCATTCACTTTTTTTCTCATCTTTTTCCATATCTTTCTTTCCGGATCCTTCCTTTTCAGGCTCTTTCTTTTCCGGTTCTTCCTTTTCAGGCTCTTCCTTCTCAGGTTCTTCCTTCTCAGGTTCTTTCTTTTCCGGTTCTTCCTTTACAGGTTCTTCCTTCTCAGGTTCTTTCTTTTCCGGTTCTTCCTTTACAGGTTCTTCCTTCTCAGGTTCTTTCTTTTCCGGTTCTTCCTTCTCAGGTTCTTCCTTTACAGGTCCTTTCTTCTCAGACTCCTGCTCTTTTGGTGCCGGCTTTTCGGTTTCCTTCTTATCAGATTCTTTCTTTTCCTGATCGTCCTTCTTTTCTGTCTCCTTCTTATCAGGTTCTTTCTTTTCCTGATCGCCCTTCTTTTCTGTCTCTTTCTTATCAGGACCCTTCTTATCGCTCTCTTTCTTATCCGGATTCTTCTTATCGCTTTCCTTCTTTTCAGATCCTTTCTTATCTGAGCCCTTCTCTTCGGACTCCATCTTCTCGATCTCCTTCATCAGCTCGTCATCATCAAGGATCCCGTCGTCGTCGGCATCCTCTTCTTTATCCTCACTGTCTTCCGCAGATGCGGGCTTCGCTGCAAAAACAGGGAGCAGCACTGCGGGTATCAGCATATTGAAGGCTTCCAAATAGTGATATTTCGGTACCGGTCCAAACAGATATGTCAGCCACAAAACCGAAAGTGCCGTTATCCCCGCAGAATATCCCGGTCGCTTTGACTTAAGAGCAATGTAGATTCCCAGTATGATCATAAAGAGGGGTATTCCCATTACTCCGGGCTGATAAATACGGGAATTTCTGAATAGAAAGGCCTCAATGAGATTGTAAGGATATTTCCGGGCCAGATGCAAATACAGATCCCAGAATGCTGAACGATCCGCAAGATACAGCCCCTCATTAAATGTGTTCATTACATATTCCGCAATCTGAGGTCCGTTATCCGGGAGGCTCATATAGTTTTCGATAATGAACTTTTCGGCTATTGTGAGTTCGGGAGTGTGATCGGCATATACGGCAGCGACCTGGCCTGCCGGGACACTCATCATGTCTTTTTCCTGTATTTCAACAAGTCCGAATCCGTAAAAAAATGCAAGAATAATTGCAATAACAGTCGTTATGCCAAATAAAGACGCAATTATGCAATTTTTCATTCCTTTTTTTCTGATTTTCAGGAGCAGAGAAATACATAGCACAAAAGCTGCGACGATGAAATTGTATCTCAGAAGGCATGCCATCACCAGGAACAGCCATACAAAGATACCGCTGTTTTCTTCATCCCTATCAGCCTTTGCAAGACTTGTAAGAAGCATCATAACCGCGCAGAAAAACAGCCCTTCCTCCGAATGGAGCCTGTCTGCGGCAAGAAAGGGAACAAAAAGCGTAAAGTACAGTATGCTCAGAACAAGGGGGAGCTTTCTGAAGCCCTCGGACATTTCCCTCCTTACAACATATCCGCACGCAGCGCCGAACATCAGGCTATTGGCCGCAAGGAAAGCAATACCGGCGGGAGTATCATAACTTTCCGAAGACCCTGTATAACGGAACAGCTGACGCAGAAGAGTATGGATCACAGGGTACCTGTCAGGAATAAGAGTACTCCCTGCATAGTACACAGCGTCACTTCCCACAAAGTATGATCTCAGGCACAGACCGGAGACCACGCAGGCAGCTGCGATAAGGAGAGCGGAAAGAACAGGAAGCAGCCACATCATCCTGTCTGAGTAGACGGTCTTTTCAGCAGACTGCCCTTTTACTCCCTTTCCCGCAAAAGCAAATATAAACAAAAAGGGGATGAACAATACCAGAAAGATAAGTGAATATTCCTTGAGAACTGAAGGAAGCGTGAATACGGATCCTGATATATATATGCATCTTCCTATCGTAAAGATCACTGCAGCGATCACAGCAAAAAAGACTTCGGAAAATCCGATAAAATGTTTTTTCTTTTCTGAATCCAATGGAAATTCTCCTCCCGGTCTTTTTTATTTGTTGCGGATCACTTCATACAGATGCTCGTGTTCGCCTGTTCCCTTATAAACAAGGGTCATGTCTATATCATGATTACCGTCTGTCATTTCTTTCAGAAAATATCTGTCACCCTCCCACATGGGAAGATCTGATACCTTATCCTTATCGATCCATTTAAGATTGCCTTCATCACAATCCCGGGATATTTCCCCTTCAAAACCTTCGGCGGAATACAGATACATCTCTTCATCTTCCCAGGCTTCAGAGATGAACTTAACCTTTCCGCACTGTCTGTAATCCGTCAGCTTCAGTCCGGTTTCTTCCATCACCTCACGTATGACACACGTGTCAGGTGTTTCACCCTCTTCTATCTTGCCGCCGACTCCGATCCATTTTCCCTCATTGGGATCATTTTCTTTTTTATTCCTGTACAAAAGAAGAACTTTTCCATCCTTCTCGATGTAGCATAAAGTTGATCTTCTCATTTTCTCCGGTCGATCCCGTTCTCCACGTAGTATCTTCTCTTTTCGGCATACATATCCGCATCAGCAAGATGCTTGACTTCGATCCATTCATGATATTTTCCTACCCCATGCATGGAAAAACCACATTGATCCTTAAATATATACTATATCATATACTGATAAAGGCTGCAGAAACTCTTACAAAAACATGGGCAGATACCATATATTCCTTCCGGTATCCACGGGATGAACAGTTTTGAAAAATTATACGGCAGCCATGCAAGGCTGCCGTATTGAGGAAATTATGATAAAGGAACTTAAATTATTTGATAACGTCTCTCCAGGTTGCGGGCTTGAACTCATCCTTAAGAGGAAGGAGGCGCTTGTCAACATCAACTCTGAGAACTGAGTTGAAGTTGTTGGTAGCCTGCATCTGGGCTCCAAAGCCTACGATAACGATAAGCTCGGTATCGGTGAAATACTTCCTGAGTCCGTCGAAAAGCTCGTCGGAAACCTTGGTGGGATCCTTGACTATCTGCTGTCCGAGCTGCTGAAGAAGCTGCTCCTTCTCATCAAGTACAAGGTTATTGGGATCAAGTCCGAGCTCCTTAAGATCGCTTATGAAGAAAAGAGAGCACAGAAGGCATCCGTTGGTGGTTGATACAGAGTGAGCATAAATGGTAGCTGCTCTCTGACCCACTACATTAACAAGGCTTCCCCATGAATCATACCATCCCATGAATGCGAGATAGGTTCCGTAATCCTGAAGCATTACAAGCTTCATGTTGGTGATCTTTCCCTTGGAATTCAGTTCATCATATGCCTTCTTTGATTCTGCCGAAAGCTCCTCCGGCTGCTTTAATTCTACTCTTGCCATTTTAAAATTCTCCTTTCATCTTTTGAATCGGTTATTAAAATGCTTATATAGCAAGTTTTAATATCTTAACGATGCTGTCTGCATCAAGGGGCTCATAATGCCCCACTTTTCCGTTCCTTGTGGCACGCTTTGCCATGGTCTCGAAATCCTTATCATCAATGCCGAGCTCAGTAAGTGTTGTCTTAAGTCCCAGCTTTTTGAAGAACTGCTCAAGCTTCTCTGCAAGGATCTGAGCTCTTTCCTCTTCGGAATAATTGTAAGGATCTGCTCCGAATACCCTGCTTGCAAGAAGCGCCAGTCTCCAGGGCTTAACCTTTGCCATGTACTTAGTCCATGCGGTGAATACCACTGCCATTCCTTCACCGTGAACTATGTTGTACTGAGCTGATAACTCATGCTCGATCCTGTGGGAGCCCCAGTCCGCCCTTCTTCCGGCATCCAGTGATCCGCCGTGTGATACGCTTGCAAGCCACTGTATCTCTGCTCTTGCATTGATATCCTTAAGATCTGCAAGAAGCTTGTCGGCTGTTACAAGAAGTGCTCTAATGGCTCCTTCGATCAGATAATCCGTGGTGTCGGAATTCTTTTCATCGGAAAAATATCTTTCGAGAAGGTGAGCCAGAACATCAGCAACTCCTACGAATGTGGGATATGCGGGAAGCCCTGCGGTAAACTTAGGATTCATTATTGCGAACCTGGGGATGATACGGTCATCTTCGAATCCCAGCTTCCACTCTCCGCTGGAAAGTATTGCTGCGTTGGAGGTTTCAGATCCGCTTGATGCTGTTGTTGCGATAACTCCTATGGGAAGCACTTCATCCGGAACGATTCCCTTCTCGAAGAAATCCCATACATCACCGTCATAAGGGATTCCGATGGCAACAGCCTTTGCGGTATCTATGGAGCTGCCACCGCCTACTGCCAGGACAAAGTCAACATCATCCTTCTTGCCCTGTGCTACCAGCTCCCTTACAAGCTCTATGGTCGGATTCGGTACTACATTTCCGTTTTCGCTGAACTTTATCCCAAGTTCCTTAACAGCCTCTTCGATCACTGAATAGATACCGAGTGTCTTGATGAAATCACCGCTGTATACGAGGAGGAGCGACTTTACATTATGCTTTTCAAGAAGTCCTTTAAGACTCTTCTCGCTCTCTTCGCCGAATACTATCTTCGCCGGGTTGTAATACTCAAATCCGATCATGTTATGCCTCCTTTTAGTTGAGCGGAACTACTGCTCCGTCATATGTATCGTTAATGAACTTTTTGATCTCTTCACCCTGAAGAACCTCTACAAGTGCAAGAAGTGCTTCGTTCTGTGCCTTGTCAGGTGATGTTGCGATGATGTTGCCATAGGTTACTGCTGCAAGTCCGTCATTAGCTTCTACTGCAAGAGCCTGGCTTACGTGAAGTCCGCCCTCGATAGCATAGTTTCCGTTTATGACAGCAACGTCAACATCGGGAAGTGCTGCTACAAGCTGCTCGGGAGCAAGCTCCTTAAATACGATGTTCTTGGGATTCTCAACGATATCACCGATGGTTGCTGTGATGCCTGCATCCTCTTTAAGCGTAAGAAGTCCTTCCTGTGCAAGGAGGAGAAGTGCTCTTGCCTCGTTGGTAACATTGTTGGGAACAGCTACGGTTGCTCCATCGGGAAGTGCAGCAAGGTCTGTTGTCTTTCCTGCATAGATCCCGAAGGGCTCATAGTGGATAGCACCGATTGATACGAGATCAGAACCGTTCTCTGCATTGCAGTGATCAAGATAAGGAACATGCTGGAAATAGTTGGCCGCAAGGCTTCCCTCGAGAACACG
>JAEEGJ010012108.1_pt1 | contig 21501 bp, 21 predicted proteins | sample 8958761 | NCBI WGS metagenome assembly JAEEGJ01 (sample SAMN16246546, study PRJNA631951) | gut metagenome | biome: gut microbiome; feature: rumen; material: RS-attached | host: Bos | place: Iran: Karaj | collected 2018-10
AATGCTACAAGGAACTCGGTAGCCAGGCTATCGCCTACACGACTGGCGTACCGGCCATGTGTGGCGCCATGATGGTGCTCACCGGCAAGTGGAACAAGCCGGGCGTGCATACCGTCGAAGAATTCGATCCGGATCCGTTCATGGAAGCCCTCACCAAGTACGGCCTCCCCTGGCAGGAAAACTTCAATCCCGTCCTTGTTGACTAGAGAAACCTGAAATGAAAAAATGGCGCATTGACGATTCCCGCGACTTGTACAACGTCAAGGGTTGGGGCGTAAACTACTTCGACATCAACGAAAAGGGCCATGCCACGGTACATCCGCTCAAGGATGGCGGTCCGGACATTGACCTTTACGAACTGGTGCAGGAACTTTCGCTCCGCGATGTTTCTACTCCGATGCTGCTGCGTTTCCCGGACATCCTGGACAGCCGCATCGAAAAGATCAACGAATGCTTTAACAAGTCCCGCAAGGAATACGGTTTCAACGGAAGCTACTATAGTATCTTCCCAATCAAGGTAAACCAACAGCGCGCGGTCTTGGAAGAAATCGTCAGCCACGGCAAGAAGTACAACATCGGTCTCGAAGCCGGTTCCAAGCCGGAACTGCATGCGGTACTCGCGAACATGGACAATCCGGATTCGCTGATTATCTGCAACGGCTACAAGGACGAAGACTTTATCGAACTCGCGCTGCTTGCACAGAAGATGGGCAAGAAGATTTTCGTTGTCGTCGAAAAGATGAACGAACTCCACCTGGTGGTGGAACTGTCGCGTCGCATCGGTGTGCGCCCGAACATCGGCATTCGCATCAAACTGGCCAGCTCCGGTAGCGGCAAGTGGGAAGAATCCGGCGGATACCACAGCAAGTTCGGCCTGAACAGTTCCGAACTGTTGGAAGCACTGGACTACATCAAGCAAGAGAAGATGGAAGACTGCATGAAGCTCATCCACTTCCACCTGGGTAGCCAGATTACCAACATTCGCCATATCAAGAGCGGTCTTCGCGAAGTTTCGCAGTTCTACGTGCAAATTAAGAAGATGGGCATGGGCCTTGAATTCGTGGACGTAGGCGGCGGTCTCGGCGTTGATTACGATGGGACCCGCAGTTCCAACGCAAGTTCCGTGAACTACTCCATTCAGGAATACGCGAACGACGTGGTGTACGCCATGTTCGAAGCTTGCGAAAACGGCGGCGTCGCTCACCCAAACATCATCGCGGAATCCGGCCGTGCACTCGCTGCACACCATTCCATTCTGGTGTTCAATGTTTTGGAAACTGCCGGTCAGGCGTTCTTCGACGAGAACATTCACGAAATTGACGATGACGCACCCGATGCACTGAAAGACCTTTACGGCATTTACAAGGGACTCACTCCCAAGAACTTGCTCGAAAGCTGGCACGATGCCATTCAGCTGAACGATGACGTGCTCAACGGTTTCAAGGTCGGCGATTACGACTTGCCCACCCGCGCCATGTGCGAACGCCTGTTCTGGAGCATCGTACGCAAAGTGGACTTGCTCGCCAAGGACTTGCGTCATCCGCCTTACGAACTCAGCGAACTTCCGCGTCTTCTGGCCCAGAAGTACTTCTGCAACTTTAGTTTGTTCCAGAGCCTGCCGGACAGCTGGGGCGTGGACCAAGTCTTCCCGCTCATGCCGATTCAGCGCTTGAACGAAGAACCGACTGTCGAAACCACTCTCCAGGACGTCACTTGCGACTCCGACGGTAAAATCGACATGTTCGTGCGTGGTGGTGACGTAAGCCGCACTCTCCCGCTGCATGAACTCAAGAACGGCGAACCGTACTACATCGCGGTCTACCTCGTGGGCGCTTACCAGGAAATCCTCGGTGACTTGCACAACCTCTTCGGCGATACCAACGCAGTCCACATCGTTTGCAACGATAAGGGCGGCTACGAAATCGACAAGGTGATTGACGGTGAATCCGTGGAAGACGTGCTGGACTACGTGAACTTCAGCGACAAGGCCCTCGTACGCACCATGGAAAACTGGGTGTCTCGCTCCGTGAAGGAAGGAAAGATCAGCCTACAAGAAGGCAAGGAATTCCTGAACATCTACCGCGGCGGCCTGTACGGTTACACATACCTAGAGTAGACCATAAAAAGTGTCATCCTGAGCTATACGAAACTTGGCAACTTGTTGCCTTAGTTGAGTTATCCTCTATGTGGAGGAGTGCGCAGCACGAAGTCGAAGGATCTAATTCATGATTCACGAGATTCTGCCCCATAAGTTGAACAATGAGTTTCGGGTACAAGACCCGAAACCGACGGATTTTTTGATTCGTTACAATGGCTCCAAGACGCTCCTCAAAAAGAGTGGCGAAGGCTACGTTATCCCGCAAGTCGGAGAACTTCTCTCTCTTGAGGGCAAGACACTCGCCGATTTCGAAGGGCATTACCTTTTCAGCATCGACGACACGGCCTTCTTCCTAGACGATAGCAAGGCGACCGTCGAAGCGGAAGCTCCTGCCGGCTATGAATACATGGGCAACCGCACCTTCCGCGGCATGAATCCCGTGGAACGCATGGGTGGCGCCACCGCAGCACACATCGCCCACTGGGAATCGCTGAACAAGTTCTGCGGCAAATGCGGCAACGTAACCATCCGCGGCGACCATGAGCGCTCTATCATTTGTCCCAAATGCGGCAACGTCGTTTACCCGAGAATCTCGCCCGTCGTGATTGTGGCCGTCCGTAACGGCGACAAGCTCCTGATGGCGCACAACATCGACAATCCGAACCCGAGACTTTTCTTGATTTCTGGATTTGTCGAAGTCGGTGAAAGCTTGGAACAGGCCGTACACCGCGAAGTCATGGAAGAAGCGGGCCTCCGCGTGAAAAACATCCGCTACTTCAGTTCGCAGCCGTGGGCCTTTAGCGACTCACTCATCGCAGGCTTTACCGCCGAACTCGATGGCGACGACACCATCCGCATGCAAAAGGAAGAGCTTTCCGAAGCCATGTGGGTTAAACGCGAAGACATTCCTGAATACGAAACCGACGTCAGCATCAGCTGCTGCCTCATCGAGAACTTCCGTCGGGGCTACACAATCAATAACTAACAGGAACTACAATTCCTGTGCCACAGGCGCGTCGGCAATCAAAGTCCGAGGCGTTACTTTGCAGTCGTAGACAAAAACCTTGACACCGGCATCTCGTGCCTTGCGTAAGGCTTCGCCAAATTCCGGTTGAGCCGCATCGTAAGGCGAAAATGTGTGGCATTCCTTCATCTGGATCAAGAACAGAATGCCGCATTCATAGGGAGTTCCGTCATCGGCGCAACGTTTTTCCCGCAGAATTTCCGTCAGTTCCGTCAGGTGTTTCACCCCACGTTCCGTAGGAGCATCCGGAAAATAGGCATGGCCATCGAATTCCAAGGTGCACCCCTTCACTTCGATGAACATCTTGTGTTTTCCAAACTCAATATAAAAGTCAAAACGAGATTTTCCGAAGGTGTATTCCGACTTTACAACAGACAGCTTCGGGAACAATTCCTCGTGGGCACGAATCCACTCCCCCGCCACCTTGTTGGGAGCCTGGCTATCCATATTGACCAGCATCGACTTGGTTCGGCCATTGCGCTTAATCTTCTTTTCTACCATTATTAAATCGTAAGGGGTCTTGCGGGCCGGATTCGTCGATTTTTCCAAATACACCGTACACCCAGGCACCAACAGTTCCTTGCATCGGCCCGTGTTCTTGACATGGACAACCGTATCAACGCCATCGATTTCTACATGGGCGATAAAGCGGTTGGGCCGAGAAATAAACCGTCCCTTAACGATATTGGCGTAACGCATGATTACTTCTTTTCTGGGGCGGCGCTAGAATCCGCTTTCGGAGCAGATTCCGGCTTCGGCGCAAGCATCACATACAGCGTGTCATGCACCACCACTGTGTCGCGGACATAAACCGTATCCGGCTTGCAGCCTTCAACAGCGATTGTCTCAGACACCGAGCTTGCAACACTTGAAGACGACTGAGCCGCAGAAGAAACAGCCTGGGAAGACGAACTTACAGCCTTTACAGAAGAACTTGACTTTGCAACAGCCGAAGACTTGCCCTTATTCTTTTCTTCAGCTTCAATTTTTTTCATCAAGGCTTCACGTTCTTCACGCAACTGAACAAGTTCCTTTTTGTAGCGTTCCTTGTTCATCGGACGGCGTTCGCGGGCATACTTGCCCTCGACACGATTGATTTTGCGGTCCAACTCGCGAACTTGATCATAAAGCGGGCCATCGCCCTCTACAGTTGATGAAGGGCTGAAGAATTCTACAAACTTCTGCCATGTAGATTTTTCTTCGGCATACCCCGCCGAAACAAGCAAAACAGTGGTACAAACCAGCATCATTTTAGACTTAAGCATGCCACAATGATAGAAAAATCAAGCTTATAAACACACCCAAAGAGCCCTACCCCTTTACAAACACCGCTTTTTTTCTAAATTAACAGCACTCGCGGGAGTAGCTCAGTTGGTAGAGCGCGACCTTCCCAAGGTCGATGTCGAGGGTTCGAAACCCTTTTCCCGCTCTAAAAAAGAGAAAACCATCCAACGGATGGTTTTTCTTTTTTAAGGTCAGGCAAGGTTTTGAATCCGAGAAGAGGGTTCGACTAAATTCTTTTGTGGGCGCAAGCCCGTGAAAAGAATTTAGGACTTTGAGCGTAGCGAAAAGCCCGCAGGGCGGCAAGCCAGCCGCGCAAGCGGGGACTGGCGAAGCCGTCAAACCCTTTTGTTGCTCAAAAATAATTCATACTTAACTTTTCCTGCATCATAAATTCGGTAATAGCCGAGTTTTTTCTCATTTTGCTCTTCACATTTACCGTCTTTAAGAACGATTTCTTTTAAATCATCTCTTGTAAAAAGACTGTGCTTTGACTTAAGGTCTGTATAATAAAAATCCGGTTCCATTACCTCCCTCCTAGAAAACCCATTAGATTCATACAAATCACAAAGCAATGCTCCCCACCGTCTATCCGCATATGCAAAAATACAAGTCACTTCTGGATGAATCTTAGAAAATTCCCTGACACAATCAGCAAGTCCGCCATCAACAACGCAATGAAGCTTCGTGGCATACCTTACAACGTTCCAATCACTTTCGTTTTGTTTTAAACAGCACACTCCAACAAGTTTATCTTCTAGGAATAAACCTATTGAACAATCAAAGGTTGCACACCCAGATAAATCATTCTTGTCAAGAAACTTATTTACAAGATCCTTATCTTTGACCTCTTGTACGACAAGTTCATTTATCTTGTATTTCTTTACTTTTTTTTCAACAATCTTATCAATGAGATCAAGCACACAATCCTTATTGGAAATCCATTCGCTTTCATAAATTTGAACAAGCTTTATTCCCGCAGACTCAGCCAAATCACACTTTTCTTTATGATAATTTGGTTCCGAATGGAATCTTGTACTATGCCAACGTATTCCATGAAATTCTATAGCAATTTTCTTTTGGGGATCAAAAAGGTCTAATTCCTGTCCTTTGAGCCACTTGAATCGCACATTTCTCTTTGTAAAATTAGGATACAATTTTGCAAGATTCATTTCTCCCACAGACCTAGAAGAACTACCAACAGGCCAAGTTCCACAATACGGGCAGGGATTCATTCCTGCTTCAAGACGACGACGCAAAGTATTTACCGTATCACCTTTCTTGCTCTTGGATACAACATATTCTTTTCCACAATCAAGGCAACGGCATAAATTTGAAGATAATCTTTCTACTCCGACAGCAGCATATTCCATTGGATTGCAAGTTGTAAGTGGTTTGCAATCAGCAAATTTCATCAATTCTTTCTGTTTATCCTGAGCTTTTTCTCTATTCTTCTGAAGATTTTTCTCTCCATAATATTTCCGATGATATTCCCTGTTGTAACCGCGCTTCTGTCTAATTACCCTACCACGCTCAAGTTCGACTTCATGCAAACATTTATCACAATACTTTTTCTTCCAATTTTTAGCAACAATAGGCGTTCCACATTTAACGCATACAATCTCCTTAATATATGGATGCGGTTTCCGACGTTTCGCATTTCGAATCTTATCCTTCGCTCTAATTTCTTCAGCATGATCTATTCTATACTGTTTACAATACGCTTTCTTAGATTCCGGATTCTTCCAATACCGTTCTTGAACTTTTTTTATCCATTCTTTTGGATTTTCCTTATATTTTTTATTTGATCGTACACGTGCACGTTCACGTCTCTTTTTAAGGAGACAATTATCACAGAAGATTTTCTTTGATTTATCTGTTTTGAATACAGTTTGGCAATCAGGGCAAATTTTTGAGTAAGTCATCTTCACCCTAAAATATACTCAATTAAATTCATTTTACGAGTGCAAGCCCGAAGGGTTTAATCACAACCTTGCGCAAGCAAGGAATATTGTGAGTTAACAAACCCTTTTATAACTATAGGTAATAATCCGGCCTAATTCCCAAGGCCTTTTCATCCGCCTCAAGTTCATCGGCCGGCACATTCCTACCCACAACAAGCGCAGAATCAAAGCCGGCAATTTTTGCGCCAAGCACATCCGTGCCCAAGGTATCGCCCACCATCAGCACGCGCGAACCCTCAGGCAAGCTCCGTTTGACCTTCTCCCAAATCGCCGGGAACGGCTTTCCCAAATAAAACGTTTCGCAACCCGCGCCCCCATTCGCTGAACACATGGAATCGCGGCGCAACCTTTCACTGAGCGCACCCGACACCGGTTCGCGAACAGTCACGCCATCGTCGCCTGGAATCTTCGGCGCCCATGCATCGGAATTCAGCACCAGGAGCATCGCGCCAGGGCGCTTCAAAATTTTGACAGCCTGTTCATAAGTTTCAGGCGTATCCTTCGCCGACGAAATCGCAACAATCGGTTCCACAGGTTCAGCCGCAGGCGCCACCGCCTTAATGCCGCAGTTTTCAAGCACATGCTTGCCCGTTTCGCGACCGATGTAATAGACTTCTCGCAAATCCCGGTGTGTGCCAAGACCAGCTCCAATCTTGCGGCTGCGCAATTCGACGCACAAATCCTTCAGCAAGCTTCCCGAAGAAATCGTCTCGGCCTCGCTAAAAGCGAAGCCTCGCTTCGCTGCATCTGCCGCAAGTACAGAATCCACATCAGACGCGGCATTCGTAATCAGGCGCATCTGCTTGCCCGTGGCGCGCAGCATTGTATACCAATCCAGCGCGCCCTCGTAAACAAAGCTCCCGCGATTATAAAGCGTACCGTAACCGTCAAAGCAGAACGCATCGTAACGGTCCAGCAAATCTTCCATGTGCGTGTAACGCGGCACAGGCGACTCGCCCCCTGCGGGAACGCTCGCCCCCTGCGATTCAATAATCTGCTTATACCGCAGATAAATTTCAGTCTCTAAAACTTCCATTAGGGTTAGCAGCGGCTATTCAGAATCCCGTAGTCGCGGCCTTCCACCGGAATCACCAACTGCAACTTAGAAAGCACATCGATATGCTTGTCGAATTCGGCCTTAAAATCTTCGCCGAGTTCCTCTTCGTCATCGTGATTCAAGTTGTAGGCAATGTAGCTGCCGTCCGGGAAAATCGAAATGCAGCAATCCCACGTAATGTCGCCTTCCTGTTCTTCCTCGTCGTCTTCACGGTCCTTGCTTTCAAGCATCAGCATCGGGCGCGGGGCCGGAATCGCATCGGCGTGACCGTTCTCGAAAATGAAATAGTTGCGGCTCACCAGCTCGTGTTCAAGCGCCATCGTCGAAGGAGTGCGCTCGAACTCGTTGCGCAACCTACGGATATTTCCCAAATCATCTTCGTACGGGTCCTGGAAATCCTGCGGCAGCACCACCTGGTAGTAGTCAAATTCCTTGCCGCTCTTGGCGTAAGTTTCCTGCCATTCCTGCGGCGGTTCCGGACGAAGCGTCAAGAAATCCTCGAAAGCATCCAGAATGTCCGAAAGGCGGGAATCCCACGGTTCGTTTTTCTGGTTCTGCACCAAGTCCATGAAATTCTTCAGGCGTTCTTCGCCCGAGATTTCCTTCAGTTCTTCATTTTCTTCGCTCATATTCTTTCGTCTCTCGTCTGTAGCCGCGCAGCGGCGTTCTCTCGTCTAAAACTACCATTCCTCGACGCTTTTCACCGTGAGGCTCATCGCGATATCCTTTTCGTAGTACGCAGGCTCGCTAATGAAAATCGGATACACCGGGCTTTCGCCATGGTACAAAATATCTTCGCCGTCGAATGTGCGGAACAGCTTGTCGCCATCCTTGAGTTCGCGATAGTCGCGCCCCATCAAATCCGGATGAATCATCGCCTGGATTGGTCCACCGCCCTGCGGCTTCGGGTAGCCCAAATCCTTGAACTGCGTGTAAACATCCACCTTAATTGGCGCTCTTTTCTGCAATTCACCGCGGTTCCATTCCTCGGCAAGTTCCAAATAGCGCTTCACTAGGCGTTCCGATTCCTCGAAAATCGCGGCATCCAGCGTTCCGTGCTGCTGCGGGCCAATCTCGATGCACACATCCGCCTTCGCCACCGTTCCAAAATACGGCGAAGCACTGCGTTCTTCGGGCTGGTAATAAATCCAGGCGTTCTTGAATTCCTGAGTCAACACCGCCGAGGCTCGCATCGTAAACGGGTCACGCGTAGAAAGAATCAGGCAATAGCCCATATTCGAACCCGTGTTGTGCACATCCAGAAGCAGGTCCGTCTTGGTGGCGGCCCCCTTCGGGCCATACAAAGCATTCAGTTCCTTAGCGCGGCGGAATTCATACAGCCGCGAATCAACCGTCACATCCAAACAAGTCTGCGAAAAAGCGCGATTCAAGTCATGATCGCGATAGCGGCGATTCAAACGCACCGCTTCGGGGTTAGCAAGCACCAAATCCACCTTGGCGCTACAGAGCGAATTATAACACTCTGGGTGTTCCATCCATTTCTGGACAAGGCGAACCCCCGTCCGCTCGTTACCGTGGGTACCACCTGCAACGACTATGGTATTAATCAAACTCATACCCATAATATAGAAAATCCCCGATTACTGTTTACTTACTTCAAGTTTGATCATGGCTTTTTCAAATCAGAAACATGTTGCAATATTTGAATATCAACAGATTCAATGTTATATTTGACAAAAAAAACATCGAACAACTAAAAAATTTCCAAGCGTCTCATGCTTAAACGATTATTATCCTTATCTTGTCCTATTCTTCTATTTCTTGTAGCATGCTCCATCCCTTTTACAAGTGGTGAAAGCGACGCACCCGACATCATCACCTTGGAAGACTTGCAAGGATGTTACTACGCAGAGAATTACCATGAAGATTCGGTTTATCACTACTATGCAGACAGCATTCAAGTTTCTTACCCTACAGATTCGGCAGTCTTTTCCGATACAATTCAAAATTCTATTGAATGTAAAAGGATTTGTTTCGAACAAAACATAAAAAGGACCTTTAACAAGGAATACCAATATCGTTGGAATGTAAAATATCCAAACGTAAAAAAACTGCATTATCAAACAGAAACTGTTGGTAGCGGTTCTTTAACCATCCTTGAGCCATCAACTAAAATCATTGATATTCAGCAACCCGGCACATACGATTATAATGTAGCTTTGGGAGGCGGGGATACAACTTACACAATCGAAGGAAATCAACGCGGGCCATCGAGCGTTTCAGGATGGCTTGTTTTTAAAAAGTTCTCCGTGCGCAACGGAATCAAGTATCTTGACGAATATTCTTCCGAGGGGTGGACTCTATGCGAAGAATAATCCTAGTTCTTTTAATTCTGTGCGGACTCTCTCACGCAATCTTTATTGATGCCACCATTCAGGACAGCCGCATTGTAGACGAAAACTCCATATACAAACCCGAAGGTATCGTAGGCACAGCATTTGAAGTCGGATTTTTCAACGAATCCGAAAACATAATTGACTACACCCTTGCACTCGGAATACGTCGATTTGGATACTCCTACAACGGAGGCGACGAAACTGTTGCCACATGGGCAATAGAATTTAAGCCTCTGATATGGTCCGTTACTTTATGGAACATCTCATTTGAAGCCAATTTCGGAATAATGAAGACATTTGCCGGACACCACTACCGGGAGGAAGACTTCAACGGAATAAATGTGGATCATGGCTTCAGACTCGGTTATCGAATCAATTCGCAATTTACAGCCAACATCAGCTATACCGAACAGCACCTATCAGAAGCAACGCTTCGATTGTTCCGTCTCGGCGGATGGGGCTTAAATATCCAATATAACCTACCTTGGTAATTTTCATCAGGACTTTGCGCCCCACCTCCAAGATACAAACCACCCCATTCGCCAAACCAGCGAATGTAAACATTTTCATAGTCCAAGTTGGAATACCAATTATTATAAAAGGGGAAAGCCTTCCCCTCGCTTCAGCCCCGCTCCCACCCAATTTGTCAAGCCCGCCTCTGAGCGGGCTTCTCCTATTTAACCCACCCTTAGCGGGTCTTCCGCTACCCCTTCTAACGGGCCCTCACACGCCGGCAGGAGCCTGCCCCGGATCTGATCCGGGGTAACGCCCCGGCTTGGTAATTGTCTTTCCGGCCTAGAGCCGGGATCTCCTTTACCTATAACAAAAGCGCTTAATGGCTTACCTACTTATTGATTTTTAAGTTATATTAACAAAGAAAGGAACTCTCGGTACATCTATGGTGCAAGACTACAACCGCTACAAAATCAAAACCGAAAATGCCGATTGGCAAGGTATTTGCGAAATGAACGGAATCAGCTTTGATTCGTTTGGAACCCGCAAAGAACTAGAAGCCTTATCTAGCTACCTTGAACCTGACGAGGTTGTTTTTGCGTTAGCATCTGGATTGATGAAACAAACCATCACGTCAAATACCTTTGATGGGGGATTAAACACATGGCTTGTTGTATTAACTTCTGAACGCTTTCTATTTATGGACGCAGCTTTGCTCACCTCATCTATAGACACACAAAGCGTCCGTTTAAACAAGGTTCAAGCCATTTCGGCTTCACAAGGTTTCGTTTTTGGGAAAATATCCATTGACCTCGGCAGTCGTTTGATTACCATCGACAACTGTACAAAAGAATCTGTTAAAGTAATGGCCGATTTAGCAAACAAATGGCTAAAAGAACTTGAAAATGGATTTACCCCTCCAAAAGAAAATGAAGATATAGCCAATTTCAAGAAAAGCTCAAAAAACAACGACAAACTGGTCAAGCCTCCTTTAGTTGAAACAAATAAAGCAAGTAGAACATCAGCTACACTTGTTACTGGATTTTTCGGTTGGTTCGGATTAAACGATTTTATTTGGGGTGCATGGGGAGCTGGCGCTACAAAATGTGGTTTATGCGCAATTTCATTCAATCTAGAGAAAAGCGGTCACTATGTTTTATCAGCTATAGCCTTTTCAATAATTTGCATTTGGGTATTCTGCGATTTGGCCAACATATATGATGGCAGTTATTTCAAAGACAAACCTTCATCCGCTGTATCAAGCGGTTTAACAGGGTTCTTTTCACTACTATATCTTATTCTGTTGATTGGAAATATTGCGGGAACTTGGACGGAGTACAGTGATGAAAGTATAAAAGATTCTGGCAAACTAGCTAGCATTCGAGAAATCGTTGACACATATAATCAGAACGAAGCTGCTGCAGACAGAACCTTTGACGGCAAAAGATTAACCATTGCCGGAGTTATACGTTCTGTTGAAAAAGATTTTTGGGGAGATTACGTTGTAAAATTCGAGGGTCTCGGACCATTCAATATACTTAATTTAGGTAATAAGGTTTCTGAAATAGAATTAACATTCCCTAAGAAAGAATCCAACAAGCTGCTAGATGCACGAAAGGGGGATTTAATAGCAGCCAATTGTATCGGAAGAGGCCTTTCTGCCGGAACATATTCCGCCGACAAATGCAAAGTTACAACTATACGCAAAAAAAATGAAAAAAAAGAAGTTCGGCCTGTACAAACTGTACAAAATACAATCACACCAAACAGACAAGCCAACCAAAATCAGTTAGCTAGAAATCAGCTCCAAGCCACGCCTTCCATCCAAGACGAAAAAACAAAACCGGGAATTCTCATTCGCGAAAGCAAATCTGGCAAAATCGTTATTCAGGAGAACAAAAAGTAAAGGATTACTATGAATCACCGTTACCGCACAAGAATCCAAGGCGAAGGCCTACAAGAGAAAATTCGAGGTATCGAATTTGATATTTACGAAGCATGTATGTTTCCCGTTTTTTTTCGTAATAATGACAATATTCTTATGGCTTTTTTGCCTAGATCTTAAATGGATTCAATTTAACGCTATAACAGCGAGTGTGTTCACCGTCATATCAATAATTATATCCATCCGCTCTTATCGAAAAGTCAAAAACTTACGAAAATCATTAAACAACTATCGCAAAGGACTTGAAGGAGAAAGACTTGTCGGTGAAGTACTAAACAAGTTAAGTAACGACTCTTGTTATGTTTTTCATGACATCCCCGGAGAGCGGTTTAATGTAGATCATATAATCGTAAGCACTCGTGGCGTTTTTGCCATTGAGACTAAACATTTTGACAGAAGCAAGTGCCACGAGTTTTCTTTTGACGGGAACATGGTTTACCGCCAAATGAAAGACTGAAGCTTATTTCTTTGCCCAAAACTTTTGCCTCAAATGGACGGCGAAGCAAGATTCATTCAAAACGAAATCGAAAACAGAACTGAATTAAAAATTCCTGTTATAAAAATCGCGGTCCTTGTGGGATGTTTTATACATACACCTGCAGAAAATGAAGCAGACAAAAACATGAAGAATTATTTTTCCAAATATTGGATAGTAAATGAGAAACTGTTACCATCGATGTTTTTAGAGGAAAAAGAAATTTACGACGATTCGGTTGTAAAACATATCGCAAGTCATATTAAAGAACTAGTTAAGATTGACATTGATCAATAATTTTTTTCATATACAATTCATTCCCTAGCGAAAGCCAAGCCCCCCCCCTTTGTAAATCATTGTAAAATTTCATCCTAAAAGTGCTTAGGGTGGTCTAAAAAAGCGTGTATATATAAGAATAGAGACCGCCTCTATTCGTCCAGCTTAAATTAAGAATGTATTGACATTATCAATACAAAAGAGTATATTATATATGAACATAAAAATAAGCGAACACGCGGCACAAAGGATGGCGGAACGGAATATTTCCGAAGAAGTCGTCAGAAAGGCTTTTGATGCAGAGGACTGGGAATCTTACGACGTATCCGAAGTTGACGAATCCGTTATAATCCTAACAAAGACTATCAACGAAAAAAAATGGGCATTCGTTTTTAACTGGGAAACAGCAACACTTATCACCTGCTACCCGAGGAGATAAAACATGTACAAGGGACTTACAAAAAAAGAGATTAAAATTGCCAAACACTATGAGAACATGACGGAAGCAGAAGCTGATTCGGAACATGAATGGGCAGAGGCTAACAACCTGTCTTTTTCCGGACCGGGAGCGTTGTCCAAGGCCATTGCGGCAGCAAAGGCCCGGTCAGCAGCCCGTATGGTGTCAATCCGCATGGATTGCGAAGACATTGAGGGCATTAAGGCCAAAGCTGCACGGATGGGCGTGAACTACCAGACTCTCATCAAGACACTAATTCACCGATATCTTAACGGCACAGTGACTTTCTCTGAATTATTTTAACGTTCGACGACTTCAGCCCGCCCTCGTAAATCATTGAAAAATTTTGCCCTATAAAAGCAACCGTCTAATTTATTATATTAAACACCATGACAAAAGATGAAGACGAAATCGAAGAAGTAGAAGTTCACGAAATTCACCGGGAAGAAGTTCCTGTGGAAGATAATTCTTCGAACATGAAAAAGGCTTTGGCGGTGCTGCTGATGCTTGCCGCCTTGGCTTATGACGCTTCTCCGATAGACTTCATTCCAGACGTTCCCATCATAGGTTGGATTGACGACGCGGGTCTTACACTTGCCGCAGGGATCAACCTGATTCAACAGTTTGTCGGGAACCAGAATGCAAGCCTGGTAAAGCTCCTGAAATACGCCAAGTGGACCTTCGTCTCAATGGTCGCCATAGCCGTTTTGCTGCTAGGCGGTCTAATCGCCCTGATCGTCAATTTGATTGCCAAATAAATTAAAAATCAAATCCTTTTCTGGTGTCAGCGTAAAAAGTTCGTTCATCACCATCTGCACAAACCATTATTATGAATACGATTATTATAGATATAATAATCACTTATCACCCCCTAAAAACCAGCTTTTGCTAATCATTCGCCTTACGCATTTGCCGTCTATTTTCTATCTTTACGCCCGTATTTTTATTGTACAGTAAAAAACAAGGGATTTATCCCACAGGAAAACACTATGAAAAAGATCAAGTTCCAGGATACCTCGTTCCGCGATGGTTTCCAGTCTATTTTCGGTGCCCGTGTCTTCGCTAAGGACTTTATGCCCGCCGTCGAAGCTGCCTGCAAGGCCGGCATCACCCACTTTGAAGCTGGTGGCGGCGCCCGTTTCCAGGCCCTTTACCAGAACTGCGGTGAAGACGCATTCGACATGATGGACGAATTCCGCCGCGTGGTGGGTCCGAACGTCCGTCTGCAGACCCTCGCCCGCGGTATCAACGTGGTGGCCCTCGCCCCGCAGCCGCGCGACATGATCAAGCTCCATGCCGACATGTTCAAGAAGCACGGCATGACCCGTATTCGTAACTTCGACGCCCTGAACGACGTCAACAACCTCATTTACTCCGGTAAGTGCATCCACGACGCAGGACTTGAACACGAAGTCGTCGTGACCATGATGGAACTTCCTCCGGGATGCGACCTCAACGCCGCCCACAACCCGGAATTCTACGAACGCATTCTCCGCAGCATCCTGGACGCAGGTGTTCCGTTCGCCTCCGTCTGCTTCAAGGATGCTTCCGGTACCACGAACCCGACCAAGGTTTATGAAACCTTCAAGCGCGCCCGTAAGCTCCTCGGCGACAATGTGGAACTCCGCATTCACAGCCATGACACTTGCGGTACCGGTGTGGCCCAGTACAAGGCTGCTATCGAAGGTGGCGCTGATGGCGTCGACCTCGGCCGCAAGCCGCTTTCCGGCGGTACGGCTCAGCCCGACCTGTTCTCCATGTTCCACGCCCTCAAGGGTACGGACTACAAGCTCGCCCTCGGTGAAGACAGCATCGTCGACGATCACATTCCGGAACTCATGGAAGCCAACAACGTCGCCGTTGAATGCCTCAAGGACTACAACTTCCCGCCTGAAGCCCGTCAGATTACCACCGACGTGATCTTCAGCCCCATGCCGGGTGGCGCTCTTACCGCCAACACCCTCATGATGCGTGAAACCAAGACCTTCCACCTGTTCCCGAAGGTTATCGAGAACATGAGTGAATGCGTCCGCCGCGGTGGCTTTGCTTCTTCCGTGACGCCGGTTTCTCAGTTCTACTTCCAGCAGGCTTACATGAACACCTTGAACCAGGCTGCAGGCCGCGGTACGTGGTTCAAGATGACCGAAGGCTACGGCAAGATGCTCCTCGGTTACCAGGGTAAGACTCCTTGCGAACCGGATCCGGAACTCGTGAAGATCGCTGCCGACCAGTTCAACATGAAGCCGTTCAAGGAAGCCTATCCGGGCGTCCAGTGCGCAGAAGAAATTCTCGAACCGGGCATTCCGAAGGCCAAGGCTCTCCTCGAAGAAAATGGTCTGCCGGTTACCGACGAAACCATCTTCATCACGGGCTGCCTCCAGACGAAGGCTGGCAATAAGGGTATCGAATTCCTCAAGGGCAACCGCCACATTGGCGTGCCTAAGAAGGACCCGAACGCTGCCCCGGCAGTGGACACCAAGAACATGAAGGCCGGCGCTGCAAGCACCTACCGTATCGCTCTTGGCAACCAGAGCTGGGACGTGCAGGTTCAGACCCTCAAGTAATTTGTCGCGGCAATCGCCGCTCTACAAACAAATTAGAAAGAGCCGTGGTTCAACCCACGGCTTTTTCTTTTTTGGGGAGTTTATTACTAGAATACGAACTGTTTGCCGGCAAACAGGGTCAACTCCATCAAGTTTCCGTAAGCCGCACCACCGAAGAATCCGCTCGGGTGCGTATAGGTCCACTTGATAGACGACGTCCAATCATCGATATCGCCTTTATAGAAGATATCCATTTCGGCAACCAGGTTGCCATATTGACCTTGACGGCCTAAGTATGAGCCAAGCCATACAGAAGAAACCGCACCGACGCCATTTTTTTCATCCTTGCTATTCACAAGGCCTTCGTCGTCCAGTTTTTCACGCATGTCGTCATAATCGGAACCGCCCTGGAACAGCTGAACACCACCAGCAGCGCCGAAAATGGCGTAGCCGATATTAAAATCGGCACCTGCAAGGATCCGTTCCTGCACATTCCAGAAGCTATAGCTCTTTGTGCCTTCATCCGATTCAAGCCAATCAGCATACTTTTGATCGAACGAACTGTTTTTATCGCAGTTACTGTTCTTATCGCAGCCAAACCGGAGCGAGCCGCCAAAAGCGCCCACGGCCACATTCGCAAAAAGCGGAGACAGCTTTCCACCCAAGCGGTAGGTAACGCCCACGTTTCCGCCACCAGCATTCAAGTTTTCCACATTGTAGGCATCACCCGTATGCCCATAAAAACCGGATGCTGCCAGCGAAATTTCTTGCGAGGCACTATCAGGATTCGCCCGATGCGTCAAGGGGGAAGGCATCAAGGTAGCTCCCATGGAACGAGCAGTCGGTTGGAGACACCCTGTAAGCGATACCGACACCACCGCCAACAGAATCAATTCTTTCTTCATAATATTACTCCTAAAAAGCGGCATGGCCACCCATGCCGCGAAAAAAAATACGATTATCACTACAAAAAAGGGCCTATTTCGCCAAAATTCTGTACACAAGACATTTTTCATTGCCTCCGAGACTCCTGAACACCAGCCTAGAGACGATTTTTCGATGATTATGCGTCACTCCCGTGTTTACAATGTCCGAAATAGGCACCTCCTTCATAAGGAATCGTCCATCCATTTTCGGATTGTCACTCAACAGTTGCATTGACGTAGCATAGGAATCAAAATAAATTCCCGTGCCCTGACAAGTTCCGGGCCAATAGTACACCTGCAATTTAGTGTAGGAATCAGCGCTTTTTTCGCCTTCCAAGTCCAGATAAACTCCGCCATTGACATTTCTGTATTCCAGAGCCATGCCAGAGCCCAGCGCGTCCGTATAGGGAGTCGCGGAAGCTGAAGATGTCCAAGGAAAAAACTCATTATGAATATTGGGATACAGGTTTTCTTTAAGGGTGTCGAACTTTTTATTCGTATTTTCAACGGTCTTCGTTATCACCGGCTTAGAAACGGTCACATTGCCCCCATCCGAATTAAGTACTAGGCGAATCCAGCGATAGCTTTTGAGCGCACCCTCGCCTGCAGGGAACTTCCAATGGACATGATTATTCTTTCCATCTACCGTAACCGGAATTTCCTGCAGTTGCAGCTGACCCGCACCAGACTTGGACTTCATCAGGAGCAATTCAGCCTTCACCCAATTTCCATTGGACTTGTTTACCTTAATGTCCACCTGGAAATCGGAACCTTCCGGCAGCTGTTCACCATAATCGAAAACAGCAACCTTATGCCAACCCGCCGGCACATCGAAAGTCACATTTTTGCTCTGTTCAGTCGCATCAGCCTTGTAATCGTAGCGACCGTAGGCAAAATACTTCTTTTGAACATAACCATCCTTTCTCAAGAAATTCGGCATTTTCGTCTGGTCCATACAATTGGTTCCCGGCGTAAAATACCAAGATAGATTTTCATTGCGGAATCCCTTTCTAGAGTCATCGTAGTCATAATTAGCCAATTCACAAAGGACTCGCCACATGTCAACCTGCAAACCGCCCACAATCAAAGAATCCGATTTAAGTGTCTTGCTGGAAGGCAATTCAATATGCCTACCACTAATAGATTCCTTATAACGCGGGTGGGTCGCGTCTACGGCATAAACCGCATCGGCAGAACTTCTGGAACCCGGATTCGTAAACGGGAAACCGGACTGGCTCTGCGTAAAAGCACAATTGTCTGTCATGGCAAGTTTTCCATTGCAGTTCAAGTCCATGGCACTTGCCGTCGGGATAAAGGTACTGTTCTTTTGAATCAAAGAGTCTTCCTCCCAATCCGTCGAAATGTCTACAGAAATAAAAGCAATCTTTTTAGTCATGCCATTAGGCATGGCATCAAGCATTCCTTCTCGTAAGCCATTATACATTGTTTCGGCAAAGGGATAGGTACTCCCCTGGATAAAGTCATAAGTGGCGGCACCATTGGGCTTTTCTGCGACAATATCTCCAGGGAACTGATATATTCTATTCTTGGCAAGTTCATGTACGCCGTTAGTATAAGAATAAAGCATGCTTTCGGCACGACCAAATACAGACCCGAATTTTTCCGCATACCGGTTCAACACAAAATAAGTATTCGAATGCGTCGGGCTTTTCCCCTTGAACTGTCCCTGGGCAACAAGCACCGACGGAAATCCTTTATATTCTGCAGCCTTACGATATTCACCAAAAAGGAATCGTTTGGTAGATGTATCGACTTCGTACGTATACTTATCGCACTTTGAATCTTCACACTTTTTCTGGTGCAGCAGCAGCCCACTTGCTCCCGGGCCATCAATCATGTCCTTGAAAGCTTCCGCATCGGCAGAGCCCCCTTCTTCGGCCCAGAAATTAATCGTATAATACAGGGAAAGCGGCATAACCGCCCCTTGGTGCGGGGAATCCAAGGAAGCATAAAGGCGAATAGGAGCATCGGTTTTCTTATTGCGCTTGCTATCGTACAGATAAGATGCGTAACGCCCCAGAATACCGCCCTGGCTTACACCCAAAACCACAATACCATCATTCAGCTTATTTTCAAAACCGAAAAGGACATTCGAGTTCATAATCCGCAAAATTGCGGCCAAAGTCTGAGCATTTTCTTTCAAGGAAGTTTTTACCGTTTCCGTAAACTGCACAAGAATCGGAGTATAGCCTAATTCTACAAGCGGATTAACGATACCGAAGCGTTCCACTTCTTCTTGCAAATCACCCAAGGAACGGGCTTCGTCCGTGCCAAGATAAATACCATCTATAATCAGGAACGGGCGAACCAGATTGAATCCAAACCTTTGAGATTCATCCATCTGGGGATTCAATACTCTAAGGCGGGCTTTGCCCTGTACAGGGGAGCAACTTTTGCCCGTCGCGTCCAAATTCGCTAAAGAATACCTAACAACACTTACAAGGCATAAATTTTCTGCATTCGAGCCTTTTCCTTTAGAAAAGAACATATCCACATGTTCCCTTGCTGCAGAAACCGACACGCCAACCAACAGCGCCAAGACAAATGACAGGATCTTCATTACTTCACCTCCACATATAAAGTCTGGTTTATGATTACGCCACCTTCAGAAAGCCTGATGTTTATGGGCTGCACCCCAGCCGATTCAAAATCGACCAGCAGTTCGGATTTCGGTTCCAGAGTCTGCCATTTTTTATTGGCAAAGATTTCCACCCTGGGCAAGACATCCCTATTAGTGGAAATAAAATAGGGGTCATAGAATATCTTTAACTGAGACCCGCTTACACTTGCCGAAGGGAGCCCCGCCTGCAAAATTCTCGCATTCACCAGTTGTACGTTATGACAAGCACTGTCGTTACACATACGATATGCGTAATCCACATTGCCAATCAACAGGGGCATTTCCCGCTTATCCGTTTCAGCAGCAGCCTCGCCCGCCTCATAAAACAGGCCTTTCGGATTGGCGATAACGCTATCCCGCAAACGGTTCCTATCCACAAGATACATGTTACGGAACCAGCCATTCCGGGACTTTTGCGGAGTCAAATCAGTCCGGGTCAAGAATTCTTCAATCTGGCGATGTTCTATTTCGCTCAGAACAAAGTCAGCCTGCGTAGAATCCGCAATTTTGCGTCGCAAATCTTCAGAATAGGCTGCAGAAGTCATAGCCGTCGGCGTTTCCAAAAACTTGCCATCACGACGAGGATCCTTGGGGCTCAAATCGCTGTACGGATACTGTTCTTCTTCACCAACAGCGATACTTCCAGACGTTGCACAACTAAATGAAACGTCATCCACAAAGAGCGTCGTATATTGGTGAGCCGGGACATCAAATAAGCCGACACCGATTTTTTCAATCGTCTTCGCCGTCGCACCAACAAGCTCTTCAACCGGGACTTTTAGAGAATAAGTCTTATTCGCATCAAGGTCAAAGAACTTTGCGGCGCTATTGCCGAATGTTCCTGCAAGCCAAATACCGAACTTGCCTTTCTGCGTAGTGCGCACCTTTAAAGCCAGGTTCCCGCCCTGGACGGTTACCGGCATCTTGTTCAGGACCAGCATACCCGTCCAGTCCCCCGCCTTGTCCTTCATGCCAGACCATCGGATATAAGGCGGGGTAAGCGCCTCCATTTCGCCCCAGTTGGCGCTCCATTCCGGCGCTTCCGGGAACGTCATGCCGGTAATTTCCATTTTACCTGCTTCGCCATTTTTATACAGCGAAACATCGTTACATACCTGTGCAAAGCTCGAAAGGGACAATACGGTCCCGATCAAGGCTGCACACCTTGACATCCTACTTTTCATAGGACCTCCAAATTAAATGATGTTTATGATGCTCCCTAGCGTTCGCCAGGCAGGATATAAAAAGCCATATAAAAACAGAAGCGCAAAACAGATAAAAAAATACACCTGTGGTTAACAGATGTATCTAAAAACTATTTATTGCTCCGCGGGGAATTATAGATAATGATATTTTTCTTGTAAAGACAACCCGCAAGATTTTCTGAAGAAAGTGTATACAGCGTTTACACGGAATCCTTTTTCAACACAATCTTCAATTCCGTCTTATAGGCATCACCTTCTACGCCAGCATTATATTGGTAGCGTCCGCTATACATAAGTTCCAAACGCTTCTTGAATGTCGAAAGTCCAAGGCCGCTGGCATTCGGTTTCGCCTTGCGCGGGAAGTTGCTATTCCTGCTAACAAAGCTCAATTCATCACCCTTCTGCGTAATCTTGATATGGGCAAAACTTTTTCCTTCGGGGTTCACGCAATGCTTCATGGCATTTTCCATCAAGGGCATCATCAACAAAGGTTCCACCTGGCAATCCGGATTTTCAAGTTCGTATTCAAACTTAAAATCAAATGAATCGTCATGTCTCAGCTTTTCAAGTTCCGCATACTTTTCAAGAATACCAACATCTTCCTTAAGCGAAATATACTTGTCACCAGTCTGGTAAAGCATCACGCGAATCAGTTGCGAAAGTTTCGTCATGCTTGTTTCGGCAAGGTCAGGATCTATGCGGATTAAACTGGTAATATTGTTCAAGGTGTTAAATAGGAAATGGGGCGAAAGCTGATTCTTCAGGAATTTAAGTTCATATTCCAGTGTCGAGCGTTTCT
>JAEEGJ010012109.1_pt1 | contig 21501 bp, 18 predicted proteins | sample 8958761 | NCBI WGS metagenome assembly JAEEGJ01 (sample SAMN16246546, study PRJNA631951) | gut metagenome | biome: gut microbiome; feature: rumen; material: RS-attached | host: Bos | place: Iran: Karaj | collected 2018-10
CCAGCCTGTTCGTGGCAGGATGCACGGCGTTCTGGGCCATCCATACGGACCCGGCTCTCAATGCGGCGCTGCCGGACTTCCCCTGGTTCAGTCTGCTGGGGAACGGTACCGGTAACGCAGCGGCGAATCTGTTGTCCGTGTTTGTGGGGATAATCTGTACCCAGACCTACATCCAGGCGTTGTTTTCCGCTATAGATCCCCAGACGGCAGCGTACGGCGCTTTTGCCGCCGCTTTGGTAGCCATCCCGGTAGGCCTGCCCTGCGCCATGATTGGCATGTATATGCATGTGGCGGAACCGGGCGTGCAGCCGCTGCTCGTTTTGCCGACCTATCTGCTGCACCATCAGCCGGCACTTATCGGCGGCATGGCCATGGGCGGCATTATCATTTCTCTCATCAGCTCCATCGGGGGCCAGTCCCTGGGCATCGGTACCATCATATCCAAAGACATTGTGGCGCCCCTGTTCCAGATTAAAAACGACAGCACCCTGCTGAAGCTGAACCGTTGCAGCTGCGTCCTGATCATGATCATCGGCTGCGTCTTTTCCATCATATTCCGGGATACACAGATTTTATTCTGGAACTATTTATCCATGGGACTCCGGGGCGGCGGCATCTTTCTGCCTCTCACCCTGGCCGTGTTCCGGCCTCGATGCGTCAGCGGCCGATGGGTGGCGCTTTCCATGGTATGCAGCACGGCCGTGGCGATTCTCACCACCTTCCTGAAGACACCAGTGAAGCCCATGTTCCTGGCGGTAGCGGTGAGCTTCCTGCTGTTGCTGCCGGGACTGATGGGAAAGAAAGAATGATGGTGGAACGTGTTTGATAATAGTATTAATAAAAGGTGAACGGTTATGTCATGCAAAACAGTTTTTGTTAAAAACTCTGCCAAAAGGATACTGATGGCGCTGTTGCTTTTGCTTGCGGTATGTAACGTTACAGGGGTAACGCGTGCAGAGGCGGCCGGGAGCCGTGTTTCAGGCATTAAAGTGGAACAGAGCTTGAAATCCCAAAAAGCTGCAACGCAGCACGCGAACGTGCCGCAGGCTGGGAAAGTGGAGTCTGCAGCCAAAGATACTGCAACCCTGCCTGCAAAACCGCCGACGCCCTCCATTGTGCGCAAATCCGTTAAAATTTCCGCCGTAGGCGACTGCACCATCGGTTGGGATGACCGTTTTAGCTGGGGCAACCGTTTTGATGCGTATCTGGAAGGCAACAACGGAGATTACGGCTACTATCTGGCGAAGGTGAGGGATGTATTCAGGGAAGACGATTTTACCATCGCTAACCTGGAGACAACCTTTACTTCCTACCCGGTAAAAATGGAAAAGACGTTTAACTTTTCCGCACCGGATGCGTACAAGAACGTGTTGTTGCAGGGCTGTGTGGATGCGGTGAGCCTGGGCAATAACCACACTTATGATTTCGGTGAAAGAGGCTATCTGGATACCATGGCCGCACTGGACAGCATCGGCATCCCGTATTTCGGTCACGATAAATATCTGGTGAAAGAAGTCTGCGGAGTAAAAATCGGATTATTCTCACTGCTGGATTACGGATGCCAGTTTTATCACGAAATTGATAAGGCGCTGACGTATCTGAAAAGTCAGAAATGTGATCTTATCATCGCCTGTATGCACTGGGGGGTGGAGCATACCTACGAGCAGACATGGTCGCAGGTTGCCATGGCCCATTACCTGGTCGATAACGGTGTGGATCTGGTGTTGGGCAGTCATCCCCATGTGCTTCAGGGAATTGAGAAATACAAAGGGAAGTACATTTTGTATTCCATGGCCAATTTCTGTTTCGGCGGCAATACAGACCCCGATGACAAAGACAGCATGATCTTTCAGCAGACTTTCACGTTTGTAAACGATAAGCTGCAGCCGGACGATTACATTAAGATCATTCCGGCATCCGTTTCCGGCGTGAGCTATTGCAACAATTACCAGCCGGTGGTGCTGGAAGGTGCGGAAAAGGAACGGGTAATGCGTAAGATTATGAGATACAGCAGCGGATTCGAATACAGGGAATAAACAATAATAAGGCGTTGGCTTACGGGAGTACTATCCGCGTCAGGTAACGCCTTTTTTAATTTGCGGTAGCGCATACGGCAGCATGGCTAATACCTGCCTGCAACTTCGCTTAATGTGGCTTCGCCATCCCCATAAATCGCCGGCGAAGTCCCGGCGTCAGACAGATAAGGTGTCAGCAGCATGATGACTTCCGTTTTGCTTTTACTCCGGAAGTGATTTTTGAAAAGGAAACCTAACAGAGGGATTTTGGAAAGAAACGGAATCTGTTGCAGCTGCTTTTGTTCTTCTTCGCTGATGAGGCCGCCTATTACCAGTGTTTCACCGTTGCGCATGCGTACATTGGTATCGGCGGTCCTGCTGTTGATACGGTAGTTTTTCAGCTCGCTGATGAGAGCGGGCGTGCTGACCTCGGTATGGACCGCGGACGTGATGTAACCGTCGCGGCTGACAATGGGCGTATATTTCAGTTTGATGCCTGCGTCTACGTATTCGGTGGAATATGTGCTCTCGCCGTTATTGTGCTTTTCCGTAACAACGGGAATATGGCTGCCGATAAATATGCTGGCTTCTTTTCCCGGCAGGGTGATCAGGGAAGGGGTTGCCAGTACTTTTGCCTTACCGCTAGTGATAAGGGCGTTCAGTGTGGCGCTGAACTGGAACTGCGCGCCGGTTCCGCGCCACAGGCGGAGATGTCCCTTACCGTCTGCGTTTTCGGCTCTGTTTCCCGATGAAGAAGTGTTGTCGCGTTCTTCCTTGTTATATTGGGGCAATGTGTCCCAGTTCCACTGTATCCCCAGGCTTTTTTCGTCAGACTTGCTGATGGAAAGGATTTTTGCTATCAGCGTGACCTGTTGGGTAGTCTTATCCAAAGTCTGTAACGCTTTTTTGATCTTCCGGGCTTCGGCAGGGCTGCCGTTGAACAGCAGGCTGTTACTGCCGGCGTCTGCTGCCAGTTTTCCAGCGTTCAGGACGGCGGACAGCGGTTTCTGTAAATCTTCTGCTCTGGCGTAATTCAGGGGAAACGTGTAAAAACCGGCGGATAGTTTTTTCAGCGTATCATCCCGTGATATGAAGATTACACTGCCGTTTTCCGCATAAGTGAGGCCCTGTACGGCAGCTAGGGTTTCCAATGCGGTATGCAGGGAAACGTTTTCCAACTGTAATGTTACCGGTTCCTGAACCTTTGTGTCAGCAATCACGTTTTTTCCTGACATTTTTGTCAATGCTGCTGCAATTTCTTTAAGAGAAGCATTTTTTACAGACAGGGAAATCGCGGAAGTCCCGTTTGGCCTGTACCCGGGTTTGCTGTTATACTGTTCCTCCATGTGCTGTGAAAAGGATTCAGCAGACAAAGGTCCGGCAGGAACTTCGGCGCCGGCCGTTTTTGTCAGGGCAATTGCGAGAAAAAAAGCAAAGCTGGTGATAAAAGCTTTTGAAACATAAAACAGATTCAACTTGAACGGAATATTCAATTATTAAAATCCTCCTTTGGATACCATTATTGTTTTAATGTCAGCGTAATGGGATTTATACCGGAAGCGCTCTTCTCCGGATAAAGCGATACAGCCGTTGCTGTGATTTCTTTGACGTAATATCCGTTCCCTAAGGATTCGCCGCGGCGGAAGGCTCCCTGTATCGCCTTCCAGTGAAGCAACGCAAGTTTGTCTTTTCCATTGTCAAAGATGCCGGTAACGTATGGTTGCTGCGAAACGGGAGCAGCAGGGGTTGCGGACTGCTGTACAACAGTTTTTTTCATGGGAGCCTCAAAATGAGTATTTCCTGATGTAACACATTTATTCCCCCGGGTGACGGTCTGTTGTTTCCGCAATGCCGCAGGCAGGGCAAAAGGGTCGCGCCGGCCGGCAGCATCCAGATTCTTATCGTCCGGCACGGAATCGTATATCATGTTTTGGTTCGCCTGTTTTTCAGGCAATAAAATACCAGAGGCACCGTGATCAACAGGTGTCTCTGGTTTCTTTTTGCGTGTTTTCACTATGCTGTCAGCCTGTATTTCCCCAGCCTGGTTGCGATTGGTTGCTTCTTTTTTTACCGTGACCTGTGTAACAGAAACCGGCTCCTCACCGGTGTGACATCCCGATACAAAAAAAGAAAAAACCATAAAGGCTGTAAGGTTTCCGAAAAAAGATCTATAAAATTGTAAAATGTCACGCATGCGTTTCCTCCTGAAAGCGCGTACGCAATGTCTGTATTTTCGTTGCTTTTGCCGCAACAGTGTCATTATAGCGCTGCCGGGGAGAAAAGAAAAGCGGTTGTGTAAAAGTTCATAAATTGTTTTCGGATTTATGCGGATTTGTATGAAAACGGGGAATTTTATCAATCTTTGGGAAAAAAGTTCACGAAAATTTTAAAATCTGCCTTTGTGCAATATTTAAAAAACTGGAGCGCGCTGGTAGTATAATCTGGTGTTATCAGGAAACCGGACAAAATAGAATAGGAGATGATTTGTTGTTACAATACCAGCTGAAAGCAGAAGACGCACCGATTTTGCGTCTGCTGGATGGGATTATCGTACAGGGATTGGAAGCCGGGGCCAGTGATATCCATCTGGAACCGGGAACGGAACATAACCGGGTCCGGTATCGGGTTGACGGTGTGTTGCAGCAGACGCAAAGGATTCCGATGGAACGCCATACAGCGCTGATTTCCTGTGTAAAACTGATGTCAGGTATGGATATAGCGGAAAAACGGAAGCCGCAGGATGGAAGGTCGCAATTCACCCATAGCGGACAGAAGGTCGATCTGCGTATTTCTTCCCTGCCTACAATACAGGGAGAAAAAATCGTCATTCGTGTGCTGAATTCGGAAACGAATCAGCTCCGGCTGGAGGATATGGGTTTTACCGGGGATAACATGACCTGGTACCGGACAATGTACAAAGCGTCGTACGGACTGGTTCTGATTACCGGACCCACTGGCAGCGGAAAGACTACAACGCTGTACGCGACACTGCAGGAACTGAATCAGCCGGAACGGAACATCATCACCGTGGAAGATCCCGTGGAGTACCGTATGGAGGGCGTGAACCAGGTTGCGGTCAATGCGAAAACCGGGATGACATTTGCTAATGGGTTGCGTTCTATTTTACGGCAGGATCCCAATATTATCATGATAGGGGAGATACGTGACCGGGAAACGGCAGAGATAGCCATTCAGGCTGCACTGACCGGACATCTGGTATTCAGCACCCTGCATACCAATACGGCTGCCGGCGCCGTTACACGGCTGCTGGATATGGGCATAGAACCTTATCTGGCGGCATCAGCCCTGCGGGGGGTTGTGGCTCAGCGCCTGGTACGGAAACTTTGTCCTGCCTGCAAAGAAAAATACATGGCGGATAAAGCCATGTGGGGATGGAAGCGTTTTCGAAATCTGGTCTGTGGAGGAAATAAGGGGGATGAAATGAACCTGCCGGATGGTCTGGCGCTGTACCGGCAATCCGGTTGTGACGCATGCCGACAGTCCGGATACCGGGGGCGTATAGCTATCCATGAAGTACTGCCGGTCAATGCGGTTTTAAAAAATAAAATCATCAGCGGCGCTTCTGAACAGGAACTGTGTAACACGGCAAAAACAGAGATTCCGGGCATTTCTTCACTGGAAGAGGATGGTATGCAAAAGGTAAAACAGGGCATCACATCGGTACAGGAGTTACTGCGTGTGCTGGGGGCGGTGTGAGATGAGCTGCAAGGTAGACGAACTATTGCTGAAAGCGGCGGAAAGGAACGCATCCGATTTGCATATCAGTGAAGGGGGAACCGTAATTGCGCGCATTGCCGGGGCGTTGACAAAACAGGGAAGCATACTGTCTGACGTTTTTTCCCTGTTTGAACCGATTCTGCCGGATAAACAGCGTGCTGCACTGAGTCAGGACGGTGAATGCGATTTTGCTTACGCGCTTTATTCCGGGCACCGTTTCCGTATCAACTTATACCGCAGCATGGAAGGGCTGGATGCCGCTGTCCGGATTATCCCCAACAGTATTCCCACATGCAATAGGCTGCGATTGCCGGAAGCGCTGCGGAAACTATCAGAATTAAAAAGCGGCCTCGTGTTGCTTACCGGTGTTACGGGTTCCGGTAAAAGCACGACACTGGCCGCTATCATTAATGAAATTAACCAAAACAGGGCTGTGCACATTTTAACGCTGGAAGACCCTGTAGAATACAGATTTGCTTCAGACAGAAGCCTGATCCATCAGCGGGAAATTGGCAGAGATACCGTGGATTTTGCATCTGGGCTCAGGGCGGCGCTGAGGGAGGATCCTGATGTAGTCGTCGTTGGGGAGCTGCGTGACCTGGAAACGATTTCTATTGCCGTAACAGCAGCGGAAACCGGTCATCTGGTGCTGGCTACGCTCCATACCCGCAGTGCGGTAGAAACAGTTGACCGCATTATTGATGTGTTCCCGGAACAGCAACAACGGCAGATACGTGTCCAACTGGCCGGCTGCCTGCAGGCGGTGGCTTCACAGCAACTTTTGCCGGATAAGAAGGGCGGGCGGAGGGCAGTATTTGAAATCATGATAGTTACGCCCGCTTTGCGCAATCTGATCCGCGAAGGAAAGACACAGCAGATGGGTTCTTATATTCAAACCGGCGGCCAGTATGGCATGCAGACCATGGAGGCCGCCGTTGAGGAATTAAAACGGAGCGGAAGCATCTGACGGGGTTTGCGTTTCTTTTTTCAGAATGTCCGAAGCCCAGTTCCGGTCAATGACCGTATCATTTTTATGAGAGCCTTCCAATGCAACGCTGTATTGATCGATTATCTGATTATAAACATTTGCGACGTACCGGTCAAAAGAAACGGTGGCGGTCCGGTTGCTGTTTTTGTCCAGGAAGAGAAGCTTCCTTTCCTTTGTTTCTGTATTAATCGTAAAAAAAGCTCCTTTAACACGAAAATTGTATCTGGATAGCTGACGTTCAGCTTCGGCGCTTAATATGACTTTGGCGAGCTCAAGGATCCTGTCATCCAGGCCGGAGTCGAAAATGGCAAGCTTTTCCAGAAACTCTTCATGGGTTCGTACAATGCGGTATCTGTAATGTGCTAGAGCATTTTCCAGCAATCTGTCACCGGCTTCCGTGTCTGAACCGGAATCTGATTTGTCGTCCTGAGATGTTCCGGCGAATATGCTTTCCAGCAATTTTTGTGTGTGTTTTACTTCTTCCTCTTCCGAAATGAAATAAATCATCAATGCGCTTTCCATCTGATGGTATAAAAAAGAATAATTGATTGTAGATGTCTTTCTGCAGTAAGGACAGCAGAACCTGAATAATGAAAGATTGCGAACCTGTCCGTATGTTTCCGGATGGGTTTTCGTGTTGATGCTGTTCCAAATGTTAAAGTAGGCCGTGCGATGGCAATGGGGGCAGATTATCATTTGTTTTGCAACGTCAGACATAAAAAATACTCCTTGCTTTAATCCGGTGATGATGCCGGGTAGTAATGGGAGAAAAGTTCATTGTTGTTTTTCAGTTTTTATACGCAATAACACTATTGATTATATTTCATTATATCATGTATATTGTGGGAATTAAAATCACATTTTTGACGCAAATTAAATTTGCGTCACAGCCACTGTTCAAGGTATAATATAAATAACAGTATTGTGCTAATTATTTTTTTGCGATGTAAAGGAGATGCTATCATGAGTTTACTGGAAACGTTGTTAAAATCGATGACCTCTTCCTCTTCCCTGGATACCATGTCCAGACGGACCGGCGGCAATAATGACCAGATGGCCGCGCTGATCACGGCTGCGCTGCCGATCCTTCTGCGGGCCCTTACTGCGAATGCTTCCACAAAGTCCGGCGCTGAGTCCCTGCAGCAGGCTCTGACCGAGCATACGGAGACCGGTTCTGTTGCGGAACAGTTTGAAACAGCGGATATTGATGACGGCGCGAGAATACTGCAGCATATTCTGGGCAGTAATTCTTCTTCCGTTATGAACGGTTTGTCCCGTCAGAGCGGGCTGAGCAACGACCAGGTAGGATCCGCCCTGGGAGCGTTGGCTCCGGTATTGCTCAACAGTCTGTCCGCTGCGTCCAACCGGGCGCCGGCACAGCCCCAGAAACCGCCTATCGATCTGAGCGACGGGATCGACGCGACGGACATCATGGGCTTCATGCAGATGATGTCCCAGGCTCAGGGCGGTGTCCAGCAGAGACGTCCCCAGAATCAGGCTGCCTTTGACGGAAGCGACCTGCTGGGACTGCTCTCCATGTTAAAATAATGGAGTCGGCTGATTGATCAGTGGTTCCTGTACGAAGAGAATCAAAAGGTGTTCGGTGGCTACAGCATAATTGTATACTGTAGCCGCCTCTTTTTTGACGGGAGGCAAGACAGATGGCGGCGCGTAAAGGCACCCGTTTGGCAGAAAAGTTAAGATGGGTACTGCTGCGCGTGGTACTGTTGCTGTTTTTGGCGCTTTTTGGGCTGGAGTACGCAGGCTATCCGCGATACGGGGCCAGTCAGTTTTTTGACTGGGGCCGCCGTATCGTTCAGTCGGACAGCTTATCGGAAGCGGCCGATGTTCTGAAAAACGGGATGAGAAGGCATAATGCCGCAGTGTTCCCCGGGGCTCCTGCAGATTTCAGTGCCTTAGCCCAAAGCGCGCCATTTGTGACACTGGATAATTTGCCGGAAAGCGAAGGACGGACCTTTATTGTACTGTACGGAAACGAACCGCAGTTTTCCGCGGAATTCAAGGCAAAGAACAATCCCTACTATTCTTTTTCGCCTTTGGACGAACTGGGGCGCTGCGGCTCCGCTTACGGCAAGCTGGGACCGGAATTCCTGCCCACCCGGCCCAGGGGGCCTCTCGGCATGGTCAAGCCTACCGGCTGGCGTTACAGCAAGTATGAGGAGATAGATAAGAAATACCTGTACAACCGGTGCCATCTGCTGGCGTTCCAGCTCACAGGGGAAAATGCCAATAAGCGGAATCTTATCACGGGCACCAGACATTTTAACGTGACGGGGATGCTTCCCTTTGAAAACCGGGTGGCGGATTATATACGCCGTACCCGTAAGCATGTGTATTACAGGGTGACCCCTGTCTTTAAGGGCCGCGAACTTGTGGCCCGGGGCGTGGCGATGGAAGCGCTTTCTGCGGATGACGGAGGCAGGGCGGTCCGGTTCCATGTTTTCGTGTACAACATGCAGCCGGGGATAAGGATCAATTACGCTGACGGTTCGAATCATCGGGAATGATTTTTTTGAAAGCGTATGCTTTCACGACTGTTTATACTGCCGGATAAAGACGGCGGAATGGAATTTAATTATATGAAATATGTACTCGTAGCAATCAATTTGCCTGTAAAAAATCTGTTCAGACAGTTTATATACCGGCTTCCGGAGAACCTGTTGCAGGTGGGAGAGGGTTGGCGCGTTATAGTGCCTTTCGGATCGCAAAAGGTGGAGGGCTTTGTGGTGCAATCCTTTTCCCGGGAGGAAGCTGCCGAAGTGTTGCAAAAGGATAATCCGGATTTCTCCTTTGCCGGTGTGAAAGAAGTGTCGGCAGTTCTGGGGACCCGTCCCTGGTTTAGTGATGAGATGCTGCAGACGGCGAAATGGCTGGCAAAGTATTACCTGTGTTCTCTGGCGGAATCCATGCGCCTGTTTATTCCCGGCAAGACCAGTATCAGGCGTAAACCGGTGTATCAGGATGGAAAACTTATAGCCTATGCTGTTGAAGAACGCCTGAAAGCGAGGACGGTCCTGGCTTACAGCATTACGGAGGCAGGCAGGGCTGCCTTGCAGGCAGGGAACCCGAGAGCCAAAGTGCAGATGAGGGCCCTGGAACTATTGCAGCAGGCTGCAGAACCAGTGGATGGAAAAGAGGCGGAGGCGCAGCATATCAGCGCTGCTGTGCTGCGGGCGCTGGCAGAAAAAGGTTGGGCGCTCCGTACCGAAAAGCGTCTGCTGCGCAACAGTTATGACCGGCAGGCTGAACGGAAAGAGACCCTGCAGCTTACTTCTGAACAGGAACAGGCTGTACTGACAATCAGGGCTTCGCTGGATCATTTTGCCTCTCCATGCCCTCAGGAATTCCTGCTCCAGGGTATTACCGGCAGCGGAAAGACGGAAGTCTACCTTCGGGCCGCTGATTATGCGTTGCGGCAGGGAAGACAGGTTTTGGTACTGGTGCCGGAAATCGCCCTTACAACACAGATCGTGCAGCGCTTTCAGGCCTGGTTCCATAATGAAGTGGCAGTGGTTCACAGCAAGCTGTCACAGAATGAACGGGGCGACGTGTGGTATAAGATGCGGACCGGTGAGGCCAATGTTTTGATTGGTGTGCGCAGCGCTGTCTTTGCACCTTTTAAAAACCTGGGCCTGGTAATCATGGACGAGGAACAGGAGAATAGTTACAAACAGGAAGAGCGGCCCGCGTATCATGCCAGGGAAGTTGCCCGCTGCCGTTGTAATAATAACAGCGCAGTACTGCTGCTGGGAAGTGCTACGCCTTCTCTGGAGACGTATTACCGGGCAGTTTCCGGAAGCATTGGACATCTGCAGCTTACGTTCCGGCCGGGCAACTCCGTTTTGCCGGCAGTGGATGTAGTGGATATGAGGGAGGAACTGGCACAGAAGAACTTTTCTGTCATTTCCCGAAAGCTGCGTCGGGAAATCGTTGCGGCAGTTCATGCAGGACAGCAGGCAGTAGTGTTGCTGAACCGCCGGGGTTATTCAACTTTTGTCATGTGCAGGGACTGCGGGGAAACCCTGACCTGCCCCCATTGCGCCGTAAGCCTGGTGTATCATGCGGACGAACAGGTGATGCGCTGTCATTATTGCGGTAACACGTATCCGATTCCCCGGACATGTCCTGACTGCGGCAGCCGGCGCATTAAATTTTTCGGCAGCGGTACCCAGAAAGCGGAACAGGAAATCAGCCAGATGCCCGGCGTGCGGGTATTGCGCATGGATCAGGACAGCACGGCCACGAAGCTGGCGCATGAAGAAATTATCGGCCGTTTTGTAAAAAAGGAAGCTAACGTACTATTGGGGACCCAGATGGTTGCCAAGGGTCACGATATACCTGACGTTACCCTGGTAGGCATATTAGCGGCTGACAGCGCGCTGAACCTTCCGGACTTCCGTGCTTCCGAGCGGGGTTTCTCCCTGCTGATCCAGGCAGCAGGCCGGGCCGGACGGGGTGACAAGCCGGGACGGGTGGTGCTTCAGACCTATGATCCGGAAAATGAGGTAATTAACTTTGCGAAAAAACAGGATTACGAGACTTTTGCAAAGCGGGAACTGGCCCAGCGTAAAGTGTTGCTCTATCCTCCTTACGGTGAAATAATCAAACTGACAGTAATTGATAAAAACGAAAAGAAGGCATGGGAACTGGGCGATGAGGTTGCCCTGTTTTTACGGAACCGGTGCGAAATGGAAAAATGGGGACGTACAGAAATAATGGGGCCATTTCCATCCGGTGTAGCTAAGGTAAGGGATTTGTACCGCATTAATATCGTAGTGAAATCCATGGACATGGAGAAGGTGAAGAACTGTCTGTCAGGCAGCAGGTTCAGGACAGTAAAGAATATTTATTTTGATGTGGATCCCATAACTGCAATATAATTTTTAAAATCATATAAAATGTGATATAATATAATGTATTTTATTGAATTCGATCATTTTTTGGAGGAAACATGGCAGTTTTGGAGATTAAACGCGCCGGCGATCCGGTTCTTAAAAAAGTTTGCGAACCGGTGAAGCGTATAGATAAAAAAGTTAAACGGATTTTGAAGGATATGGCAGACACGCTGTATAAATCCGGCAACGGTATCGGTCTGGCTGCGCCTCAGGTAGGCATCCTTCAGCGCATTGTGGTCATTGACCTGCAGGACGGAAACGGTTTGCTGGAACTGATTAATCCTGTCATAACTAAAAAGGAAGGTTCCAGGATTGTGGGGGAAGGCTGCCTCTCCGTGCCCAATTTTGAAGGGGAAGTGGAACGGGCGGAATATGTGGAGTGTGAGTTCACAGATCCCCGTGGCAAAAAACAGTTTATTGCCGCCGACGGACTGCTGGCCATTTGTCTTCAGCATGAGACCGATCATCTCGATGGCATCCTGTTTACGGATAAGGCCATAACCATCACTCTGAAAACTCCGGAGGAATGAACCATGTGGAACGTGATATTTATGGGTACGCCGGATTTTGCGGTGGGATCCCTGCAGGCCCTGCTGGAAGCAGGGCAGTATCATATCCAGGCAGTGGTGACCCAGCCGGACCGCCCCAAAGGCAGGGGGCAGAAGGTTGTGGAAACTCCGGTGAAGACCTTTGCCCAGCAACATGGCCTGCCGGTGTTCCAGCCTCTCAAAGTGAAAGAGCCGGAGTTTGTACAGAAACTGAAAGAATGGAAGCCTGATTTTATCGTGGTGGCAGCTTTTGGACAGTTCCTGACGCAGGAAATTCTGAATATTCCAATGTATGGCTGTATCAATGTGCATGGGTCCCTGTTGCCCAAATACCGGGGCGCCGCACCGATCCAGTATGCCATCATGAACGGCGAAAAAGAGACCGGCGTAACCATTATGCGGATGGAAAAGGGCATGGATACCGGGGCGATGTACAGCAAAGTGACTGTGCCCATTGGTGAGGAAATGAATTTTGCCCGCCTGCATGATGAACTGAAGGAAAAAGGTGCGAAGCTTCTGACGGATACACTGCCTGAGATAGCAGGCGGTCTGCAGCCGGAGGAACAGGACGACAGGGAAGCCACATATGCCACACTCATCACCAAAGAGATGGCAAAGATAGACTGGACCCGCCCTGCCCGGGAAGTGCATGACAGAGTGCGGGGCTTCGATCCTGCGCCGGGTGCTTTTACGTATTTGCCTGACGGGAAATTATTGAAGGTCTGGGAGACCCGGGTTGCCGGCAATAGCACAGGGGCGCCTGCCGGGACAGTAGTTTCTGTCAGTAAAAAAGAGTTTTCCGTAGCCTGCGGTGAAGGGGTGCTTCGTGTTCTGGCAGTACAGCCCGAATCGAAGAAGCGTATGCCGGCTGCCGTATTTTTAAACGGCCATGGTGTTAAAGCGGGAGATGTTTTGGGAAGCAAGGAGTAAGAAGTTTTATGGTTTCAGCGGTGGAAATGGCAGTGAATCCCAAGAAACGGGTTTTCCTGGCGCTGGTGTTATTCAGCGCCATTGTGACAGCCATCCTCTTGTTTTTTGTCTGGAAAGTGACATATCTGGGTTTTGAAGCCATCAGCCAGTTTTTGCCCACGGCATTCGGGCTTCTGGTATTTGGCGCCATATTCTTCCTGTTTGCGGGAGAATTAGCTATCGTGCTGGCAATCATGGGTATGCCCCTGCCGAAAATTTTATACTTCTGGTCATGGAAAGCTATCAACTTTTTGTTCCCGTTTGCCGTGGGGTTAGGACGTATCCTCAACATTCCGCGGGAGAAAGTGGAACAGAGTTTTGTGGCGGTGAATAATGCCCTTGTAAAGCAGCACCATGTGAAGGTACCTTCTGACCGGCTGCTGATTCTGACACCTCATTGCCTGCAGCTGGATACCTGTCCCCGGAAGATTACCCGTAATATTGAAAACTGCCAGCAGTGCGGCGGTTGCTGCGTGGGCGGTCTGCTGGGGCTTTGTCACAAATATCATATGCATTTTGTGGTGGCTACCGGCGGGACGCTGGCCCGGCAGATGGTGGCCAAGGCAAGGCCCAAGGCTATCATTGCCGTGGCCTGTGAGCGGGATCTGACCAGCGGGATACAGGATGTCTTTCCGATACCTGTCATAGCTATTTTTAACGAACGGCCCTTTGGTCCCTGTTTTAATACACGGGTCAATTTAGATAAAGTAGAAGAGGCAATCAAATTGTTAAGTGAAGACCTGCCGGAGGAAGCCAGTGCGTAAAGAAAGGTTTTCAGAATCGGCGGAAGGAACTGCCAAAAAAATTGTTCCGGTGAACGGAAGGGAAGCGGCCCTGCTGATATTGCTGCAAATCTGGGAAGAAAGGGCCTATACGGCCATCGCTCTGAACCGTGTGCTGCGGCAGACAAAGATGGAAGAACAGGACCGGCGTTTTGCCACGGAACTGGTCAACGGTTCTGTAAAAGCCAGAGGTACTCTGGATTTTATCCTTGGCCAGATGGTGAATCGTCCGCTTCAGAAATTGGAGCCTGTGGTTCACTATATCCTCCATCTGGGCTTATACCAGATTTTTTATCTGGACCGTATCCCGGATTCCGCTGCCTGTAATGAGAGCGTGAACCTGGCAAAAAAGTTCAGCCATAAGGGTACGGATAAATTTGTGAACGGAGTATTGCGGAACAGCGTCCGGCAAAAAATGGCCCTGTGGGAGAAAACCCTTGAGGATGTTTCACTGCGACTCAGTCATCCCCGATGGCTGGTACAGCGCTGGCGGAAACAGTTCGGTGAAGATGAAACCGAAGCCCTGTGCTGCTGGAATAACGAACCAGCCAGTCTGTGCCTGAGGGTCAACACCCTGATGACAGCGCGGGATGTTTTTTTGCAGGATTTACGGGAAATGGGTTGCGAAGCGGAGGTATCTCTCTGGTGCCCCGATGGTATCGTGATGACAAGATCGCCGGGTCTTCCGGCCCTGTTGCAAACCTTTCCCCACAGTTTTTATGTGCAGGATGAAAGTTCCATGCTGCCGGCCCAACTGTTGCAGCCGAAAGCTGGCGAGCTGATATTGGACATGTGCGCCGCGCCGGGAGGCAAGACCACCCATATTGCCGCGTTGATGGAAAACAGAGGCAGGGTGACGGCCTGTGACATATATCCGCATAAACTGAAGCTGATCGAAGAAAACGCGAAACGCCTGAAGTTGGACAATATTAAAACAGAACTGCAGGACGGAACGGTTTTGCGGGAAGAGTGGATTGAAAAGTTTGACAGGGTTCTGGTAGATGCTCCCTGTTCCGGCCTGGGCGTGTTGCGGCGCCGGGCGGAAGCGCGCTGGACAAAAAAAGAAAAAGATTTACGGGATTTTCCGGCGTTGCAGCAGCGTATCCTGGAAAACGCCAGCCGGTATGTCAAGTATGGCGGTGTCCTGGTGTACAGCACCTGTACTCTGGAAGATAGAGAAAACGGGAAACAAATAGAATTGTTTTTGCAGAATCACAGAGAATGGAAACAGTCCGGTTTTATCCATCCCCGGTCCAAAGAAGTGGTGAAAGAGTTGCAACTGTATCCCCAACGGGATGGCGTGGACGGGTTTTACCTTACGCTGTTGCAAAAAGAATAATAAGTTTCCGGAAATGTTTGCGATATTTTATTTGTTAAACGACAGATAATAACAGACAGTGTTTTGATAAAAGTTATATGAAGACTGAAATTTTCGGTATGCCTTTGCCTCAGTTACAAACGGCACTGGCAGAGTTGGGATTGAAGAAATTCCGTGCAAAACAGATATTTGACTGGTTGTACCAGAAATGCGTGTTTGACTTTGCGCAGATGAGTAATCTGGGCAAAGCGGAGCGCCAGTTGCTACAGGACTGTTTTTCGGTGCTGCCGGCGGAAATACAAATCGTCCGCAAGATGGACTCCTCCGACGGACTGACCCGGAAGGCTTTATTGGAACTGCCTGACGGGAATGCCATCGAAACCGTACTGATGCATCATGATTACGGATACAGCGTCTGCGTTTCCAGTCAGGTTGGCTGCGATATGCACTGCGCGTTTTGCGCCAGCGGATTGAACGGAGCGGTCCGGAATCTGACGGTTGCGGAAATTCTGGCACAGCTGTATGTGTTCCAGGCGCAACTGCACCTGCAAAATGAAAGAGTCAGCCGCGTGGTGGTCATGGGCAGCGGAGAGCCCATGCTGAATTTTGATGCGGTTTTCGGAGCTCTGCAGTTTTTGCATCAGCCGGATGTCGGCAATATCGGCTACCGCAATATGACAGTCTCAACCTGCGGTATCATTCCGGGAATCAAAAAGATGCAGGGCTTGGGCCTGCCGGTTAATCTGGCGGTCTCTCTCCATGCTGTCAGAAACGAACTGCGTTCGGAACTGATGCCGGTCAATAAGGGTTACCCTTTCCCGGATGTGATTGCTGCCGCGGAAGAGTATGCGGTCAGCAGCGGCAGACAGGTCACTTATGAATATATTATGCTGGCAGATAAGAACGACAGTGACAGGGATGCGGAATTGCTGGCGGAGTATCTGCGTTATAAACAGGCCGGTGTAAATCTGATTCCGGTGAACCCGATACCGGAGAAAGGATTTTTCCGGCCCGGGGAGAAACGTATTGAAAGATTTTTATCTATATTGCAGCGGCACCGGTTGCATGTCACGGTGCGCAGGGAAATGGGAAAAGATATCAACGCGGCCTGCGGACAGCTGCGGGCGGCGTTTGCCAGAGATAATGGACTAAGGGAACACTGATTGATTCGCATGCACGCTGACTGGAGGGATTGTTGTGTCAGTAGCGACCCGGACTCATAAAGGAAGAGTCAGGAAGAATAATGAAGACAGCCTGTTGCTGGAACGGCCGTATTTATTTGCCATAGCAGACGGTATGGGCGGCTATAATGCCGGAGAGGTCGCCAGCAAGCTGGCTTTGGAGAAACTAAAGGCGGAAAAAGAGGATCTGTACGGAAAAACCGGTTTTTCCCTGGTTTCCAAACTGTATCAGATCATGCGTGATATTAATTGGGAAGTTTACGATAAAGCCCGGTCTGATTCCGCATTGGAAGGAATGGGAACGACTCTTGCCGGTATTTTTTTTAACGGTAAGGGAAAAGGATATGTGTTTAACGTGGGGGACAGCAGGGTCTACCTGTTGCGGCAGAACCATCTGAAACAGCTTACCAGGGATCATTCCCTGGTAGCGGAAATGGTAGAGAATGGTGAACTGACGCAGGAAGAAGCCTTCAACCATCCCCAAAAAAATATGCTGACACGGGGGATCGGCGTCAACAAGAATGTGAACGGCGACGTGTTTGTCATAGACATTTATACAGACGATATCATCCTGCTATGCAGCGACGGCCTGACGGATATGCTGCATGACAATGAAATCACAGGATATCTGCAGATGGAAGATACGGAAGCCTCCGCCGATGCGCTGTTAAGCGCTTCGCTGGAAAAGGGAGGAAAAGACAATATTTCGTTCATTATACTGAAATTGGATCGGAAGGAGGTGGAACACGATGGTCGGTGAGATTTTAAACGGACGCTATGAAATCTTAAAATCCGTCGGATTTGGCGGCATGGCCGAAGTGTATCTGGCCAAAGATGTTCTGCTGGACAGGAAAATCGCAGTGAAAGTGCTGCGGAAAAAATTTTTGGATAACAAGAATCAGTTAGAACAGTTTAAACGGGAAGCGCGTTCCGCGGCCCGTCTGATCCATCCGTCCATTGTGACCATCTATGATGTCTGTGATGAAGGGGATATCAGTTATATTCTGATGGAATATGTGGAAGGCGTCAGCCTGAAGGCGTTTGAGGAACAAAACGGACGTATGGACCCGGCTCTGGCCGTGGCCCTGACAGCACAGCTGGCTTCTGCATTGGACCATGCCCACAAGCATAACATTATCCACTGTGACATCAAACCTCAGAACATCGTGCTGACGGAAGCCATGGTACCGAAAATCGTAGATTTTGGTATTTCGCGGATTGTTTCCAATGAAACTATGGCTTTTACTGCTTCCGTGGTAGGATCCGTCCATTATTTTTCGCCGGAACAGGCCCAGGGGCTGGCGGTAACGGCGCAGTCGGACATTTATTCCCTGGGTATTGTATTCTATGAAATGCTGACAGGGAAGGTTCCTTTTGACGGCAATAATGCTGTCTCCGTGGCCCGCAAACAGGTAGAGGAGCAGGCGCCGCCTTTAAGAGATTTTTGGCCGGAAGCTCCGGATGCGCTGCAGGAGATTATCGATAAAGCACTGGCTAAAAATCTTCAGGATCGTTACGCGACAGCCGAGGATATGAAAAACGATTTGATGCGTGTAAAAAACCTGATTTATCCCAGTAAAAACAACGAAACGTTTCTGGATCAGACCATTCCATTGCAGGCGATTGCGGCAACTTCCCCGGTAAAGGCTGCAACAACGGCTGCAGCGGTACCCTCAAAGGCAAGGTCACGTTCGGAAGAGGAAAAATATCAGACTCTGATTATGAAGTTGCCGAGTTTTCTTACCCGGGAAGTGGATGACGATACCAGTGAATATGAACAGTTTGAAGAGCCCGAGAGCACAAGAAAAGTTGTGCCGGTAACTCCAGAGCAAAAATCAGCTGATACCGGAGCGGGAACATCTGATGCTGCTGTTTTTGGGACGGCGGCAGCTTCAGCGGCGGTTGCCGTAATGGGCGCGTCTGAAGCGGAGCAGCAATCCCTGTTTACAGAAGACACGGATATAGTTGGTGCAACAAAGAAGGCGGAACCGGAAGTTCATGAAGGGCCGGATGTTGAGGACGAAGACCTCTTTGCAGGATCCGGCCTGACCCAATCGGGGAATGGGAGAGAAACGAATGGTAAACCGGTGGTTATCCCGGTTGCAGAAGCGAACGCTACTGCAAAACCGGAGTTTTCCGCCCCGACGATCAAAGCAGATGAGGTTAAACCGGTCAGTTCCGATTTGTCAGCCGTCGGCAAGCCTGCCGTTGCCGTGGCAGGTCAGAAGGAAGGTCAGGGTGCGTTGAACCCCGAACAGCAAAGAAAGAATGATAAGCCTAAGAAAAAGTCTGGCTTTTTGAAGAAATTATTAGCAGCTATAGTATTGTTGTTCGTGCTGCTTGCGGGAGGAGTTTTCTATTTCTTTGGTTCGTCCAAGCCTGAAATCGCTGTAGCAGATGTTAACGGTAAACCGGTTGCAGAGGCGCAGCAGATATTGGAAGCCCAGGGCTTTAAAGTCGAGATTGAAAACAAAGTGGATACTAGCGTCAAACCGGGTACGGTCCTGCGCATGGATCCAGTGGGCGGTATAAAGCGGAAAGAGGGAGCTACCATCACATTGGTTGTTTCCGGCACAGAAAAGACGGTAGCTGTTCCCAAAGTCGTGGGGCTTAAACAGGACCAGGCGGAAAAACTGCTGTCGGAGAAGAACCTGCGTATTGAAAAAATCGAGTACAAGTGGGAACAGGACAAGCCGGAAGGTATCATCCTGAGCCAGTCGCCGGAAGAAAAAAGCCAGATGGGCGAAAACGCCGCGGTGAACATCGTTATCAACAAAAAGGAAGAAAAGAATGTGGCAGTGCCTGATTTGAAAGGGATGACCCTGGCGGAAGCCAGAAAAAAACTGGAAGATCTGAAACTGAAAGTAGAAGTGAGAGAGGAAGACAGTGAAAAGAACAAAGACACGGTCATTGGGATGTCACCGGAAGTGAACGATACAATTACGGAAGGATCTACCGTGGTTCTACTGGTATCGAATGCGAAAAAGCAAGCCGGTTTCCCGGCTACCCCTGACAAGATCAACAGTAACAGCGGCAAAAGCAATGGCAGTGTGACTGTGAACAGGACCACTGGGGCCCGGTATGCCGAATTCGTGGTGCCCGGAACCGGGACCCATACGGTACAGATCGTTTCCAACAATGGCAGGTCGCAAAAAGTGGAAGTGTCTGGATCCTATAACGGCGGTGTGCGGCTGCGTACAAAGGTTGACAGTGATGTACAGCGTGTCGGCTTCTATGTTGACCACAGGCTGGTAGAGGAGAAGAGTTGGTAACATCAGGATTGGTAGTGCGCTCTTACAGCGGGTACTATTACGTGGATTGTGCCGGCGTCATGATAACCTGTAAGGTCAAAGGGCACATGAGGCAAAAACGCTTTTCCCTGTGCACTGGCGACCGGGTGCAGCTGGAAGTCAATCCGGATAAGGTGGACGAGGGGATGATTACAGCCGTACTGCCCCGCAGTAATTATCTGGAAAGACCAACGGTGGCAAACCTTGACATGCTGGTGATTACCTTGGCGCTGGTACAGCCGGACTTCAGTTTTCTTATTATGGACAAGCTGCTGGTGCTGGCGGAAGCGGCAACGGTTTCGGTACTGCTGGTGCTGACCAAAGCAGACCTTACAACGGAAGAACAGAGTGAAGCCGTTGCTTCGGTGTATCGTAAGATTGGGTATGAGACCTTTGTAATTTCTTCCAAAACCGGGCAGGGCATTGACGCCCTGCGTCAGCGTCTGCAAGGAAAAATCACAGCTTTCGGCGGACCAAGTGGGGTGGGGAAATCCTCCGCGCTGAATGCGATTCAGCCCGGTGTCCTGCGGACCACAGGGGAGATCAGCACAAAAATCAGCCGGGGGAAGCATACCACGCGGTATACAGAACTCATTCCCTTCAACGGAGGTTACCTGGCCGATACGCCCGGTTTTGGCAATGTACTGATGGAAAATCTTGAACCGGAAACGTTGCCGGCCTGTTTTCCCGAGTTCAGACAGTTTGAAGCGACCTGTAAATTTTCGCCTTGCAGCCATACCCATGAACCGGTTTGCGGCGTCAAGGATGCTGTGCGGGAAAACAGGGTTGCTCCTTCCCGTTACGCATCTTATTTGTCAATCCTGGAAGAGTTAAAAGAAAACAAAGCGAGGAACAGAAGATGATTAAAGTAGCTCCGTCCATATTATCGGCGGATTTTTCCTGTCTGGGAGACGAGATCCGGATAATCGAAAAGGCTGGCGCCGACTGGGTGCATATTGATGTGATGGACGGCAATTTTGTGCCGAACCTGACCTTTGGCGCCCCGGTGGTGAAAAAAATCCGGAACGTGACCAGGATGTTTTTCGACTGCCATCTGATGGTAGATCATCCGGAAACCTATATTGAAGATTTTGCAGCAGCTGGTGCAGACCAGATAGTGGTGCATGCGGAAGCCACAAAGCATTTGCACCGCTGTATACAGGCCATCCATGCCAAAGGAATCAAAGCCGGCGTGGCCTTGAATCCGGCCAGTTCCTTAGCTTTGATTGAAGAAATCCTGCCCGATGTGGATATGGTGTTGCTGATGACGGTGAATCCGGGGTTCGGCGGCCAGCAGTTTATCTCTACCATACTGCCGAAGATCAGCCGGCTGCGCAGGATGCTGGATATGGCCGGCTTGTGTACCGACATTCAGGTGGACGGCGGCATCAATGCGGAAACGGCCCGGCAGGTTGTGGGGGCCGGGGCGACCGTACTTGTTGCGGGTTCGTACGTGTACGGGGCGAAGGACGTGAAAGCCGCGATAAAGAGTTTACGCGGGTAAGGCTTTGTAAAAAATCTTTTGAAATTATACTGTCAAAGGGCAACGCTTTTGCATGAAAGCAGGCGGTACGATTGACAGACGCGTGATTTCATATTAAACTATATAACGAAAACAGTCTTTGGGGCAGGGTGAATGTGTCCGGCGGATCCGGCGCATAATTCCCAACCGGCGGTACAGTCCGCGAGCCGACAGCGCCTGGTGCGCCGACGCACGATCCGGTGTGATTCCGGAACCGACAGTATAGTCTGGATG
>JAEEGJ010012112.1_pt1 | contig 21500 bp, 16 predicted proteins | sample 8958761 | NCBI WGS metagenome assembly JAEEGJ01 (sample SAMN16246546, study PRJNA631951) | gut metagenome | biome: gut microbiome; feature: rumen; material: RS-attached | host: Bos | place: Iran: Karaj | collected 2018-10
AACATCAAGATGAAGAACGTCACCGACGGTCGTGTATTGGAGCGTCGTTACAACATCGGCGAGAAGCTGGAGGACGTTGTCATCGAGCATCGCGACTATCAGTACCTCTATGAGGATCAGGAAGGCCGCATCTTCATGAACCAGGAGACTTTCGAGCAGATTCCCATTGCTAACGATCTCGTTATCGGTCACGAGTACATGAAGGAGGGCGACGTAGTATCTGTCGTCAGCGACACTACCGATGGTACCATCCTCTATGCTGAGATGCCCGTGAAGACCATTCTTCGCGTTACTCACTCAGAGCCTGGTATCAAGGGTGACACCGCTACCAACACCTTGAAGCCCGCTACACTGGAGACTGGTGTTGAGGTTCGCGTTCCTCTGTTCATCAACGAGGGCGACCTGATTCAGGTTGACACCCGCGACGGTTCATATCTGGCTCGCGCTAAGGAGTAATGAAATATTCATTCATTGTTCCTGTCTTCAATCGCCCTGACGAAGTGGACGAGTTGCTTGAGAGCCTCTGCTCCCAAACACTCAAAGACTTTGAGGTTATTATTGTTGAGGACGGTTCACAGAAACCTTGCAAGGATGTTTGCGACAAGTACGCAAACATCCTTGCTTTGCATTATTACTATAAGGAGAACAGTGGCCCAGGCCAGAGTCGCAACTATGGTGTGGAGCGTGCACAGGGTGACTATGTCATCATCCTCGACTCTGACGTCGTGCTGCCACAGGGCTATCTGGAGAGTGTAGAGTGTAGAGTGGAGAGTGTAGGAATTGTCGCTTGGGGTGGTCCTGATGCTGCGCACCCGTCATTCACGCCTGTGCAGAAAGCCATCAGCTACTCCATGACGTCGTTCTTTACCACGGGAGGTATTCGTGGTGGCAAGAAGAAGCTCGACAAGTTCTTCCCACGCTCGTTCAATATGGGTATTCGTCGCGATGTCTACCTGCAGCTGGGCGGTTTCTCGAAGATGCGCTTTGGCGAGGATGTCGACTTCTCCTACCGTATCGTTGAGGCTGGCTATCAGCCACAGCTGTTTCCTGACGCATGGGTGTGGCATAAGCGTCGTACCGACTTCCGTAAGTTCTTCCGTCAAGTATACAACAGTGGCATTGCCCGCATCAACTTGGAGAAACGCCATCCTGGCACGATGAAGCTGGTACATCTGTTACCCATGGTGTTTACTTTGGGTGTCATTGGCTGTCTGCTGTTGGCGCCGTTCTGTTATGGCTTGACGATATTGCCCTTGTTGCTATATTGTCTGCTGATTCTGATTGACTCCACCCTGCAGAACAAGAGCTTGTGGGTAGGACTGCTTAGCATTCCTGCAGCTTTCACTCAACTGATGGGCTATGGTTTCGGTTTCATTGAGTCGTGGTGGAAGCGTTGCGTCTTGAAGCAGGACGAGTTTACGGCTTTCGAAAAGAACTTCTATTCTTAATGTAGAGTGTATGATAATGAGGAAATTATCAAGATATTGGTGAAATCCATTAAGACAATAAAAAAGAATAGTGATGGAGAATAAGAAAACAACAGCGGTAGCAAACTCTACACTCTACACTCTAAGCTCTAAACTAAATATCAACCAATGGGCTGAAGAAGACCGTCCACGCGAGAAGATGGAGCGGCTGGGCGCTGAAGCATTGAGTGATGCTGAGCTGTTAGCCATTCTTGTGGGTTCTGGTTCACCCCAAGAGGATGCTGTGTCGCTGATGAAGCGGATACTCTCCGATTGTAACAACAACCTCAATACGCTGGGTAAGATGACCCTTCGTCAGCTTTGCGAATACAATGGCGTAGGACCAGCTAAAGCCATCACCATTCTTGCAGCCTGCGAACTGGGTAAGCGTCGTCAGATGGAGAAGCCTGAGGAGCGTCCTGACTTGGGGACGGCCACCAAGATTTACAATCACATGCATCCTGTTCTTCAGGATTGTGACGTCGAAGAGTTCTGGCTCCTGCTGATGAATCAGAACAACCGACTCATCAAAAAGGTACGCATCTCGCATGGCGGCATTACCGAGGTCAGTGTTGACATCCGTATCATTATGCGTGAGGCTGTCCTTGCCAATGCCACTATCATTGCCGTTTGCCACAACCACCCTTCTGGCAACCTGCGTCCTAGTACTGCAGACAACGACCTGACCAACCAACTACAACGGGCTTGTCAACTCATGCGTATCCACTTCATGGATCACGTCATCCTCACTGACGGTAACTATTTCAGTTACAGAGAGACAGGACGTTTATAGTCCCAATTACCTATTTTCTTTCTTTCCTCCTTTATTCAGGGCAAACATTCCCAGCAGTATCAGTAGCGTACCTGCAAGGAAGTAAACGGTGATGCGTTCTGAGAGTATAAGCCAGGCGAAGATTACAGTGACGACGGGATTGAAATAGACGTAGTTCGTTGCCACCACAGCTCCTAGTTTCTTCATCACCCAATTCCACGTCAGGAAACAGAGCATCGACGCTATGCAGCCTAAGAACAATAGGTTTAGGATGACAGGCAAGGTGAACGCCTGAATCATTGCAGTGGTGAAGGTGTCGGCCTCCTCTGGCTTGATGAGGAAATACAGAATCATCGACACCAGACCATAAAAGAACACCTTGCGTGTGGTGAATACGATATCATAACGCTTGTTGGCGGGTATTAGCAATAGCGAGTAGAGTGCCCAACACAGGCAGGCGACAAAGGCCAGTGTGTCGCCTAATGGTGACAGATGAAGCACGAAATGGCCATTAAGTACCACAATGACTACACCCACTGCCGCCATCAGTGTTCCCGCTATTTGGATGCCGTGAAGCCGTTCCGACTTGTAGAACATGGAGATGAGCAGCGAGGCAAATAGCGGACACAGGCAGACTATCAGCGATGTGTTTGTTGTGGTGGTATAGACCATAGCCGTATTCTCCGCCAGAAAGTACAGTGACCCACCCGTCACACCCAGTCCTAGCATCAGTAGCTCATCTTTCCAAGTAGAAGAAAAGAGCCTGAAGGTGCGTCTCTTTAGCCAGTGCAACACCACCGCATAGGCCAACAATAGCATATAGGCTATCATGAAGCGCCACACAAAGATCTGTGCCGCTGTTAGTCCTGCCATCAATAGTAGTTTGGTGAAAACGAACGTCGTTCCCCATACCGCCACGATGACGAAGGCTACAAGATGATACAATAGTCTGTTCATAAGCGGATGCAAAGTTACAAAACTTTTCTGAAACCATACTCACTTACCCTTATATTTTATTTGAACGGGCTGCTCTCTGACACATCAGTAGGGCAGCCCGTTCTTCGTTAGTATGTTATGAAAAATTTGAGAGAAATGAAACTTCACAGTTTCGGTGTTTTAACTAACATTGATTTGTAAATATAGAGAAAGCATAGAAAATTATCTAGTTTTTTGGCCTTTCCATGAGGATGCTGGTGCTGTCCCAGTCGCTCATGTTCTCGGCTTGGATGGGACTGACGGCAGCTACGCTGTCGAGGTCTTGCTGGATGCGTGCATAGTCTTGCGGTGTATTCCAGCTGTTGTCCCAGGGTGCTTGCAGGGCACCACCAATCGTCAGGATGATAGCGACGACAGCAGCAGCCTTGAAGAGTGGCATCAGGCGACGTGTGAGTGTGATCTCACGAGCCTTGACAGCCTTGGGAGCCTCTTCTTCACGAATCATCTCCAACATACGGGCATCGAAGTCATCGCCTAACACCTCATTCGTTGCCTCGTCGGCAAAGAGGGCGCGTAGGGGCTCCATCTCCGCAGGGATGTTCTCCTGATGGAAGAAAGAACGCAGAATGCTCTCCTCTTCGAGAGTCGTCTCAGCGTTCCAGTAGCGCTCCATGAGTTGTTCGATGTACTTGTAGTCCATACTTTTTTGCCTTTTTCTATATTAAAGACGTTTGTTAAAACAGAAAGTTACAGAAATCTCTTAAATTTTTCACGAATTGTTTGTCGAGCCCTGAAAATGTTGACTTTTACCTGTTCTTCCGTGATGTCGAGAACGGTGGCAATGTCCTTGTAGCTCTTGCCTTCCATGTCGCGCAATTGCATGCAACTGCGCTGTTTTTCAGGTAGCAGGTTAATCATTTGGCGTACCAGTCGGACGCGGTCGCTCTGTATGGCCTGCTCCTCAGGGTTGGAGGCGACACCCTGGTCTTTGGGGTCGTAGGCAGCATCCAGCGACTGTGTCTGGTTGTCCATGCGCCGTACCTTATCTAATGAGAGGTTACGGCAGATGGTCAGACAGAAAGCCTCAATGGACTCTATCTGATCCCACTGGTCGCGACGGTTCCATACCTTCATCATCGTTTCCTGCACGACATCCTCAGCGTCCGCAGCATTCATTGTGATGCGGAGTGCCATCCTGTAGAGCTCGTTCTTCAACGGCAGGATATCGGACTGGAAACTGATTTGCTTCATTGGATAATTGTTCCGTGCAGTCCATCAATGGCTGTAGCCAGTGTGATGATGACACGACTGACACCAGCGTCAACGGCACTGAGGGCATTCTCTATCTTGGGCAGCATGCCACCGCTGATGGTGCCATCAGCCTTGTAGCGTTCAAAGTCGGCATGGGTGATGACAGGGATAACGCTCTCGTCGTCATCGGGATTGCTCAGTACCCCTTTCTTTTCAAACGAGAAGATGAGCGTCACGTCATAGAGCGAAGCCAGCGCCTTGGCAGTCTCTGAGGCAATGGTATCAGCATTGGTGTTGAGGATATGTCCTTCGCCATCGTGTGTCAGCGGAGCCATGACGGGGGTGATGCCTGCCTCGATGAGGTGACTCAGCATCTGGCCGTCAGCGCGGTCCACGTCGCCCACGAAACCGTAGTCGACGGGAGATCCGTCGACCATCTTGACAGGGCGCTTGTGACTGCGGATGACGTCCGCATCGGCTCCAGTTAGTCCGAGGGCGTTGACACCATTAGCTTGCAGACGGGCTACGAGGTTCTTGTTGACCAGTCCGCCATACACCATCGTGACCACTTCCAACATATCCTTATCGGTGATGCGTCGTCCATTGACCATCTGGGTCTCGATGCCCAGACGCTCAGCCATCTTGGTGGCTTTGCGACCACCACCGTGTACCAGTACTTTGCGACCCTCAATGGCTGAGAAGTCGCGTAATAACTGAGAGAGCTGCAGTTCGTCTTCTACTACAGCTCCTCCTACTTTAACTATGGTTAGTTTCTCCTTCATATTTATTATCGATATTTCGATATAACGAGTTATTCCAGATAGGTGTATCCGTAGAGGCCTGAGCGGTAGTTGCTCAAGAACTCCTTACCCTCTTCCAGCGAGATCTTACCCTGCTTGACGCTCTTGGCCACCCATATCTCCAACTGGCGTACCAGCTTCTTGGGGTTATACTGCACGTATTCCAGCACCTCCTCAACAGTTTCACCATCGAATATCTGGTCGATATGGTAGGCACCATCCTTTACAGAGATGTGTACTGCAGTGGTGTCGCCAAACAGGTTGTGCATGTCACCGAGAATCTCTTGATAGGCACCCACCAGGAATACCCCCAGATAGTATTTCTCGTTCTTCTTCAGCGTATGTACAGGCAGCGAGTGCGAGTTATGACGGTTGGTAGCGAAGTTTGCTATCTTTCCGTCAGAGTCGCAGGTAATATCCTGGATGGTGGCATTACGTGTAGGACGCTCGTTCAGACGCTGGATAGGCATGATGGGGAATATCTGGTCGATGGCCCATGAGTCAGGCAGCGACTGGAATAGCGAGAAGTTGCAGAAGTACTTGTCTGCCAACAGCTTGTCAATGTTCATTAACTCCTCGGGAACGTGTTTCAGGTTCTTGGCGAGAGCGTGAATCTCATGACAGACACTCCAGTACATCGCCTCAATCTCTGCACGCGTTTTCAGGTCAACAATGCCATGTGAGAAGAGGTCGAGTACCTCCTCACGAATCTGTTCGGCATCGTGCCAGTCTTCCAATACGTTGCGTGGGCTGAGGTTGTCCCATATCTCATAGAGGTCTTTAACCAACTGATGGCTATTCTCATCTGGCTCAAACTCCTCAGGCATCTCAGGCAGCGATGCTGTCTCCAGCACGTCGATGACGAGTACCGAATGGTGGGCAGCCAGTGAACGACCACTCTCTGTAATCAGGTTGGGGTGGGGTAGGTCATTCTTGTTGGCAGCATCGACAAAGGTATAGATGCAGTCGTTGACATACTCCTGGATGGAGTAGTTGACAGACGATTCGCTCGATGGTGAGCGTGTGCCGTCGTAGTCGACACCAAGTCCACCACCACAATCTACGAAGTCAACGTTATAGCCCATCTTGTGTAGCTGCACATAGAACTGTGAAGCCTCACGCAGGGCGGTCTGTATGCGACGAATCTTCGTAATCTGAGAACCGATATGGAAGTGGATGAGTCGCAGACAGTCTTTCATGTCCTTCTTCTCCAACAGGTCGAGGGCCTCCAACAGTTCGGCACTGGTCAGTCCGAACTTAGAAGCATCACCACCGCTCTCTTCCCACTTGCCACTGCCACTGCTGGCCAGCTTGATGCGGATGCCAATATTGGGACGCACACCCAACTTCTTAGCCTCACGGGCAATGATATCCAGTTCGTTCAGCTTCTCTACAACGATGAAGATGCGTTTACCCATTTTCTGTGCCAGCAGGGCCAGTTCGATGTACGACTGGTCTTTGTAACCGTTACAGATAATAATGGAGTCGCTCTGGCACTGTACAGCGATGACAGCATGCAACTCAGGCTTGGAACCAGCCTCGATACCCAGATTGAACTTAGCGCCGTGCGAGATTATCTCCTCGACAACGGGCTGCATCTGGTTCACCTTGATGGGGAACACTACATAGTTCTCGGCCTTGTAGTCATATTCTTCAGCGGCTTTCTTGAAACAGCTCCAGGTCTTCTCAATACGATTATCGAGAATATCTGGGAAGCGTAGCAGTACCGGGGCCTGCACGTCGCGTAGCGACAGTTCGTCCATCACCTCACGCAGGTCTATCTGCGTGTCATCCTTACAAGGAGTCACATAGATGTCTCCTTCTTCGTTGATACCGAAGTAGCTGGTGCCCCAGCCATTGATGTTGTACAGCTCCTTAGAGTCGTCGATGGTCCATTTCTTCATAGACTTATAGGGATAATAATGATTTGATACGTTCTACGCTAGTGGCTATTTTGTCTGTGTTGTCAAGCACATTCACGTCAAGGCTGTAACGGGCCTTCTCATAGAAGGGTGCACGCTCTTTCAGGTGTTCCGTGATATAGGCTATCAACTCCTCTTGACTCTTGTCCTTCAGCAGGGGGCGCTCAATCTTTGCCATGAGCAGGTGTTCGTAGAGCGTCTCTGGCGTAGCCTTCAGATAGACCACGTCGCCTTGCTGGTTCAGATAGTCCATATTGTCGAAGAAGCAGGGTGTGCCGCCTCCACAACTGATGATGACATCCTCAAACTCTGCCACCTCGTGCAGCATGTTGTATTCTATCTTGCGGAAAGCTTCTTCGCCTTTCTCGGCAAAGATCTGTGAGACGGTCTTGCGCATGCGACTCTCGATATACCAGTCGAGGTCATAGAACATCATGCCGGTCTCCTTCGAGAGTGCCTTACCCACGGTGGTCTTGCCAGACCCCATATAGCCTATCAGGATGATGCGCCTCATTTCTTCTGTTTCTCAATGATGGCCATACACTCTGCGTAGGTCAGCTCAGCAGCCTTCGCATGCAGATTCTTGGGCAAACGGTAGTTTTTGCCGTCGTAAGCCAGATAGGGACCGTAGCGTCCGTTGAGCAGTTCCAGCTTGTCATCCTCAATGAATATCTTCATGTGCTTTTGTGACTCCTGCTGGCGCTTCTCGTTGATGAGGCTGACAGCCTCTTCCAGCGTGATAGCCATCGGGTCTGTCCCCTTGGGAAGCGAGGTGTACTTCTTCTGGTGCAGGATGTAGGGGCCGAAGCGACCAGCACCGATGGTGACTGGTGAGCCCTCGAAATCACCTAAAGTGCGTGGCAACTGGAACAGTTCCAACGCCTCCTCCAGTGTCAGCTCCTCCATGCTCTTGTCGCTGGGCAGTTGTGCAAACAGGGGTTTCTCAGTATCCTCTGCAGAACCAATCTGCACCACAGGACCGAAACGTCCAATCTTCACAAAGACAGGCTTGCCGCTCTTGGGGTCTTTGCCCAACTGGCGCTCACCGGCCTTACGCTCCTGACGGGCATTCATGGTCTTCTCTACCGTGGGCTCGAACTTCTTATAGAAGCCCTTTAGCATACCTGTCCATGACTCTTTACCCTCGGCAATCTTATCGAAGTCCTGCTCCACCTTGGCGGTGAAGTTATAGTCCATGATAGAGGGGAAATACTTCATCAGGAAGTCGTTGACAACGATACCGATATCTGATGGTAACAGCTTGCCCTTGTCCGAGCCAGCCATCTCCTTACGTGTCTTCTGTGTGATGAGCTTTCCTTTCAGCGTGTCGATGGTATAGCTGCGCTCCTCACCTTTCTTATCGCCCTTGTGCACGTACTCGCGTTGCTGGATGGTAGAAATGGTGGGGGCGTAGGTTGACGGACGACCGATACCCAGTTCCTCCAACTTGTGCACCAGCGAAGCTTCCGTGTAGCGCTGGGGACCCAGGCTGAAACGCTCGGTAGCCTGAATTTCGCGACGGGTCAGCACCATGCCTTTCTTCAACGGTGGCAGAATGTGGCTTGCCTCTTCCTGGTTGTCGTCATCGTCAACAGACTCACGGTAAACCTTGATGAAACCGTCGAACTTCAGTACTTCACCCTGAGCAACAAACTGCTCCTCAGTACCACTGATAGCAATGTTGACGGTGGTCTTCTCTATCTCAGCATCAGCCATCTGACTGGCGATGGTACGTTTCCAGATGAGCTCATAGAGCTTGCGCTCCTGAGCTGTACCCTCAATCTCTGTACGGTCCATATAGGTGGGACGGATGGCTTCGTGAGCCTCCTGGGCACCCTTCGAACTGGTGTGATACTGGCGTACCTTGCTGTATTCCTCACCGTAGAGCTTGGTGATCTCCTCCTTGCTGGCATTGATACACAGACCAGACAGGTTCACGGAGTCCGTACGCATATAGGTAATCTGTCCGTGTTCATACAGGTGCTGGGCAACCATCATCGTCTGACTCACGGTGAAGCCCAATTTACGGGCAGCCTCCTGTTGCAGGGTAGAAGTGGTGAAGGGAGGTGCAGGGGTACGCTTCAGCGGCTTCTTGCTGACAGACTGTACGGTATAGGTGGCATCGATGCACTTTTGCAAGAACTGCTCCACCTCCTCGTGGGTCTTCAGGCGCTGTGCCAGCGTGGCCTTTACCTCCGTCTGTGAACCGTCGGCATTGGTGACGGCAAAAATACCTGCAATGCTATAGTAAGCCTCGCTCTGGAAGTTCTGAATTTCGCGTTCGCGCTCTACAATCAAGCGTACGGCAACACTCTGTACACGTCCTGCTGACAGGGCTGGCTTCACCTTACGCCACAGGACGGGCGACAGCTTGAAACCTACCAGACGGTCCAATACGCGACGAGCCTGCTGGGCATTCACCAGATTCATATCCAGGTGACGCGGCGTCTCGATAGCTTGCAGAATAGCGGGCTTGGTAATCTCGTGGAAGACGATACGGTTGGTCTTCTCCTCGTCCAGTCCTAGCACCTCGCAAAGGTGCCAAGAGATGGCTTCTCCCTCGCGGTCTTCATCGGATGCGAGCCAGACCTTCTCTGCCTTCTCTGCGTTGCTCTTCAGTTCATTGACGAGTTTTGCCTTCTCTTCAGGTATCTCGTATTCGGGTTCGAGCGTATCGGTGTCGATACTCATCTCCTTCTTTTTCAAGTCGCGGATGTGACCGTAGCTCGACATGACCTTATAGTCGCTGCCTAGGAATTTCTCAATGGTTTTCGCCTTGGCAGGAGACTCTACTATCACCAAATTCTTTTGCATATCAATTATATATTTTCAATTGTCTTTTCTCAATTGTGTAAACTTTCGGGCCGCAAAAGTAAGCAAAAGTTTTGGTTACACCTTATATATATATGTAATTTTTCATTTTCTTAACGTTTCTGTCAAAAATCTTATGACAGCATTTCGGATGCTGGTTAGCCCGAACTCAGTGGGATTAACTTCGTTAATAGGTATCCATAGAGCCTCGGCAGCATCGTCGGCAGCTTTCACGGCGACAGCATCGCCATGCACACGCACCAGGAAATCCATATCAAGGGTGTGCACTCCCATGCCACTATACATATAGACGTTGGGCGACGAGAAAAGGTATTCGATGTTCTCGACCTCCAGTCCTGTTTCTTCCTTGATCTCACGGCGCATGCCCTCTTCTACAGTTTCATACATGTCACAGAAACCGCCAGGCAGGTCGAGGGTGCCTTTGGCAGGTTCCTTGGCACGCCTCACCACCAGCAGCTCATCCTTATCGTTGACGATGAATGCTGCCGTTGCCGAACAGGGGTTGGCATAGTAGGTGAACCCACAGTCCCTGCACTTCTTGCTCTTGAAGTTGTTCACCTCAAAGTGTGCACTGCCACAAACGGGACAGTACTTGAAGATGGCCAGGGGATGCTCTCCTTCGTTATTCTCTCCCCAAGGGTGGGGCACCTTATTGCTTTTCTCCATTTGTTGTTTCTTTATTTAATGCAAAAGTAATACAAAGTGGGCAAAGTGCAAAATATATCGCACTATTTTTGTTATTATCTCTCGCTGATTTCGCAGATCTCGCAGATTTATATGTAGGGTATGGTGCGCAAAACAAAAAAATGTGAAATCGTTTGGTGTTTCACAGGATAATGCCTATCTTTGCAGCAATGTTCGAGAAAGAAATAAAGGAATACGAGTCTGTTCGACAGCAGTATCAGCAAAAGATTGCCGACAAGATGGGACGTGAGCAGTGGATGGAATACAACGAGATTCTGTTCTCTGCGCACTCATGCGCCATTGAGGGTAACTCGTTCACAGTGGATGACACCCGTATTTTGCGTGAACAAGGTATGTCGATGATTCCTGTAGGCCGTTCACTGTTGGAATGTACAGAAATGGCCGACCACTTCCGAGCTTTCGACTATATGGCGAGTCATCTGGATAATCCGTTCGACGAGGCACTATTAAAAGAGGTGAACCGTTTGGTGACCGAACATACGCTGAGCTATAGAGCGCCAGGGGCCTTTGCTGGTGAATATACCACAGAAGACATGGCTGCTGGTGACACAGTGTTTGGTGATCATGAAACGCTGATAGCCCGTGTGCCCCAGTTGATGGAATCTACGGAGAGGGCGCTCAACGATGGCCAGCATCCTCTGGTGGTAGCTGCTAAATGGCACGGCTACTATGAATACCTTCACCCCTTCCGTGACGGTAATGGCAGAACAGGACGTCTGCTCTCAAATTTTATCCTGTTGCGTGCTGGACATCCCTTACTGATAGTCAAACTGGAAGACCGTTCTTCCTACATTTCTGCTTTGAAGCAGATTCGTATAGAAGGTACTGATGAACATCTCATTGCTTTCTTCTTCAAAACAGCTATCAGCCGTATGAAGGAAGAAATGGCTGAGAAGCTCAAACTCTCTAAGCCCATCCTGTTCTTTTAGCCCTGTAATTCAGTGCAAATTGTGTAGAAATTGGAATATTTTCTCGCTGAATTCCATTTTTTTCTCGTTTTTTCTTGGTGCTTTTAGAAATTGTTATTACCTTTGCAGTCGATGTGTGTGCATCTTTGCCTAACCGTCAAGGCGGGAGTAACTGCTTGAAAACAACGAAATTAAATAATTAACAAACTAACAAAACAACAACAATGAGAAAACAATTACTTACAAAAATGCTTCTCATAGCAGCTACGCTGTTTATGGGGACGAGTGCGTGGGGAGCGACTGTGAACGTCAATTCTACGGAGTCTGCTTACGTACTTAAAAACAGCACAGATAACTACAATGGTGCTTCTAATGCGCTGGTTGCGTACTATACTCAGTATCGTAACTGGGGAACTTCTGCAGATGGTACTGCCAACTTTAGAAACAATGCTGCTAAACTTGTGTTGTATAAGTTTAGCCTTGCAGATTTTAAGTCTGCCACTGGTTCGATGTCAAGTGCTACATTCACTTTCACAACAACTTCCACCGAGAATTGCTATAACATTTTTGCTGTTGGATATAAAGAGAATTGGTCAGCAAGTACTGTTACGGGAGCAAATTTGACAAATAACTCAGGAACAATAACTGGCGTGGTAACAGCAACAGGATCTTTTCAGCCGCTTGGAGAGGGTTATGCTGCCTTAAGTAATGGAAGCAAAGCAAAAGATATTTCAATAGATGCAACAACATATATTCAGTCAGCTATGGATGCAGGGCTTGATTATGTTTCTTTTGCTGTTGGTATTAATCTTTCAAGAAATTTGCCTCTTAATTCTACAGCCAAGATTTCGGGTGAATTTACGACAGCTGCTGCAACTACCTATACAGTTAAATATCAAAATGCAGGTGGTACGGATTTGAAGGATCCAGCTGTGTATAACACTTTTGTGGGTGAAATCTATACTGCATCATCAGCTGATATGGCTTCTTTCTATAGCGTTGATACTAATAAAAAATATGTGTATAAATCAGGAAATACAAGCGCAACCGCAACTTCAACGGCAGCAAGTAATGTAATAACACTTGTATTTGATGAATACGATAAGATTGCTTATACAGTAATTGCTAAGAACGGTGAAGAGACACTAGGCACTCTGGCATCTGGTAACGCCTATACTGACGGTAGCACAACGGAATATTGGAGCAAGTATATCAAGGTTGGTAACCAATGGTATGAAACATCCTCTCCATATGGAGTAGCGATTACCACTGCAGCCAATAATGTTGCATATACAGCATATGTTGCCAATGATATTTATGATATCATAGAATGTGAAAGCACGACATACAAAACAGCTGGTGATATAACAGGAACTGGATATTCAAGTGGAAAAGGCGTGCTTCTTTATAGCGGTAGTGCAATGGCAACTACTTCCAAGATAGCTGCAGGTGTCTATGATTTCAGTGTTTACAATACTGTACGTAGAAGTAACGAGGACCGTCTGAAGTTACAATATTCTACAGATGGAAGTTCATGGACTGATGTGACAACTTTGACATTCCCATCATCTAACGCAGCAACACAGACTGCTGAAAAAGTTGTCCTTGCAGAAGATAGTTATGTTCGTTTCTTAGACGATAAAGGTCAGAATTCATGTCACTATTATGACTATATACTTGTCAAGAAATTCGTCTCTGCCACACTCGGCACTAATGGCTATGCAACATTTGCGAGCACTTATCCTTTGGATTTGACTACAGCAAACCTGCCTGAAGGTGTAAAGGCTTACAAGGCAAGTGTGAGCGGTAAGACGGTGACATTCACGGCACTCGACCAGACGGTACCTGCCAATACCGGTATTCTGCTTGAGGGTACTCCTAGTGCTTCTGTAAATATTCCTGTAGTAGCTTCTGGTACAGCTGTTGATGGCAATGAGTTTGAAGTGAACACCACAGGTGCTACATTCACAGGAGATGACGACTACTATTACTTCGGTCTGGTAAAGAACACTCTGAAATTCGGCGTGTTTGACCCCAGCACTACAGCTATTCCTGCCAGCAAGGCTTATCTGAAGGTGCTGAAGACTAGTGTTGATGCTGCTGCACGCGAGCTGAACGTCGTGTTTGAGGATGAGGCTACTGGCATTAGCGCTATCCCAATGAATAGTGAGGTAATGAATAATAACTATTTCGACCTGCAGGGCCGCCGTGTTGCTCAGCCTACTAAGGGTCTGTACATTGTGAATGGCAAAAAGATTATCATTAAATAATTAATGAGAAATTTATGGTCAATTAATGATAATTCATGTTCAAATAAAAAAAAGGAAAGACAATGAAAAAGACATATATCAATCCAGAGTTAATGGTTGTGAAGATTCAGACACAGGGTATGCTGGCCTTGTCTGGAGGATTGGACACAGCTACTGAAATTACCAATCCTGAGGAATTCGGTTCTCGTGAATTCGAAGAATTAGACGAACTCGAGGACGTCGAGGAAGAATACGACGACTATTCAGATTTGTAATCGTCAATAGTTCGACAACAATAAAGCCTCAGGAGTTACAACTGCTCCTGAGGCTTTTTAAATAGCCTTATATCCAAGAGTTATTGTGAAAAATAGGGTTCACATTCACGCGTAACTAGCTGTGCCATTGCTTGTTAAGCGTGAACCTTGTTTGGGGATATCAACTTGGACCATTATTTTTGGACAACAACTTGGATAACAAGGACAACTTAAAAAATTAATCTTAGTGTTCCATTAATTCCCGCAAGAAATTGAAAATCAGTTATTTCTGTTTTCTTTACAGTATATCAAAAAGAATGTTAAATTTAGGCTATTTTCTGAGCTTTTGTTTACAAAGAAAGCGGTATTGTCTTATCTCTTCTCCATGTACAGCTAATACGCAACTCGCTTAGCTGTAGCCAGTTGCGTATTAGCTGTGCTTGCCTTCCGTATCAGTCTGTCTCCTTTTCCAAGTCAACTATTTTTGCTTCGTCCGACGGCCGTCGAAAATATATCCGACATTCGTCGCGGATATCTGCGACGGTTGTCGCAAATTGCCGGAAGAAGACACCGTACGATTGGATAGCGTAAGAAGTGGGATCAGACTAGCTGATATGCCGTCAATGACAGCGTTCACACTTCATAAGATGTGCTCAAAGCAGTCGTTCGCACTTTAGGGATGTGCTCAAAGTGGGTTTCTCATAATCCTGGGATTGCTCCGAAAAACAAGGTTCACACTTAACGTGCAGTGGCTCTGTGTGTTACGTGTGAATGTGAACCCTGATTTTACATCTTTTCTTTCTTGATAGTGTCTTGTGTTAGGAAAGAAAGTGGCCCGAAATTTGGCAATGTCGGAAAAAAGACGTAAATTTGTAAGCTCATAATGCAACCGCCTACTAACATGACGAAAACTAAATAACAGAGAGATGGGAACTAAACGACTATTCATGCTGGGCTTGACGGCCTTGCTAACTGCAACAACAATGACTGCACAAACTCCAAAACTGAATGCTGACTTCGCAACGCCACACTCTGACCTGAAACTTAGGTCAGAGAATATCGACGAGGTGTTGAAGGCAATGACTTTAGAAGAGAAGGCCCAACTGCTGGTGGGTGGTGGTAACGATGCTTTTGTGGGCTCAGGTGCCATGATGGGTCACCAGAAGAAACTGGTGGCTGGTGCCGCTGGCCTGACGGTAGCCATTCCGCGACTGGGCATTCCTGCTACGGTACTGACAGACGGACCTGCTGGTGTACATATCGACCCTATTCGTGAGGGTGACACGAAGACCTACTATGCCACAGGATTCCCTGTGGGTACCTGTCTGGCGTCGACATGGAACACCGAGTTGGTGGAACAGGTGGGTCAGGCCATCGGTAATGAGACACTGGAGTATGGCTGTGATGTGGTGCTGGGTCCTGGACTGAACCTGCACCGTAATCCGCTGTGTGGCCGAAATTTCGAGTACTATTCGGAAGACCCTGTGGTGACGGGTTTGATTGGTGCCGCTGTGACGAAGGGTATCCAGAGTCAGGGCGTGGGCGTATCAGCCAAGCACTTTGCCGTGAACTCACAGGAGAACTCACGCACGAAGGTTGACGAGCGCGTGTCACAGCGTGCCCTGCGTGAGCTCTATCTGAAGGGCTTCGAGATAGTTGTACGCCAGAGCAATCCGTGGACCATCATGTCGTCGTATAACAAGATCAACGGTTTCTATGCCCAGGGCTACAAAGACATGCTGACCACCATCCTGCGCGATGAGTGGGGCTTCAAGGGCATCGTGATGACAGACTGGATAGGAAAGCGTGCCGACCTGCCCACAGAGATGGAGGTGGAGGCTGGCAACGACCTGATGATGCCAGGCTATCCTGCTCAGGCCAAGGACATTGTTGATGCTGTGAAGGCTGGTCGACTGGACATAAAGTATGTAGACCAGAATGTGCGTCGCATGTTGGAGTATATCGTCAAGACGCCTCGTTTCAAAGGCTATCAATACAGCAAGCCCGACCTTGAAGCACATGCCAAAGTGACACGCCAGTCATCGACCGAAGGTATGGTGTTGCTGAAGAACAACGGTGTGCTACCCATCCGTGACCTGAAGACGGTAGCGCTGTTTGGCGTCAACAGCTACGACTTCCTCTCTGGTGGTTTGGGCTCTGGCTGTGTCAATGTACCGTATGTCGTTGATATGGTGCAAGGACTAAAGAACATCGGTGTAAAGACAACCCCATTGCTGACGGAGATATACCAGAACTACGTAAAATTTGCCAAGGCTAAGCTGAAGGCTGACAAGAACCCTATGATGTGGTTCCTTGACCAAGGCCAGCCCAAGCTCGACGAAATAGAAATCTCAGAGCGTTGTGTGACCCATGAACTCAGAGAGGCCGATGCAGCTATTATCACCATTGGTCGTCAGGCTGGTGAGGGTGTAGACCGCAAGATTGATGGCGAGTTCAACCTCTCGCAGATGGAGCAGGACATGATCTTCCGAGTGAGCAGTCAGTTCCGTGCTGCCGGCAAGCCCGTCATCGTCATCCTGAACTCTGGTAGTGTGATGGAGACCTGTTCGTGGCGCGACCGCGTGGATGCTATCCTCTGTGCTTGGCAGCCAGGAGAGGAAGGTGGCAATAGCGTTGCTGATGTGCTGACGGGTAAGGCGAACCCCAGTGGCAAGCTGACGATGACATGGCCCATCGCTGCCACCGACCATCCCTCTACCAAGAACTTCCCGCAGGATATGGAGATGTACTCCTATCGTGAGATGAAGGGTTGGGGTCGTGGTATTCCTAACGAAGACTACACCAACCACGAGGAGGACATCTATGTGGGCTACCGCTACTTTGATACCTTCCAGAAGGAGGTTGCCTATCCCTTTGGCTATGGACTGAGCTATACCACTTTTGAGTTCTCGAAACTGACGGTAAAGGGCCGCGGCAATCTTGTCGATGTCTCTGTTACGGTGAAGAATACGGGCAACGTTGCTGGCAAGGAAGTGGCACAGCTCTATGTTACTGCTCCCAAGGGTAAGCTAGAGAAGCCTGCTCAGGAGTTAAAGGCCTTTGCCAAGACTCGTGAGTTGCAGCCTGGCGAGAGCGAGACGCTGACCATGACGTTGTTGAAGCGCGATCTGGCCTCGTTTGATGAGACTGGCTCACAGTGGATTACGGAGGCTGGTCAGTACCTGTTTAAGGTTGGCAATTCCAGTCGCGATATCAAGTTGACAGCACCCTTGAAGATAACGGAATATACAGAGTCCGTAAACAATGCGATGGCTCCCAAACACCCTCTGAACCTATTGAAACAGAAGTAAACATGAAACATATCTTATTATCACTATTCGCTATTGTTACCACTATCAGCGTTCATGCTGAGGATGGTCACCAGCTGTGGCTGCGTTATCAGCCCGTCAATAAAGCAAAGGTCATCTGCGACAGCAAGTCTGCCACCATCGAGATTGCTAAGCAGGAGTTGGAAACTTATTATAACGGGGCACAGATTGCCTTGAAGCTTGATGCCACGATGCCCGACGACGACGGCTATCGCTTCGATGGTTCGACGCTTAGTGCCCGTCGCGAGGCAGGTCTGCTCTATGGTACCTACGCCTTGTTGCGAGGCGACATGAATATGGAGACGCACCCTGCCTACGACCTGCGCTTGTTGAACCATTGGGATAACCTCGATGGCAGTATCGAGCGTGGTTATGCTGGCGAGAGCATTTTTTGGAAGTTAGACAACGATCAGCTTGTTACTTTCGACGCTCAACTCATCAAGGAATATGCAAGAGCCAACGCTTCCATCGGTATCAATGGTACCGTACTGAACAACGTCAATGCGTCGCCAAAGATGCTGACAACTCCCTATCTGAAGGAGGTCAAGAAGATTGCTGACATCCTACGCCCCTATCATATCAAGGTGTATCTGTCTATCAACTTTGCTACGCCGATGGCGTTGGGCGATACCAAGACAGCTGATCCGCTGGACAAAAGCGTTGCTAAGTGGTGGCAGAAAAAGGCCAAGGAAATCTATAAGTTAATTCCAGACTTCGGTGGCTTCCTGGTGAAGGCGAACAGCGAGGGACAGCCTGGCCCTGGCGACTACAAGCGCACCCATGCCGATGGTGCCAATATGTTGGCAGATGCGCTGAAACCTTACAAGGGTATCGTCATGTGGCGCTGCTTTGTCTATGGTGCCAATCACAAGGGTGAAGACCGTGTGAAGCAAGCTGTGTCGGAGTTTAAGCCGTTGGATGGTCAGTTCCGCGACAATGTCATCCTACAGACCAAGAACGGTCCGTTGGACTTCCAGCCCCGTGAGCCGTACAGTCCTATCTTCGACCAGATTAAGCAGACACCTAATATGGTGGAGTTGCAGATTACTCAGGAGTATCTGGGACAGTCGCGCCACCTTGTCTATTTGGCGCCTATGTGGCAGGAGTTTTTCTCGCAGGTGAATCCCAAACAGTTAAGGGGTATCGCTGGTGTCGCCAATATCGGACTCGACAAGAACTGGTGTGGTCACCACTTCTCGCAGGCCAACTGGTATGCCTTTGGTCGACTGGCGTGGAACCCGCGACTGGATAGCGATAAGATTGCCCGTGAGTGGTTGCAACTGACGTTCACCCGTGACCCGCAGTTTGTCAACACGATGGCAAAGGTGATGGCAGAGAGTCGTGAGGCTTGCGTGGACTACATGATGCCACTAGGCTTGCACCATATCTTCAAGTTCGACCACCACTACGGTCCAGAGCCCGATGGCTTCATCAAGAGCTATCCGCTGGAGTGGTGTCCTGTGTACTATCACAAGGCCGACAAGCAGGGCGTGGGCTTCGAGCGTTCCAGCAAGGGAACAGATGCTGTCAGCCAGTATCGCAAGGACCTCGCACGTACCTATGATAATATCGAGACGTGTCCTGAGAATCTGCTGTTGTGGTTCCATCATGTGCCCTGGACCTACAAAATGAAGGACGGCTCTACGCTGTGGGAGTCGCTGCAGTTCCACTATAATCGTGGTGTGATTACCGTAGAGACGCACCATAACATCTGGCACAACAAGATGCGTCATTTCATTGACGAACAGCGCTGGCGTGAGGTTGATGAGCGCCTGTACCACCAGGTGGAGAATGCCCGTGAGTGGCGCGATACCTGCCTCAAGTATTTTGGACAATTTGCAAACAAATAAATCGGAATGAAACACATTTTGCTCCTCCTCTTGGCGTGTATGGCAATCGCCGTAGAGGCTAAAGAGATTGAAATCAAGTCACCTGACGGCAAACTGGTGGTGACTATTGATGACGAACAGGGACTGTTGAATTATCGCGTCAGCTATATGGGTCAGACTATACTGAAACCTTCGGCACTGGGACTGAAAGCGGACATTGGCGACTTTACCCGTGGGCTAACCTTCAAGGAGATGAAGGAGAGCAGCATAGACAAGACGTACACGATGACACGCGCCAAGGCGTCATCCGCGCACTATGTGGCTCGTCAGGCAGATCTCACTTACACCAATAGCGAGGGTTTGCCCCTTACTATCACCTTCTGTGTGTCGAACAATGATATCGCTTATCGCTATTCGTTACAACCCAAGGGGGAGAGTCGTCTGTCGGCAGTTGTCTACAATGAGACATCTGCCTTTAACTTCCCTGAGACTACGACGACATTCTTGACACCACAGAGTCTGCCGATGGTGGGTTGGCAACGCACCAAGCCTTCCTACGAAGAGGACTACAAGGCTGACAGACCTCTGACGGAACGCTCTGCTTTTGGTGAAGGCTTTACCTTCCCCTGTCTGTTCAAGGTTCCTGCTGGTTGGGTGCTTGTCAGCGAGACGGGAGTGGGCTCCAACTACTGTGCCAGTCACTTGAGCGACTATGAGGCAGGTCGTGGCTATACCGTCACTTATCCCAATATCGGTGAGATGAATGGCCTGGGCTCTCCTTGGGCTGGTATTCCCCTGCCAGGCAGCACCCCTTGGCGCACCATCACGGTGGGTACGACGTTGAAGCCTATTGTCGAGACCACTATTCCCTACGATGTCGTGGATCCGCTCTACGAAGCCAGTCAAGACTATAAGCCTGGCCGTTACACATGGAGCTGGCTCATCTGGCAGGACGAGAGTGTCAACTACGACGATCAGGTGAAGATGATTGATGTGTCGGCAGCCATGGGTTTCGAATATGTGTTGGTAGATAACTGGTGGGACAAACAGATAGGTCGTGACCGTATCGTCGAGTTGAACCGCTATGCTAACAGCAAGGGCGTCAAGCTGCTTCTGTGGTACAACAGCAACGGCTACGCCAACGATGCGCCACAGACACCCAAGCACTGCATGAATACTGCTTTGGCTCGCAATCGTGAGATGGCGTGGTTGCAGCAGCTGGGCATTGCTGGTATCAAGGTCGACTTCCTGGGCTCTGACAAGCAAGAGTCGCTGAAACTCTATGAGGACATCCTGGCTGATGCCAATCGCTATGGCTTGCAGGTGGTATTCCACGGATGCACCATTCCTCGTGGCTGGGAGCGCATGTATCCTAACTATGTGGCCTCTGAGGCTACGCTGGCATCAGAGAACATCATGTTCAGCGAATATCACGCCAAGCAGGAGGGCTTCGAACTCACCATGCATCCCTTTGCACGTAATGCTATAGGCTCTTTCGACTGGGGAGGCATCATCTTGAATCATCATATCAGTCGCGATAACAAGAGCCGTCATCGTCGCTATACGACGGATATCTTTGAGTTGGCTAGCGGCATCGTCCTGCAGACCAGCGTCAACTGTGTGGCGATGTATCCTAATAACCTGCAGGATGTGCCACAGTTTGAACTTGATTTCCTCAAGCAATTGCCTACGACTTGGGACGAAGTACGTTTCCTGGATGGCTATCCCACAAAGTATGTGGTGCTGGCGCGTCGTACAGGTAATAAGTGGTATGTGGCAGGTATGAATGGTACACAACAGGTGAAAACCCTACAACTTTCCCTCCCCATGTTTGCAGGTCAGACTGTCCAGTGCTACATTGACCAGCCTGGCAAGAAAGGGACTCCCAGTACACCTGTGCTGAAGACGCTGAAGGTGGATAAGAAAGGTATAGCGAAAGTTGCTATCCAGCCCATGGGTGGACTGATAATCGTTAAGTAAACGGCAATTCCAGCTGGCCATCGCCCAGCATGTTAAAAGTCTTACGGTGGTATGGCGTAATGCCATACTGCCGTATTGCTTCTCTGTGCTTCTTGGTGGGATAGCCCTTGTTTGACAGCCAGTCGTACTGCGGATACTCCTTGGCTAACTCATCCATATAGTCGTCACGATAGGTCTTGGCGAGGATGGAGGCTGCAGCAATGGAGAGGTATTTGCCGTCGCCCTTGACGATGGTGGTGTGGGGAATGTTGACGGGTAAACCGTCAA
>JAEEGJ010012116.1_pt1 | contig 21493 bp, 10 predicted proteins | sample 8958761 | NCBI WGS metagenome assembly JAEEGJ01 (sample SAMN16246546, study PRJNA631951) | gut metagenome | biome: gut microbiome; feature: rumen; material: RS-attached | host: Bos | place: Iran: Karaj | collected 2018-10
AGCAATCTGTCCATCCATCTTGGCAGAAATCTTATAATCCTCAGAAATTTCAATATGGTCACCAGCGGTGTATTCGGGAATCGCTTCAATAGCATCCGCATTAGCTTTAACCGCTGCGTCTAATGCCGTCAAATTAGCACCTGCAGAATTGGAAGTACTTACATATGTTCCATTAGAAGTAGGACGAACTTCTTCATATACGGTCTTGCCTGTTACGACGCCTTCACTGTCAGAAGCAATCGTTCCTGTCGGTTTTACCGAAATTTTATGGTCGTTGGAAATTTCAATTTCATTGCCAGCGGTATATTCAGGAATTGCTTCAATAGCATCTGCATTCGCTTTAACAGCAGCATCCAATGCGGACAGATTAGCTGCGGTTGTGCTATCTTTGGCAACATAGTTCCCATCAGCAGGGCGTAATTCTGTATACGCAGTACCACCAGAAATCAGACCCTCGTTATTTTCAGCAATCTGACCATCAGCAGACACCGTTGCCGTGGACGCAATCTTAATGGACTCACCATCAGCCGTAATGGCAATGCCGTCACCAGCAGTAAAATTAAAATAGTTGCTGTCAGGATTTACGTTTTTAACACGAGCACCATCTACTGTAATGTTAAAACCAGCCTCAACCTGTGTTTTAATCGTATTTACAGTAGATGTCAATGTAATAACATTAGTCTTCAACTGATTAACTGCAGTCTGTGTACGGGCAATCGTGGAGTTATTTTCACTTAAAGCAGATTCAAAATTAGAAAACTGCTGTGACAAGGAATATAACTGACTACCAGTTACCGCATCTGTGGAAGAAGCAGACAGCTCGCCATCAGCAATACCTGTAATACGTGTTCCCACACCAGTGGGTCCATCCAATGTTACCACTTCATGAGTATTATCATCATACTGGACCGGGTCAGCAGCCATAACAGGAGAAACCTGTAATGTAGTTGCCAGAAAACCAGCCATCACGCCCGCTGTCAATATGTGACCAACAGACTTGGAACTCTTACCATTCCGTTTTGCGAACTCACTGGCTACCACGTAGCAGTGTTTCGTCTTTGACCAAATCACTTTGTAAATCCGATTCAATTACATCACCCTTTCCATAAAAAAATTAATTGTTTTCCCTTACTGCCATCAGGCAGATACCTGATATTTATCGGGAAAATATATTATCATTTTATCCTATGAAAATAAAATCATCCGGTATCATAGGATAAAAAAGGCAGCAATTATAATACAGTCTCCAACCATAAAATAAACTGATATAATATCCAAATGGATACTATTACACCAGCCAACCGAAGAAAATTATAAAGTACACGCATGCCAAATCACCTCATGTTGGTATTATAACAGAAAAAAACAAAAATGTCTACACAAAAAAAAACAAAAAACTTATTAATAAAATTTTTCGCAATATCCTTCCCCTATGATATAAAACAGAATATCGTAAAAAAATAAGTTCCGTCAAGGGGGATAAACCACCCTTGACCTCACATTTTTTTACGATTTAAAAAAGTAAACACACGGGGAAGGAATGATTTTTTTGAAACTTCCAGTGATTTAAGAACGGTAGTAGAACTGTGTATTTTCCCTGAATTTGTGCGGGAAAAGAAGCTTGTAAAGTGTTGACAGAAAATACTTTGTATGGTATAATAGTTACAGAAAAAGGAATATAATATTTCAATAACAGGAGATGATATTATGCATGAATTTGCTGCGTTGTGGTTAAAACTGTTTGGGTTCGTGTGCCTAATCAGTGTTATCAGCACGGTAGTTTACCTCTGGAAAGAATATATGAAGATGTTGAATGAAGATTGATTCTTTCCTGTTATTAAATATAATATTATAAAAGAAAAGGAGATTAAAAACATGGCAGAAATTGAAACCAAAAACCTCACAGGCACGATTCCTGTAGACGAAGCGTTGCGTATGTTTGAACGGGTATCTACTCCCCCGCAGGAAGCATTAAAGCCTATCGATGCAGGCAAACTGGCAGGGAAAAGTGAAATTAACCCTATGTGGCGGTATAAAATGATGGTATCCCTGTTCGGCGTGTATGGCGAAGGATGGAAAGTGGAATACGGCGAAGTACAGAAAATTCCGTATGAAAAGACAGGCGAAGTCCTTCTGATTGTGGAAGCAAATATCTATACCCGTGCGAAAGACGGAAACTGGAACGCTCCTTCCACCGCATACGGCACATCCTATTTAATCATCAAGGATAAGTACGGGCTTCATGTCAATGAAAATGCACATGCCAGCGCCCAGACGGATGCATTTGGTAAAGCATGCAAACCGTATGGTATCGGATATGATGTATATATGGGTAAGTTTGAACGCAAGAACAACGGAAACGGTAACGGAAATTTCCGCCAGCCGTACAATAACCAGTCTGCACGCCCCAATAACTATCAGCAGAGACAGACTCCTGCTGCACAGGCACAGCGTCCTGTACAGTCCGCCCCCGCAAAGCCTGCTACCCAGCCTGCATCTGAACAGCCTTCTGTTCTTCATACCCCTGTGGCAATGGATGAGCGGAAGAAGATGCTGATGGAAATGCGGAAACAGATGGCTACGGAAAATATCACATCGGAAGCAGTTTCCGAAATTATCGCTTTCCACTTCAAAAAACGCAAATCTACGGATTTGACCGATGAAGAACTGAAAACGCTGAAAGAAAACTTGATGACTTATTATAAAAGCCATCAGGAACGTATGGCGAAATCGGAAAAATAAAACAATATAAAAAAGAGGGATGCTTCTATGAAAGCGTCCCTCTATTTTTTTAAGTAAATTAAAAAGGACGAAGACCGAAGTCTTCGCCCTTTTTTACTATTTAATTATTTGCTGCGATTCTGACGGATTTGTTCCAGTTCCTGACTGTATTCAGAGACTACTTCTTTCGGAAGTGTTTTGCCTTTTTCCAATGCGTTGAACAGCATTTCTGCATATTCATAACGGGTCATCGGTTTAGCACCCTTGAATTCTCCGTCAGGATATCCCTGTACAATGTCACTGCCATGCAGGTTGACCACAGCATTGTGTGCCCAATGGTTAGCAGGAACATCAGGGAATTCTTTGGTCATACCAGTCAGTGCAAGCTGATTGGCTTCCAGAGAATCAATCTTGTGAGCCATCTTACGGATGATATCTTCCAGATTACCGATTCTCTGTTTCATCTGGGACTTGCTCATGCCGCTGCCCTTGTCGAGAGCCACACTTACGCCCACATTGTACATATTATCGGAATCTGTGATGGTAGTACCCGCATTGACCATTACACGGTCACTCGGACGATAGAACAGACCAATGGCTGCTGCATGTTCGCCTCTGTAACCACCCATAGCCGCTGCGATGTTCCACTTCTGGTCGGTATCGTTTTCAAACGGATGCAGACCAGCCAGAGCTGCACTCTTCGCCAAACCTTCACGCATTTCCTTCTTAATCATAATCTGATTATCATACAGACTTGCGATACCTTTGGTGTTCCGTGCAACCTGTTCATCCAGTACATTGATGTTTTCGCCCATAGACAGATTGGAATCTACAAAGTAACCATCTTCCACTTTGCCTACCGCAGTATCCAAAGCGTTGATGTTTTCAGCAATCGGTTTACCAGCCTGTACATGGTTACCATCTTTTACCTTACCGATTTCTTTGTCGATAAAGTCAGCCATGGTATTGCCAGATACTGCACGATTGTCACCTGCTTCAATCTCGCCTTCGGCAAGAGCTTCTACTTTGTAAATCTTGCTTCCATCAGCATCAATACGGCTGCTGACTCTTGTGGTTTCACCATCTTCAAGTTTCACAGAATCTTGTGAAAGTTCACGAATTACTTCCTTACCTTCATCCGTAATGTTATCCAAATCTTTGTCTGCTTTTTCAGCCAAATCATCAGCCATTACGTCTTTAATCTTCTGTTCGCCGTCAGGTGTAATGTTACCCAAGTCTTTATCAGCTTTTTCACCCAGTTTTTCATCGAATTCTTCGCTCATGGTGTTCAGAGCACTGTTCACGGTGTCACCATTTACGGCACGAACTTCGCCTTCTGCGATTTCACCTGTAGCAATCTTTTCACCCCAAGCGTTGGCATCGGTTACATTGGATGCATCTACATTTGCCTTGCCAGCCAAATCTTCAGCCATGGTATCACGGATTACCTGTTTTCCTTCATCCGTAATGTTGTCCAAATTGGTATTGGCTTTGCCTTCGAGTTTTTCATCAACATCAGCAGCAACTTCCTGAATTGCTTCATAGACAGTGCCACCATCAACGATACCCGTATTACCTTCTTCTACCTTGCCATCTACCACAACGTTCACCTGATAGTCAATGTTGCCATTTTCTTCAGTAGTAACGATAGATACATGGTCACCAGCAGATACGGTTACAGCTTCTTTAGCAAGGTCTTTCACATTCTGTTTGCCAGTATCGGTCAGATTATCCATATCCGTATTGGCTTTGCCTGCCAGAGCTTCTTCAGTCTCTGCTGCCTGCTGAACGATTGCATCATCCAGAGCCTTCAGGTTTTCACCAACAGTGTTGCGGTCATCGATATATTCACCTTCTTCCATCGTTCCGATGGTAGCTTTGATGCCTTCAATCGCTTCCGCATTTGCCGCCACATTTTCATTGGTAGCGAATAACTGACTTCCATTGACAGCTTCCATAGAATCGGAGGTCAATGCACCAGCTTTTACATTATCAATCTTAGTGCCATCTTCGCCTTCCAGCGTGATACGAGCCTTGGTATTTGTATCATACTTCACAGTATTAGCATCCAACGCATCAGCTTTTTCCGCTACATCTTTCAATGCATTGTCCAAAGCCATCAGATTAGCGCCTGCTGTGTAGTCTTTACGTACTGCAAAGCCATCCAGCTGAACTTTGGTTTCATTAGCAACCATACCACCTGTTACCAGACCAGTATTATTGGCTTCAATAACACCGTCGGCTTTTACATTCACAGTGTAAATGTAATTACCATCTTCTTCTTCCTTCGTAACTTCAGCGTAACCATCGCCTTTGACTTTCACAGCTTCTTTAGCCAGAGTCTTGACTGCGGTCTTGCCTGCGTCAGTCAGGTTATCCATGTCAACATTAGCTTTGCCTTCCAAGGCTTCTTCTGTAGCTTCCTGTGCTTCAGACAGAGCATTGAATACGGTATCGCCAGTTACAAGACCAGTATTGCCATCTTCAATGATGCCATTACCCAGAGCATTTACAGTATAAGTTACCTTGCCATCAGACTTAGTGCTGTCAACACGAACATTTTCGCCAGCTACGACTTCGGTCAAACCAGTGATAACATCCTTACCTTCCGCAGTCAGGTTACCCAGATTGGTATCTGCTTTATCCTGCAATGCTTCATATACAGTATTACCACTTACCAAATCAGTATTGCCAGCTTCGATTACACCGTCATTGTTAGCAGATACAGTATAAACCATCTTGCCGTCTACTTCAGCAGAAGTTACGGTAGCACGGTCACCCGCTTCTACTCCAACAGCGTCTTTAGCAAGGTCTTTCACAGTTTCCTTGCCAGTATCAGTCAGGTTACTCATATCTTTCAGACCAGCGATATCTTCTGTATGGGTATCAACAATATCATTGGTAGCTTTCAACTGACGACCTGTTACCGCATCTGTAGATTCATCTGTCAAATCAGCATCCTTCAGATTGGTAATCTTCGTTCCATCTTCGCCTTCCAATGTTACTTTGCCCTTCTGTGCGGAATCATACTTCACAGCACTATCGGTTGCTTCAGCAATCGCATCGTTGGTATCTTTCAAAGCGGCATCCAAAGCAGAGAGGTTTTCACCAGCAGAACTATCTTTACTGATAAATTCGCCATCCGCAGCAGGACGAGTTTCATCAAATACCATACTGCCAGATACAAGACCTTCGTTATTCCGCTCTACAGCACCGTCAGCAATTGCGCTTACAGTATAAATCTTATTACCATTCTGGTCGAATGTAGATTCAACTTCAGCATGTTCACCCGCTTCAACCTTAACGCCTTCCTGTGCCAGAGTCTTAATCTCACGTACACCAGCGTCTGTCAGGTTATCCATATCACGGTTAGCCTTGGTATCGAGAGCTTCGTTAGTTTCATCAGTCAATGTTTCAATCTGTTCTTCGATGTCAGATTTAGCTTCGCCAATGGCATCCGCTACCTGACCACCAGTTACCAGACCTTCATTGCCACTTTCAACAGCACCGTCAACTACTGCATTTACAGTATAAGTAACTTTGCCGTCATCATCTTTTTCATGGGTTACATTGGTATATGCATCGCCCGCTTTAACTTCGGTCAGGTTCGTGATAACATCCTTGCCTTCACGGGTAATATTATCAAGAGCAACATTAGCCTTTCCGTCAAGTTTATCATCAATCTCGCCTGCCTGTGTCTGCAGTGCTTCATAAATCGTCTTGCCACTTACCAAGCCAGTATCATCAGCCGCTACAGCACCTTCCGTAATAGCAATCTTATAATCAATGTTTCCATTAGCATCATAAGACGGAGTAACTACAGCATTACCTTCACCGCTGACTTTGACTGCTTCCTGTGCAGAAGTACGCAGTACGGTCTTACCATCCGTGGTCAGATTATCCAGACCAACATTGGCTTTGCCGTCCAGTCCTTCAGCCATAGCATCAGACTGTTCCTTCAACGCATCATAAATCGCACCACCGTCAACAATTCCAGTATTGCCTTCCGCAATCTGACCATTTGTCAAAGCACTTACAGTGTAAGTCTTCTTACCATCAGCATCAAACGCAGAAGTTACTTCGGTATTTTCATTACCAGCTACTACATCGGTAAGACCAGTAATCACTTTCTTACCATCAGCATCGATGTTATCCAGATTTACGTTAGCCTTGCCGTCCAGAGCATCCTGTGTATCGGAAGCAGCCTGCTGTAATGCGTCATATACAGTACCGCCAGTTACGAGTTCTGTATTTCCGCTTTCCACAGCACCAGTGTCTTTTACATCAATCTTATAGGAAACGTTTCCGTTCGCATCATAAGACGGAGTAACTTCAACATGGTTGCCAGCTTCGGTCTTCACAGCGGAGATTGCACTCTGCTGGAGTACGGTCTTGCCATCGTTGGTCAGGTTATCCAAACCTACGTTAGCCTTACCATCCAAAGCTTCCTGTGTAGCATCGCCTGCTTCTTTCAGTGCATTATAAACTGTATCGCCAGTTACAAGTTCAGCATTGTTAGCTTCAACTTCACCTGTACCCAGTTTTTCAGCCCAAGCCGCACTGTCAGTTACGTTAGAAGCATCAACATTGGCTTTCGTATCCAGAGCTTCCTGTGTATCTTCAGCCTGTGCCTGTAATGCATCATATACAGTACCACCGCTTACAATACCAGCGTTACCCTGTTCAACAGCACCATCCGTATTAGCTTTCACTTTATACGTAATGTTGCCATCAGCATCAAATTCAGAAGAAACGGTAGTGTTTTCACCATCAGCGACTTTCACAGCACCGATTGCACTCTGCTGTAATACTTTATTACCAGCATCAGTCAGGTTATCCATATCTACGTTGGCTTTTCCATCCAGAGCTTCTGCCGTAGCATCAGACTGTTCTTTCAAAGCTTCGTAAACTTTGCCACCTGTTACAGCACCGTTGTCGTTTTCGGCAACTTCACCGTCAACCAAAGCGGAAACCGTAAATGTCTTGATACCGTCACGACTTACATTGGAAGTCACTTCAGTATGTTCATTGCCAGCTTCAACTTCAATCAATCCAGTGATTACATCTTTGCCTGCTTCATCCATATTGGACAAGTCAGTAGCCATACGACCTTCCATAGCATGGAATACGGTATCACCAGTTACCAGCTTGCCATCACCATCAGCAACAGCACCTGTACCGATTGCAGTACCCCAAGCTTCAGCATGGTCAGCTACGTTAGAAGCGTCTTTGTTGGCTTTGGTATCCAGTTTTTCATCAATGCCATCGGACTGTGCCTGTAAAGCATCATATACCGTACCACCATCAACCAATCCAGTATTGTTAGCTTCAACTGCACCTGTAGCATTAGCTTCTACTTTATATGTAATGTTTCCATTAGCATCATATTCAGAAGTTACAGTGGTATTAGCACCATCTGCCAGCTTAACAGCTTCCTGTGCAGAAGTCTTCAATACATCCTTGCCAGCATCAGACAGATTATCCAGTCCGACATTCGCCTTACCATCCAATCCATCCTGAACTGTCTGTTCTACAGTATCAATACGTTCGTTAACCGCATCTGTTGCATCTTTCAATGCATCATATACAGTACCGCCCGTTACGATGCCTGTATCACCAGAAGCAACCGCACCGTCAACATTAGTTGTTACGGTATAAGTCTTCTTACCTTCACGGTCAACAGCAGATTCAACTTTACTGTAGTCATCACCGCTTACTACATCAGTCAAGCCAGTAATTACATCTTTGCCTTCATCTGTAATATTGTCAAGAGCAACATTAGCTTTACCGTCTAAAGCATCAGCAGTAGCATCAGCCTGTGTCTGCAATGCATCATAAACAGTACCACCACTTACCAGACCAGTATCACCGCTTGCAATCTGACCATCAGCAGGAGCACTTACAGTGTAAGTCTTCTTACCTTCACGGTCAACAACAGAATCTACAACGATATTTTCACCAGCAACAACATCAGTCAGACCAGTAATTACATCTTTACCAGCTTCGGTAATGTTATCCAAAGCTACATTAGCTTTACCGTCTAATGCATCGGCTGTTTCAGCCTGTGCATTCTGAATTGCATTATAAACGGTATCACCGTTCACAATGCCAGTATTACCAGAAGCAACCACACCGTCAACATTAGTTGTTACAGTATAGGTCTTCTTACCTTCACGGTCTACAGCAGATTCAACTTTACTGTAGTTATCACCGCTTACCACATCGGTTAAACCAGTAATTACATCCTTACCTTCATCGGTAATGTTATCCAGTGCTACATTAGCTTTTCCATCCAGAGCATCAGCAGTAGCATCAGCCTGTGTCTGTAAAGCATCATATACAGTACCGCCACTTACTAATCCAGTGTCGCCACTTGCAACCTGACCATTCGCAGGAGCACTTACAGTATAAGTCTTCTTGCCTTCACGGTCAACAACAGAATCTACAACGATATTCTCACCAGCTACCACATCAGTCAGACCAGTGATAACATCTTTACCTTCTTCAGAGATATTATCCAATCCAACATTTGCTTTGCCATCCAGAGCATCTGCTGTTTCATCTTTTGCATCCTGAATTGCATTATAAACAGTATCACCATTTACAATACCAGTGTCGCCCTGTGCTACCTGACCATCAGCTTTGACCTCAATCGTATAGGTCTTTTTACCTTCACGGTCAATGTTCGAAGTCACTTCAGCATAATCATTTGCACTGACAACATCAGTCAGACCAGTAATTACATCTTTGCCAGCGTCAGTAATGTTATCCAAAGCTACGTTAGCTTTACCATCTAATGCACCAGCAGCCTCATTACGCAGGTCTTCAGCCAAGTTGTAAACAGTATCACCGCTTACAGCACGGACATCGCCCTGTGCAACAGCACCTGTAGCAATCTTCTCACCCCAAGCATTGGCATCAGTTACATTGGAAGCATCCACATTCGCCTTGGTATCCAGAGCATCAGCCGTATTGTCAGCCTGTGCCTGCAACGCATCATATACAGTACCACCGTCTACTAATCCGGTGTCACCCTGTGCAACAGCGCCAGTAGCATTGGCTTTTACTTTATAAGTAACATTACCATCTGCATCATATTCAGAGGATACAGTAGTATTTTCACCGTCAGCTACCTTAACCGCAGTAATAGCAGACTGCTGGAGAACGTTCTTGCCATCCGTATTCAGGTTATCCAACGAAATGTTGGCTTTACCATCCAATACCTGCTGTGTATTGTCAGCATTGTCTTTCAACGCTTTAAATACAGTATCACCGCTTACAGCACGTACATCATCAGCTGCTACAGCACCCTTGGCAATCGCCTGACCCCAAGCATTAGCATCAGTTACATTAGAAGCATCTTTCAATGCATAATCAGCAAGTTTGGTATCGGTTGCATCATTAACTTCGTCTTTAGCGTCTTTGATGGCATCAAATACTGTACCACCATCAACCAGACCAGTATTACCGTCTTCAACCGCACCGTCAACTACATCTTCTACACGATAAATTGCATTTCCATCTGCATCATATACCAATTCGGAAGTAATATGATTACGACCTTCAACCTTAACAGCGTCACGGGCAATCATCTGAATCGTACGTTCACCTTCCTGATTGATGTTCTGCAGATTAACATCAGCTTTACCGTCTAACTGATTGTTAATATTGGTAACTGCATCATTCAATGCTTCGTAAACAGTACCGCCAGTTACGATACGGTTATCATTAGCAATAACAGCACCATCAGCCGCTACATTTACAGTATAGGTATCAACCGTGCCTTCCGTCTTAACAACATTAGCATTTGTTCCACCTACAACATTAATAGAATCTTTCGCCAGTTCACGGATAACTTCCTTGCCATTATTATCAATATTATCCAGACCAATATTAGCCTTACTATCACCCAGTTCAGAAATAGCATCAGCATTAGTCTTGACCGCAGTATCCAAAGCAGTCAGGTTGTCACCTGCCGTATTATTGGTGGCAATGTAATTACCATCAGCCGCAGGACGGGTTTCAGCCTGTAATGCATCATAAACAGTACCACCATCAACGATACCAGTATTGCCAGAAGCAACCACGCCATCAACCACAACATCAACAGCATAGGTCTTTGCATTACCATCCGTACCTTCCGTTACGGTAGTATTTGTTCCATCTACCACTTTAACTGCTTCTTTAGCCAAATCACGGACAACAGTCTTACCATTATCGGTAATGTTATCCAAATCAATATTGGCTTTACCGTCATCCAAATCAGCAATTGCATCTTCGTTTGCTTTAACAGCAGTATCAAGAGCTGTCAGATTTTCATCAGTGGTATTATCTTTGGCAATATAGTTGCCGTCATCAGGACGAACTTCATTATAAATGGTATCGCCGCTTACTAATCCTGTATCTCCAGAAGCAACCTGCCCGTTAGCCGTAATATTGGCTTTTACGGTATAGGTCTTAACACCATTCGCTGTAGCAGAAGTAACATCAATAATGCTGTCACCACTTACCACATTGGTAGCATCCTGAATTACAGTCTTACCAGCATCAGTAATGTTGTCAAGAGCAACATTCGCTTTACCATCGTTCAAATCAGAGATGGCATCTTCATTAGCTTTTACAGCAGTATCCAAAGCTGTTAAGTTTGCACCTGCAGTATTAGCAGTCGTGATGTAATTTCCATCAGCCGCAGGACGGGCTTCTGTCTGCAGAGCATCATAGACAGTGCCACCTGTTACTAATTCACCATTACCAGATTCTACAGCACCAGTACCGATAGCCGCACCCCAATCAGCAGTATTTGCTGCTACGTTAGAAGCATCTTTATTAGCCTTGGTATCTAATGCATCGTCAATTTCATCCTTCTGGTCTTGCAATGCATCATAAACAGTACCGCCGTCAACGATACCTGTATTACCACTTGCAACTACACCATCGACTGTTACATCAACCGCATAAGTCTTGGCATTACCATCAGTGCCTTCCGTTACAGTAGTATTCGTTCCATCTACTACTTTAACTGCTTCTTTAGCCAAATCACGGACAACAGTCTTACCATCATCGTTAATATTATCCAGTTCAATATTAGCCTTGCCATCATCCAAAGCATCAATGGCATCTTCATTGGCTTTTACAGCATTGTCAAGGGCTGTTAAGTTAGCACCTGTCGTGTTGGCAGTCGCAATATAGTTTCCATCAGAAGCAGGACGTACTTCGTTATAAACAGTATCACCACTTACCAGACCAGTATCCCCAGAAGCGACCTGACCATCTGCAGTAATGTTAGCCTTAACAGTATAAGTCTTTACACCGTTGGCAGTAGCGGAAGTTACGTCAATAATGGTATCACCAGAAACCACATTAGTTGCATCCTGGATTACGGTTTTACCAGCATCAGTAATATTGTCCAGAGCTACATTAGCCTTTCCATCCATAGCATCTTCATTTGCCTTGATGGCAGTATCCAATGCTGTCAGGTTAGCACCTGCAGTATTTGCGGCAGTAATATAATTACCGTCAGCAGCAGGACGAGCTTCAGCCTGTAATGCGTCATATACAGTACCGCCTGTTACTAATTCACCGTTTCCAGAAACTACAGCACCAGTACCGATAGCCGCACCCCAATCGGCAGTATTAGCTGCTACGTTGGAAGCATCTTTATTAGCCTTGGTATCTAATGCATCGTCAATTTCATCCTTCTGGTCTTGCAAAGCGTCATAAACAGTACCACCGTCAACCAGTCCTGTATCTCCGCTTGCAACTGCACCATTAGCAGTTACATCAACAGTATAAGTGTCAACACCATTTACATCAGTTTTGGTTACAGTCGCTGCGTTTGTACCGACAACATTCACAGCCTGTTTTGCCAAATCTTTTACAACAGTTTCACCAGCAGCGGTAATGTTATCCAAACCAACATTAGCTTTATTGTCTAATGCATCGTTGATATCATCAATAGCATCTTCGTTTGCTTTAACAGCATTATCAAGAGCTGTCAAGTTAGCACCCGTAGTATTTGCTGTTGCAATATAGTTTCCATCAGATGCAGGACGGACTTCCGTATAAACCGTATTACCATTTACCAATCCGGTATCACCAGAAGCAATCTGTCCATCAGCAGACATGTTAGCTTTTACCGTATAAGTTTTTACACCATTGGCAGTAGTGGAAGTTACATCAATAATGCTGTCACCGCTTACCACATTGGTAGCATCCTGAATTACGGTCTTACCAGCATCAGTAATATTATCCAATGCTACATTAGCTTTACCATCCATAGCATCTTCATTAGCTTTAATGGCAGTATCCAATGCAGTCAGGTTAGCACCAGCAGTATTAGCTGTAGTGATATAGTTACCATCTGCTGCAGGACGGGCTTCTGCCTGCAAGGCATCATATACTGTTCCACCAGTTACGATTCCTGTATCACCACTTGCAACTGCACCATTAGCCGTTACGTCAACAGTATAAGTGTCAACACCGTTTACGTCAGTTTTGGTTACAGTAACCGCATTTGTACCAGTAACATTTACAGCCTGTTTCGCAAGGTCTTTTACAACCGTTTCACCAGCAGCTGTAATGTTATCCAAGCTGACATTCGCTTTATCATCTAAAGCATCATTAATATCATCGATAGCATCTTCATTAGCTTTGACTGCATTATCAAGAGCCGTCAGATTAGCACCTGTCGTATTGGCAGTCGCAATATAGTTACCATCAGAAGCAGGACGAACTTCTGTATAAACCGTATCACCACTGACTAATCCTGTATTCCCAGAAGCTACCTGACCATCAGCAGAAATGTTAGCTTTCACTGTATAGGTCTTTACACCATTAGCAGTAGCGGAAGTTACATCAATGATAGAATCTCCGCTTACCACATTGGTAGCATCCTGAATCACAGTCTTACCAGCGTCCGTGATATTATCCAGTGCTACATTGGCTTTGCCATCCATAGCATCTTCGTTGGCTTTAATGGCAGTATCCAATGCAGTCAGGTTTGCGCCAGCTGTATTGGCAGTAGTAATGTAATTGCCATCTGCCGCGGGACGAGCTTCTGCCTGTAAAGCATCATACACCGTACCGCCAGTCACAATTCCTGTATCACCAGAAGATACTGCACCATTTGCCGTCACATCAACTGCATAGGTTTTAGCAACACCATCAGTACCTTCCGTTACAGTAGTATTCGTACCATCAACAACCTTCACAGCTTCTTTTGCTAAATCACGGACAACAGTCTTACCAGCATCCGTGATATTATCCAGTGCTACGTTGGCTTTGCCATCCATAGCATCTTCGTTGGCTTTAATAGCATCATCCAATGCCTGCAGATTTGCTGCTGTAGTACTGGCAGTAGCAATATAATTACCGTCGGAAGCAGGACGCAATTCATTATAAGCCGTATCACCAGAGATAGCATTTGTCTGACCAGATGCAACAGTAGCATCAGCAGGTGCACCATCAGCTGTAATTTTCACGCCGCCATTTTCAGCAGTCAATGTAATATTATCGCCAGCGATAAAATTAATATAGTTAGAATCAGGATTAACGTTCTTTACACGTGCTCCACCAATTGTAACGTTAAAGCCTGCTTCAACCTGAGTCTTAACCGTATTCAGAGTGGATTCAACAGTTGCTACTTTTGAACGCAGATTACTGATAGCCGTCTGGGCATTCGCAATCGTAGAACTGTTTGTAGCAATACCAGACTGTAATGTCTGAATTGTCTGTTCCACTGCATATAACTGACCGCCAGTTACCGCATCAGTAGATGAAGCACTTAATTCGCCGTCAGCCAAATTGGTGATTTTCGTGCCTACGCCGACACGTTCACCTTCTAATGTGATTGTAGCATATGTATTATCATCATATGTCACACTAGGACCTGCAGCCATAACAGGAGATGCATATAAATTCATCGCCAGAACACATGCCAGAACGCCAGCTTTCAGGGCAACATGTGTAGTACCTGCAGGGGATTTGGTATGCCGTTTAGCCAATTCACTGGCTACAACATAGCAATTCTTTGCTTTGCTCCAAATAACCTTATAAATCCTATTCAAACAATTCACCCCACTTTTCTTTCATCAAAATCATAACCGAAACAAACATTACTACAGTAACCTCCTTTACATAATATTCTCGGTCTTACAACTATTATATACAAAAAATGAAATTATTACAAGTGCAAAATGAAATAAATCGTCAACATAAAAAAAATATCAGGTAAGCCTTTCTTTATCTGAAAACAAGAAAAGCATACCTGACAAACTTATAATTAAAATTTGAAAATTTTTAAAGAATTACTTTTTTATTTCATTATTACGTGTCTTTTTGACAGATGGAACACTCAATTCATAAGTGCGAGGTAATTCCTGATTTAAAGAAACAGCACGCCCCTTGTGCATTTCATACAATCCCGTCAATGTAAGAATACTGCCATCTCTCATTGTACCAGACAACCTTTCAGCAGTTTTATCCGGAATACTGAACGGTGACACCTTAAATTCACGGATATCCGTATCCTCATATTTCTTCTGAACAGCCTGTTCCAAAGAATCAACAGAAACCTTTCCTTTATATGTATAAACATCCTGTTTGTTATAATCAACAGAAAATGCCAACGCCTGTCCGTTGCCACAGGTGATGTAAACATTCCTTTCTTCAAAATAAGGAATCGCTTCTACCGTTTCATACAATGGTCTTCTGGCTTCATGATTTTCTACAATAACCGTACCATTTTTCATGGCAGAAAAGGTTCTGTGAACTGAACTTTCCAATAATTCACGGGCTTCATCCTGATTCAAGCGGACCATCTCATTCTGCCCTTTGACAATATGCCAAATGCAAACACTGTCTTCATTAAACTTCCAGTTTGTAAGACCTGAATCTGCAAACCGACCCACAGAATTCATGGGTTCGCCCCATCTACCTGCTTCATTCATAACCGCATAACGATAATGCATCTGGGACTTTAATTCTCCTAACGGAATAAGGGTATTCCCTGACCCACGATTATACATCCAGATAAACTCATCGCCTTGCTTTGCATCATCAATCTTCTGTAAAACATTCGAGTGGAAATCGGAAGAAAGATGTGTATAACTGGTAAACCTGCGTGTAAGGTCTTCCATCTTTGCATAAAACGGGTCACCATTTACAAGCAGACCATATTTTTGATATCCAAGCATACGGTCGATATGTTTGGATTTGAAAATTTCAGGAATCGAAGTGTCTCCAGCCAAATCACGAATATCCGAATCATAATAATCTGTCTTGTAACGGTATTTCGTATCATTCAGCATGGATTTTGCGTTTTCAACCGTAATAATGTTCAGCACACCGACAGGGTCGCCAAACATAGCTTCATTAACAGGATATGTTAATTTCTGCCCTGTCAAAAGCCTGAACCGTTCTTCAGACTTTTCATTATTCAGCATGCTTTTAAGATAGGAAGAAACATCTTGCCCATTATCCGTTGGAAGAATAAGACCATTTTCATGCGGTTTACTCATCACGGTTTCCACCAGTTCATCCGTATTGGCAAAAAGTGAAATGGTATTTCCAAGATGAATACGTTCATAAGAAGGAACATGGGCTTCGGGATGTGTCCATAAACGGTTATGGAACTCTTTAATAACACTTACGTCAAACTCATCAAAAATATCTTTCCTGAACATGATTTATCCCTTCCTGCAATCCTTAACAACCCCGGCACGAACAGCAGGTTTCAACACTACTTCCACCGTACGCTTTGCTTCAATATTCCGTTCAGAAATCAAGGTACGCCAATGCTTCAGTTCATTTCCTATGCTGTCACAATCAGATACACGGAAGTATAAATTTCCAGAAGAAATCATATTTCCAATAGAAGAAAACCGTTTCAGTTCTTCACCAGTATAAACAGAAGCCATCTGTTCATTTACCTTGCTGAAGAAATTAATATTATCAGACCAATCTTTCTGACCCAAGAGATTCCTGTTTTTCTGAATCATGTCAATCTTTTCAAAACCAACACCATTAATCAAATCAGAAACAATACATTTTTTTGCTTCATTAATGTACCAGTTGGCTTTTTCAAGACTGCTTCCATCCTTATCATTAACACGCCAAATGTATTTACCGACATTACCGCAACAATAAGCTTCCATGCCATGATAATCATCCAACATCACATTCAGCCAGTCCTTACATTCAATATTACCATATCCTGCATAATGCTTCGGATGGTTAACTGTCTCATTTCCCTTCTCATCTTTGGAAGAAACCCTGTCAACAAGTTTTTCCCATCTTTCAAGAGCGCTGGCAACCTTACTTTGTGCCCTGTCAACATTGGTATAAAACTCATTAGAAGAAATCGTATCAACAATCGTACGAAAACATTTCATCTCTTCAGGAGAAAACTCTTCCGACATCTGTTTATAAACAGAATCCATAAAACTTTTTAAATCAGGAGAAGACGGACAATGATACATATCTTTCGGACGTTTCTTTATAGAAGCTACAGCTTCATTCAAATACCAGCCCGCTTTTGCAATACTGCGAGAACCTTCTTTCAAATGGCTGCGATAAACATATTTAATAATATTGCCCATACAAAAGGCTTCCATGCCTTTATATCCACGCAATGCCTCACGCTGAATGTCCTTACATTCAATTTCCCCATAAGCCGTATAATGTTTCGGTTTATTCACTAAATCTTCAGCCACGGTTTTCTCTCCTATTTCACTAAATTAATTATTATTGTTTGCTGCGTACCGTGCATTATCACATTCAATCTTTAAATATTCCTTAAACGTATCTACCGAAGCCTTTAAGAACTCATCAGATTTTCCTGTACCTGAAAGTGATAATCCATATAATTCAGGCATAAGGTCGCTACGATAATCCTTTAAATGAAAAACAACAGTATGAAAATCCCCGTCAGAAGTCATATTAACTTCCAAAATCGTATCATAAAACTTCGGTAAAAATTCCTGATAATCCAATTCTTCGTTGACTTCTTTCTGAATCATCTGAAACATTTCCCAAGAAGTGGCTTCCGTAACCGCTGTAGGAATAATACCGCCCATAGCTTTGCAAACCATATCCTCTGCAGGAAGGTTCATACCACGGTCATCATTCACAACAACAATCATGGTCTGCATATTAGCTAATGTAACCTCATCATGCCGTCCTGCGTCATTATTAAACTCTTCCACTTTTTTAATAGCCAGTTCCTTTTCCATCTTCTTGGCAACATTGTTGATTACATCAGAAGCCCTTTCAGAAGAAGCAGAAGGTTTTGAAGCAGTATTGTTCTGCGTACGCTGTGTGCGTGGCGCAGTATCAGCCGCTTCAATATAATCGATTCCCTGCGGACCTCTTGGAACAGCCAGACAAACCGTTGTAATACCCAAAACCAATGTGCCTGTCAAAGCAGAAAGAAAAAGGCGTTTTACCATTTTTTTCATTCTGACTTCTCTCCTTTAATCTCATCTACCCTTTCGTTTACTTCATCGGCATTAACAAAATACTTTTCAACCAGTTCTTCATCCGTACTGTAAGCCATCTGTGTATCATTAATCCATTCAAAGTTCAACAAAATCGCAATAACTGCAATCTGTTGCGGAGTCAATACAATACGGACAACAGCATCATCATCAAAGAACAAATATAACTGCATCCAGTTATAGTTGGCAAAATGAAGCACGGAAGGAATACGGAACATTTCCATCAGTTCTTCATCTTTATACCATGTCACTACACCATTATTCAACTGCAAACCCAACCAGAAAACAATCAGATTGGCACAAACACTGCTGAAATAAAATCTCTTTTGTAAACCCGACTCAATTTCCAATTCACATGCCATAGCACGCATTGCCGTAATATCATTCATGGATTCATATCCTGCGTCTGGTTTATCTCCTGCAGAATCACTAACATCCTGATTACCATCAACACCGTTATACAGATTCTCCGCATCCAAACCATTCAGTTTTTTTTCGCCAGATTCAACGATAATGTTTTCCTTTTCCATCATGAAACCCCCTTATTCTTATCTTCATTGACTACATCTTTCTGACTGTCCGTCAGTTCAGTCAGATAAGCACAATACATATCCAGAGAAGCTTTAACAATCGAATTGTTATCCCGTGCAGGCAAACCCTTTACATGCGGATACAATGCCGACAGCATCGCTTTTATCATACCGAACCGCTTCTTGATATGTATTAATCCGTCAGCAGTGGTACGAATATGAAGGTGCTTGTCCAGTTTAATCACTGCCTTTGTCCTTCCCATATATTTTACCACCTTTTTCAGAATTGCTAACAGAAAATCTTTGCAAAAACAAAAATTCTGTCTAACTGATTTTATTGTATCAATTAGCAGAATTATTGTCAACACAAAAATCAACGGCTTTTCTTTTTCTTGTTCAGTCCTTTCGTAAAAGTAAGGATTTTACGCATCATGCTTATATAAGAAGAAATACGTCCATATGTATAAAGCCGATAAGACACATCAGGAATATTATATGCTTTTAAGTTCAACTTTAAAAAAGTTTTGTCATTAATGACTGAAAGCATACAGCTCAACATATCATCCAATATAGACTGAACGACAGAAGTACAGACATCAACAGCAGACGAAAAAGAAGTCACAATACTGCCAAGACCTGTATACCATCCACGGTTATCCAGCATAACATCCACAAACTGTTCAGATACTCCTGTATCAATAACAGATTTACCTTTATACCAAACCCTGATACCCGATACAGTCATATCAAACTCATCATCAGGAAGAAACACATATTCAGCCATAAGAACCAATTCAGGCAGTTGTTTTGTAATATGACAGAACAGGTTATCAGGAATAACCTGTCCATACAACACAAAAGAAAGCTGGTTCTTCCCAACCCAGACCTGTCTTTGCGGTTCAATCGTAGAACCCCAAAGACTTTTTTTGATGCTGGCAGAAAAATTTTCCCTGTCAACATCAACAAAAGGGATGGGAAAAACAGACTCATAAGAAATAAATTCTTCCTGCCCATTTCCCTTTACCATCTTCCAGAACTCTTCTATCTGGTTATTGTTGCCTCCAGCAGTAAGAACCACACGGCTCTCACCACGATTCAAAGGGAAATGATAATCCTTATACATCAGATATCATCCTCCGGCACAGTCCATCTGCGTTCTGTAACAGGTTTACGATACGTTTCAGAAGTATTTCTGCCCCTGCGGGAAATAAAATCCTTAAAATCAATCTGGGGACGATTCTTACTATAATCTTCACCGTCTTCCAGCAAAGCATCTGCCACCATAGAAGTCCTGCTGATAATCGCATCACTGCGTTTCCTTAATACAGGAAGGTTATGCTGTAATGCAGAAGCCAAATCATTCAACTGTCTGTTAATAGTTGGCATAATATCAGGAAATAGCATCTTCTTTGTATTTTCCTGCCACCTTTTCAAGGTCATACCAGAATACTCATTTACCACAGGGGGCGTACGATGTGCCCACAACCTCTTGGCAGATGCAATCTCATCTTTCTCATATTTCAAAAGAGAAGCTTCTTCAGAAATATCCCCACAAATATACGTCTTTCCCCGTTCTTTCGGATTCACATTGTTTTCCCTGCACCAGTCAAACCATTCCTTCACATTCGGAAGAGGCATCCAACGGTTACGCATCTTCACATGCGTACAGCGATACTCAAACTCACCGAACCCGACAGGCTTGTCCAGTCCCCATGAAACATCAATCTTTTTAAAGAAACTCGGCTGGCGTGAAGACATTTCCCTGTCACGTAAAACATGACGTGACAAAGAATTCTGGCTGGCAGGCTCACGCCTTCCATACCAGCCGTTTGATTTTTTTAGAAGACTGCCTAACGTAAATGAACTTCTCTTTTTATTATTATATTCATCCATAGAACATACCTTCGCTTCCGTAACCTTTTTGACAGACACATCAGGTACACCGATTTTACTGTTATTAAAGGAATAAGCAGAAGTCACGTTCTGCACATTCACCCAATCCAAGCGGGCAACAACCATCAAACTGTCAAACTCTTCATTATAATATGGGACTTCACTGGCAATCTGTTTATGCTCTTTACGCAGTTTATATTTCTGGCGAATCTCATCAGGAATCGTAGCAATGCGCTCATCCAAATACTGCTTGAACTCATCTGCAGCTTTCTTCTCCTCTTCAGGGATTTCCTTTTCCTTCCACCAGTCATCTCCGTATTTTTTATCCATCGAATCGATAACATCACGGACAGAAAGCCACAAATACTGCATACCTTCCTCTGTAATCGGAAGTTTCTTGTCCGAGAAGAACGGATGCAGATTGTGAAGCATACATACATTGTACCAACGCCCAAAAGTCGGTAAAGGGGTATCATCAGGAGAATGCGTTTCAAAATACGTATCCCTGACACTGCCTTCAGGTTCAATATAGTCCACCAAATAAGAACACCATAAAATCATAAAAAACTCTCCCTATAAGTCACTGATGAAGCCCACGACCACTTCTTGTAAAACCGTGCTGGTGAATTTCAGGCTTCAATTCCACTGATATATTAGCAGTATCGATATCACCAAAAACAACACGGGAAGTACTCTGTAAGCCGTTTTCTTCCCGTCTGCCCTTTGTCCATCTGCGGGAACGCCTTACCTTCTTCTTTCTTGATGCTACTGTTTTTTTGCCTGTTCCAAAAGTGCCAGCCGTTTCTGTTCTCTTACTTTTTCTGCCTGGAGCCTTTTTTCTTCCTGCCATACCAA
>JAEEGJ010012118.1_pt1 | contig 21489 bp, 22 predicted proteins | sample 8958761 | NCBI WGS metagenome assembly JAEEGJ01 (sample SAMN16246546, study PRJNA631951) | gut metagenome | biome: gut microbiome; feature: rumen; material: RS-attached | host: Bos | place: Iran: Karaj | collected 2018-10
AGGTAACCCTGTTGCAACGATAGCCATTAAGAAGATTAATGATGACCGGGCTGAGGCAAAGAGATTATATGTAAAGCCGGAATGCAGAGGGAAAGGTTACGCAAGACCTATGCTTAATGCAATGCTTAACAAATGCCGTGAACTTAAGTTCAAAGAAGTCAGATTTACCACAAAACCCGCAGTAATGAGCATAGGATACGCATTATATCAGAAGATGGGGTTTGAGGAACTGGAGAATGATGAGGGAACTGTGCTGATGCGCATGAAATTGGATTGAGTCAGAACATTTCTACGGAACATGGGCAAAAGAAATCTCAAAGTTTTGGGTGTTTTTGTGGCTAAGATAGATTATAATTGTCTGTAATGGGGCAGAATTCTAATCTTGAATTATAACTGAGAGTGAAACATTTGAGGGTACAGATTGTGGAAGAACAAATAATAGCAAAAAACAAACAATACTGGGACGATCATGCCGACCTATGGTTTGGTACGACTGCTTTGCCCAAATACGGAGTCAAATTCGTAACGGAAGAAGACCTTCATTTTTTTGCGGATGTAGCAGGCAAGAAAGTCCTTGAAATATGCTGCGGCAGCGGTCATTCGCTTAAGTACCTTGCGGATAGAGGTGCCACGGAATTGTGGGGACTCGATTTATCTCAGAAACAATTGGATAATGCCGAGAAACTCTTAAAGGAGAGCGGCTGCAATCCAAAACTCATATGTGCGCCGATGGAAGCTGAGAGCGATATTCCTAAGGATTATTTTGACTATGTTTATTCAATATACGGAATAGGCTGGACGACGGACCTTGAGGGAACGTTTAAGAGGATTGCCTCGTATCTTAAGAAGGACGGAATCTTCATATTCAGCTGGGGTCATCCTCTCCACTATTGCGTTGCAAAGTCCTATGAGACCGGAGATGACGTTGTGGATAACGGAGAACTGGTCTTTTCACGCAGTTATTTTGATGAGTCTTACTTTAAGATGCCGGTTCACGACACAACCGTAACCTTTGCCAACAGAAAGATTTCAACGTATGTCAATGCCCTGTATGAAGCCGGTTTTATAATCGAGAAAATGGTGGAGCAAACCGACGAAAAGTCACTGGTAGATACTGAAGATAACAGTCCCAAGGCTCAGAAAGCAAAAATGGTTCCGCTTTCTATGTGTTTTAAATGCAGGAAGCTTTAAGCGTACAATATATGTAACCGGATTATTGCTAAAACGTGTACATTTATAACAGGAAGCAACTGATTTACATTTAAGGAGACTATTATGAAAACAAGCACAAAATTATTTATCGCCGGAGCAGCCGTTTCGGCAGTTCTTGCGGGTTTCTTTGTGGCAAGACATGTTATTAAGATAAATAAAGAGAACCATTCGGTACAGGTTATCGGCGGAGCTGACGGTCCCACAACCGTGTTCTTTGCCGGCAAGATTCCGGATGAAGGAAAGCAGGCTGAATATACATCCATATCAATGGAAGAAGCAAAAGAAGCGTTTGCTAAGCCCGGAAATTACATTATTCTGGATGTTCGCAGAGCAGATGAGTATGCCGAAGGACATATTCCCGGTGCCATAAATGTTGCCAATGAAGACATCGGTGCTATACAACCGTCGGAGCTTCCTGACCTCAATCAGATTATATTTGTGTATTGCAGAAGCGGACGCAGAAGCAAGGAGGCTTCGGCTAAACTTGCTGCACTCGGATATACCAACATTTATGAGTTTGGCGGAATACTGGATTGGGATGGCGAGATTGAGAAGTAATAAGTAAAAGAGGGATACCATGGGCCTTTTTAAATCCAAAGCAGAAAAGCAGCTTGACAGCATCATCCTGCGGCTGCAGATGAACATGTCAAACAATTACAAAGACAACGCGCAGGACAACTTAAAGGAGCTTGAAGAAGCTCTTGAAGCCATGCGCTCTGCCGGTAACGTGAAGGCAGCAGTGATAGAAAAGTACGACTCAATTGTGGGCATATACAAAGAAAAAATGAAAGAATTTCGCCATAAGGATCAGAAGCCTTACTGGCACTAAAATATTTTTCAATTGGGACTTATAGGGAGAGTAACATGAACAAAGAAGCAATGATTTCGGCCATCAATTCAAAATTTGAAGAATTAAAAACCGCTCTGGAAGGCGACAATCTCGAGACCATCAGGGAGTTAACCCTGGACTTGCATGCAATGGTGCATCCTGCGGAAATATCGGGAAGAACTGAGAAAACTATAGCAGATTTTGTTTTGGAATATATGATGAAAGGCAACCAAAACGAATTTGTTCAAAGGGAGACCTGGGACACGGATTTGAAATACGCCGGCTCCAAGACAGTTCCGATATGCTGGCAGTTTTGGCACACATACAGGATAGAGGACCTGGTCAGCAACATTCTGATGGCAAACGGTAACCAGATATTTAACGATGACTGGCAGAAGCGAATCGGCTCTTCCATAACCGACACGGGAAACGCTTTGGAACCCGACGAACTGGCATCATGGGCCAAAGAAATAAATGTGGAAGAACTTAAGAATTACATGATAGCAGTCGGCAAGAATACCAGACGCATTTTGTCGGAGCTTACCTTAGAACAGATTAAATCCATGGTCCCCGAAGAATGGGTAATGAGAATACTGGAAGAGGGCGGCGTCACAACCGATTTTCGCTCCGTCTGGCTCCTTGTTTTCTGGGGAAGGCTTACGATTGGCGGCATGATTTTAACTCCCATGACCTCCCATCACATGATGCATCTTCCCACGGCTGTTGACAGATTTTTGGAAAAAGAAAGCTGAAATACTCAAGGATAAATAGATGATAATAAAAAAGCCCGCTCTTACGGGCTTTTTGCTTTATTCTTTTGCATATCCGCAGTTGAGACAGAAGCGTCCGCTGTTCTCGTTGCAGCCGCAGTGTTTGCAGGTCCACATTCCGGGGGCTTTGGGAGCAGGTATATCCGCAGGAGCCGGTGCTGCGGGAGGCGGGTTCATCATGCCTGTGGAGCCACCTTTATTAATTGAATCGAAAAACATCTGAAAGGGACCGGGTGTCTGCGTTTCTTGCTGCAGGATTATTTCGCCGGAGTCGCGGCATTCTTTGAAAATTGCGGATAGCTCATTTTCCAAGGTGCCAAAAGTCATGCCCGCGGGACCGCATTCCATATGGCAGTGCTCATAAGGACTTCCGCCCAAAGAAGAATCGTCAAAGGACATGGAAAAAGAAGCGCTCGTGAAGTTGTCAAACATTTGGACTGTGGGGATATCTTTTTTTGACAGTCCCGCAAGATCTTTTGTGACCACGTAATCCCGCAATTTTTCTGCAACTTCGGGCTTTACTTTATATTTACATGTCGTATTGTTTCCGCCACCGCTATGGCTATCGGTGAGAGTAACGGTGCCGTCCTTGTCCCATTTAAGTTTGGTACTCCTTGATGAACTTGTACCCGCCATCATACCGTTTGAAAAATAATTAAGACTGAAATCTATCAAAGGCCCGTGTTTATCTTCGTTCGCCATTCAATTCCCCTCCTGAAAAAGAATAATTTTGCTATGTTATTATTTTAGCATGTTTTAGGTGACTTTGCGTTACGGATAAATTATAATTATTCTTACAGGGCAGGTGATCGGCTAGTCATGATTTGCCCGAAAATTGGGGCAATAAGTATATTGAAAGGATGGCATAGGGGTATGGCTGAAATATTTAATTCAAAGATAGGTAAGATAAAAAAAGGTTCCCGTATAGCGATTATAATCAGCATTTGCGCTGTGATTATAGGAATCGGACCGATGTATATGTATAAAAATCATTATACTGACAGTATGCTTATTCTGTTTATCGGAATTTTTCTGGTAATCTGGGGAGCTATAGCGGTTGTAATCAGCACCGGACTCTTTATTATTTACTCAGTGAAACTGGGTGGAAAATCCGATGCAGATGCTTATACCATATCAAAAGAGTTAGACGATCCGGAGACTGTTTATATAAAAGATTGCTCAACCTATCTTACTCCAAACTATATAGTTACTCTTTCGACCAATCCTAGGTATATTAAGTATTCGGACATAGTTTGGGTTTATGAAATACAGCCGGTAATTCAAGAAATTGGACAGATGACATACCTGCGCATAAAGAAAAGAAACGGGAAAACTGTAACTATGGCAGAAACAGGTGCGGGTAAAAGAGGAAGTGAATTGATGTATAGCATTATGGTGGCACTTAAAAATCATAATCCTCAAATTGTGTTTGGATACAGTCCGGAACTAAAAAAGAAATTTCGCAGGAATTTGTAATTAAATATTTAAATATGCATGAAAAGCTCGTTGAACAGGTCAATGGGCTTTTTTTATAGCAATGGGCAATGTAAGCGGCGATAATATATTGACAATAGGGTTAGCATGTGCTAATTATATTATATGACCATTATTTAAAAACGGTCACAAGAAAGGATGACCAATGCCGGACAGAGTATTTACCGATGAACAAAGGGACGAATTAAGGACTGTCATGCTGGAAGCCGGATTCCCCCTGATTAAAGAATACGGTGTAACCCACACCACAATCTCAAAGATTACGGATGCTGCGGGAATTGCCAAGGGAACGTTTTATCACTTCTGGAAAAATAAAGAGGAATATCTTGCCGAGCTTATTCGCTACCACAGACACAAGATGCTGCCGCGTTTTGTTGACGAAGATGTCTTGTCGGGAAGAAGAAAACTGGAAAAAGAAGACGTTAGAAAGTTTTTTCGCCTTCTCGTGGACCCGGAAAACAGTATTTACGCGCATATGACTCTTGAAGACGAATCGAAGCTTATGCAGAGGACTTCCGATTTTGCCCCGGATGAAGCGAAAGAAAGCTCCATAACCCTTCGTCTGTTAAACTCGCTTGAAGGCGTGAGACCTGATGTGGACCTGCTTCTTTTGGCCAATATGACAAAGATTCTGGTAATAACGGCCGAGGCCAAAGAAGAGCTTCATGAAAGCGCTTACGAGAGAACAATAGATTCACTCATAGAAGGAATTCTCGATTTAATATTTGTGAAAGGATAAGAGAAAGATGAAAAAAATAAAAGAAACCGAAAAAGGTTTTTACGGATGTTACTGGCCCTGCCCCGGCAAGGATTCTGAGAATGCCATCATAGCAATGTTAGGTGACGATTGCGAGGACTATGTTGCCAAATCAGGGGCGAGGTGGATGCACAAAAAGTTCGGGGTGAATGTCCTGACTCTATCCCCCGCCCATAAAGATTACAGTCATCACAACCTTCCGGTGGAAAGAATCGGCGCGGCGATTGAATACCTTAAGAGCAAAGGCAACAAAAAGTTCGGAATAGCGGGAGCTTCCACTACAGGTATGTTTGCCATCATAGCAGCTTCTTTTTACCCGGAGATAACGCTTACACTTGCAATGACACCCTCGGACTTTGTCATGGAGGGCTTTTATCGCGGAAACCGTGACGGATGCGAAGAATGGCCCGGCGAAGGCGAATCGACAGCCTCCTGGCAGGGACAACCGCTGCCGTATCTGCCTTTTGTTTATCGCCACCCGGAATATTATCGCAAAATGCAGGCCGATGCCAAGGTCAATAAAGATATGATTGTGTCCAGAGGAGTTTTTGACGATTCCGAGAAGGCACACCCTATAAAAGAAGAAGAATTTATAAAAGTGGAGCGCATTAAGGGAAAACTCCTGCTGATCGGCGCAGAGGACGATGTCCTGTGGGATACTGCAAAATACATTCGCCGTATGGAGGCGCGTCTGGCAAGGCTTCCTCACGAATGTGACGTGGAGAGTATGATTTATGAGCATGCCACACATTTTGTTTTTCCCGAAAGCCTGCTTAAGACGATGTTGCCTGTGGGCGGAAGTCTGTTTGTGGGAGTGTTTAAAGCGGGCAGAGATTACAAAAAAGAATGCAGGGAAGCGCGAATAGATATAGACAGGAGAGTAAGTGCGGCGATTAAGAACTGGACAGCGGAAGAACGCTGATAAATAAGTGTGAAAACTCCCGGCTTCGTGTATAATGGATTGCAGAAAAGACTGTAAATTATATTTCCCGAGAGGATTTTTATGAAGCGTACCTACCCGGATTATTATGACGATTTTGTATGCATAGCCGACAAGTGCCCCATGACATGCTGCGCCGGCTGGCAGATAGAAATCGATGAGGATTCACTTAAGAACTATCGTAAAAAGAATATAGAAACCGTGGATTTCAAGCACGAATGCTTCTTTCAGGATCGGGACAAGCGTTGCATGAACTTAAACGAGAAGGGTCTTTGCAAACTGATTCTTAAGCATGGTGAAGATATTCTGTGCAATACCTGCAGGCTTTTTCCGCGTCACATCGAGGAGTTTGAGAATGTGAGAGAGTATTCTCTCAGCATTTCCTGCCCTGAGGTGGCGGGGTATCTTCTTAAGAGAAAAGAGCCTGTGACTTACAGAACGGTTGAAGATGACGATATTGATTCCGAAAGCTATGGCGATGAAGAGCAGGCGGTTTACAGGAAACTGTATGTTCTTCGTGAGGCTTTCTTTAAGATTGTGCCGGACAGGGGGCTTTCTTTTGCAGAGAAAGCAGGAAGGATTCTGGCTATTGCTCGGGAATTCCAGGCCGGGATGGATGATATTCTGATTAACGGCGATGACATAGAATCTCTGGACGTTAAAGGTGCAATAGGTGCAGATTATAGACCTTTGGACATAACGGTTGCGGATCGTTATGAAATCTTCAAAGTCATGAAGAAGTGGGAGTACACGGGCGACGAGTTCAAAGATGTGCTTAAGGTGACGGAGAAAGCGCTGTATAAGGCGTCCGGGTCCGATGAAGATAGCTTGGCGCATGATATGAAGAACGCCCTTTCCGCTCAGGGAATTGCCCCGAATATTTTGACGGAGCAGATTCTTCACTATTTTCTTTATATATATTTCTGCGGTTCCGCATATGACGAGTATTATTTCGGCCAGGCTCAGCTTGCGGTGGCCGCGTGCCTTCATATTTGGGACTTTGCAATGGCGCATTTTAAGATGCATGGGGCAATCAGCCTTGACGATATAATATATTTCACATATTTGTATGCCCGAGAACTGGAGCATTCGGTACCGAATGTTCTTGCGACAGAGAGATATATGGATGAGCATCCGTTGGTATAGCGGCTGGGGAGAAATGTATGACACCCAAAGAACTGGACAAGGAGCTTACAGAGCTTCTTACGGAAAAAATGAATTCGTTAGGCTTTAAAAAGAAGTCTGTCGGCACATTCAGACGCGTGGTTAATGAGTGCGAGCAGTATCTTTCTTTTTATTTTACAAGAGACCGGGGCTTGCCCGGAACATATTATTCCATGCTGCCGACGCTGTCTTTTAGGTATTCGAAGTCGGACGAACTTCAGTGCCTGTTCATGGGAAAAGAATACGACAAGCGCGAAAGGGATTTTTCTACCGGCTGCAAAGGCCTGTATACCATCGTCCCGGGTGGCACCCCCGACAGATACAGGTATTGTTCAGACAATGCTTTGGCCGGTCTGGCGGAGTTAATCTTTAAGGATTTCTCCGACTATGCGCTTTCTTTTTACGACAAATACGATTCTTTGGACAAATTGGAAGCATATTTTGACACAAACAAAACTCATAATCCGAACGGATTTGACGTTGTCAGGCACAACGCTTACGGATGCTGTATTGCCGCTGTTTTATGCGCAAAGGGCTGTTTTGAAAAGTGCAGAGAGTTTATTAAGAACCCCGGTGCGGTGACTGATGAGCAGCGGGAGAGAATCCTGAAATATATTATGCAATGAAAAAAGGGCTATAGCCGGAAAGCAAAGGGTTGTTACAATGAATAAAAAAATCATCTTTTTGGGCTCCTCCGTAACATACGGTTCTGCAGCGGGAGGAGTTTCTTTTGCGGACATTATCTGTGAGAAGAATGGGTACGAAATGGTCAAAGAAGCCGTATCCGGCACAACTTTGACAGACGATGAAGAGCAGTCTTATGTCAGCAGACTTAAGACAATAGACGCCGACCGGGCAGATTTGTTTGTGTGCCAGCTTTCCACCAATGATGCTGCGCTAAATAAACCTCTCGGCAGCATAGCTGAGGGCAGAGACAAGGCTTCTTTTGACGTAAATACGATTGCCGGGGCTATTGAATACATTATTGCTTATGCTTCCGAAAGGTGGGGCTGCCCCATTGCTTTTTATACCGGAACCAAGTTTGATTCAGAGCAATACGCGCAGATGGTTTCTTTACTTAAAGAGATTGCCGTGAAATGGAAAATCGGTATTATTAATCTTTGGGATGATCTTTCCGTCAATGCCATAAGTCCCGAAGACTATGCAAAATATATGTGCGATCCCGTGCACCCTTATTTGACAGGATACAAAGAATGGTGGGGACCTTTCATTGAAAAACACATTCGGGAAATGATACAATAAGTAGGTCAAAACAACAGTTTATTGGGACGTTGCTCAGGGGAGGGGGCTTATGTCAGAAACAAGAGAAAAAATTATTAAAGACTTTCGTGAAGAAATAAAGCATGCCTATGAGCCGGGCGCCAGGGTTATGTCGGCGGATAGAGAGCTTAGGTTTTGCTTTGAACTTCAGCGGGACAGACTTGCGAAAAAGAAGCTTACCTACAGTGAGGAAATGACTCGCAGAGGTTTGTTTTCAAACGGCTTTAATAAGGTCCGTTCATGGCAGGATGGGCGGTATGAGACTACCTGGGCCGTTGATTTTATAGACCACAAGAAGACGTTTTCAAGAGACGGTATGCGCATATACAAGAAGCGTCAGAAACAGTCTATGTATGAGACTGTTGTGGATGTGCATGAGGGCGAGGATGTAAGTGACGATAAGTACTGTTGCCCCAACTGCGGAGCCACATCTACCATTGCGGAACTTCAGGAAGGCTGCCCGCACTGCGGAACTTCTTTTAAAATGTCGGAGCTTTACCCCAAGGTTTCCAATTTCTTTTACGTGTATGACGAAAGCGGAACCGGCAAAGAACTGTTTCTGAAAGTGGTGAAATACGGACTGTGCCTGCTTCCCGTTACTATAGGATTGTTTCTTTGGACCGCTTATTCCGAAAACGGAATTGCACCGATTGAGTATATTAAGAGTCCGTCCAAACTCATTACGATGATAATCGGGCTCATAATTACCACACCGATTGTGGGATTCTTTGGATGGTTTTTATCTATCTGGGGCAGATTTATCAAGATGATTCTGACGGACTTGCCCCTTATTTTTTCCATCATAAATTCGCGCAGAGCCTTTGCTTACAATATGTCAAGGATCTGCCCCGAGTATACCTTCGAGCGTTTCGCAGCCAGAATGATGTCGCTTCTAAAGATTGTGGCATACTCGGACCATGATGAGGAACTTCCCTTCTATAAGGGAGATAATTTGGGTGACCTGTTCGATGACGTTGCAGATATCACTTTCCGAGGAATGACTACTTTGAAGAAGGTACGGACCAAAGAAAACATGGTCTACGTCACTGCCGACCTCTATGTGGAGACGGCTCACGACCTTGGCACCAAGATTAAGGTGAAGCGGGAGACCTATCGCGTTACGGCAGGCAGAAGACTGGATGTTCCTTTTACTGCCAATTTCTCCATAACCGAAATAGAGTGTAAGTCCTGCGGCGGCAGCTTCAACGCCTATAAAACCAACAAATGCCCCTACTGCGGCACCGAATACAAGCCGGAGGATGAAGACTGGGCTTTGTATGATATAAAGAAACGATAACATAGTCACATGTAAGTGTTTAACACCGGAATTCTTTAAAAGAGTTCCGGCGTTATTTTTTTGTTTCAAAATCAAAAATAGAACAACATTCTAATTTTGCATTGACAAGGCGCGGATTCTTTTTATAATAAAAATAGAGCGATATTCTAATTTTGATAAAGGGAGAAGAATTTATGAAAGGAAGAATCTATTATTTTACCGGCACCGGAAACAGCATGCGTGCCGCCCGTGTGATAGCGGGAAATCTTGAGAATACCGAAATTGTATCCATGAGGTCTGACCCGAAGGATTATCCCGCGACCGATTGTGATGTGGTGGGCTTTATTTATCCTGTGTATCATTGGACTATGCCCGCCCCGGCAGTAAAGTTCGTGGAAGGCCTGGACATTAATCCAAAGGCATATGTATTCGTAGTGGCAATGCCGAGCTTTATATGCGGATATGCGTGTGAAAAGCTTGCCGAAATTCTTAAAAAGAAGAATATAAGCATAGATTATGGTAATATGGTATATAGCGTAGCAAACTATGCGATAGTCTATCCTCCTATTCCGCCGGCGAAGCTACGTGTTCCGAAGACTGAGAGGAAACTTGGCATAATTGCACGCGAAATAGCCGGATTTACGAAAAGGGAATACCCCCGCGAGAACAGGTTTATAAAGAAAAAAAGAGAAAGGGTCATGACCCCGTATCTTGAGTTACAAAAGTATGCGGACAATCCTTTTACCATAAGCGAGGATTGTATATCCTGCGGCCTTTGCAGCAGGGTTTGTCCATGCAAAAACATAAAACTTACAGACGGAACCCCAACCTTTATGCACCACTGCGCAAACTGCATGGCATGTGTTGTGAGTTGTCCAAAACGCGCCATTGGGTATGAAATAACCGGGGGCGACAGGAAACTTCTCGACGCATCGGGCTCCAAAACTTTCCTCGTAAAGATTATGGGACTTCCGAAAAAACGTAAACTCTATATGAATCCGTACATCACGGCTACAGATCTGACCAAGGACAGCGAACAATGGCAAAAAGAGGCGAAACAAGAGAAAAAATAATAGACGCGGCCACAAAGGTTTTCTTTCAAAACGGTTTTGAAAAAACCTCCGTAAAGATGATACTTGAAGAGGCGGGTGTCGTAACAGGCAGCTTCTATCATTTTTTTCCGTCAAAAGAAGAACTTTTTGAAGCGGTAATAGAAAAATACCTGCGCGGATATGCTCACAGAATAAGCGACATTCTCTGTGATGAAACGCTGGGAATGAGAGAGATAGTCGATAAGGTTCTTGAGGAACTTAAGGCTACTTCAAAGGACTATTATTTAAAGCTTCAAGGCGACAAGCTCCATTGGACGGTTCAGGCTTCTTTGCACGAAATAACCCTCGAAACCCTGGTAGAGCCTTTATCAAGGGCACTCGGTCGATTAAAGACCCGCGGGGAAATAGAGAGCCTCCTGAAAGTTGAAGACACAACTCTTGCGCGAATTCTTATAAAAGGAATGGAGGCAGTTATTCATGACGGAGACGTATCCGACGTAGAACGCTTCAGTTCTGCCGGTCTTCGGGAAAGACTGATGGAATTCTGCGAAAGAATCATTGCCATCAAATAAAGTGAGAACTGACAGAAAGGCAAATTAACCCCTCTATCTTGCCGAATCGACGGTGTTAATCACATACGCCCGGATGATATAATTACCTCTGGATGGAAAAAGAACAAAGGGGGAACCTTATACGGAATTTATTATCATCATGTTTTGTCCGTTGTTGTGCCTGTTTATGTTATTCAAGGTAAAGAAATGCGGCTTGTTTTCGCTTATCACCGTTCTGGCTACGCTGGCTGTGATAGCAATTGAAGTAGTGGCGGCATTTACATCGTCGGACTTTCACATGGCTGCTTTTGCCTTTCAGCTGTTTATACCGGGCCAGCTCATAGGACTTTTTCTGGCACTGGCAATCGGTAACCCCATAATTGCGTCACGCAACAAGCGCGAAAAAGAACAATCATAATACAAAGACTATACAGAAGCCGAAGGAACACCCATTCCTTCGGCTTTTTGAATGCAAAAAAAATATTTCAGGCTGACATGAGGCAACTCAGTGTGTCGCATAATTGCATAGAGTAAGGGAGGGATGACCGATATAATTAAGGTGTAATAATAATGGGGAAAAGCACTATGATAATTCACAAAAAGAGAAGTACGGATAAAGAAATCCTGAGAAAGTATTTTTTCACTTACTTAATTGTTCTTTTTATTCCGCTTGTAATCTGCTGCAGTTATTATGTCAGAATGCTTTATGTTATAAGCGAGGACGACATCAGGGAGAAAAAAACGGAGCTGCTTCACAGCGTCGAACTTGTGGACGACTTTATGGAGGAGCTTGACTCTTTTGCGGGCATGTTAGCAGGTTCACCTGCGGTAAATATCTTCAGATTCCAGGACAAAGCACTCACATTTCCCAATACTCATGAGGTTAATAATCTTCAGGACAAGCTATTTAATCCCACCAGGATAAACAGCTCTGTTTTTGGTTATTATCTTTTCTTCGATAAGAGCCGGACTGTCATAAATGACCGTATCGCATATGATTACAGGGATTTTTATGACTTGTATTTAAGGCGCGATGTCGACGAAAGTTACGATGAGTGGGAAGAATTTCTTTCGACCAAAATGGTGAAGGGTGTAAGCCCGGCCGAAATGTATCGGTATAAAAGCGACACGGAGGTTGAACTTCTGGCTTATTCAAGCCCCCTTCCCAATAACGGCTACGAAGCCAGCAGCGGTGCGGTACGAATCTTTTTTGAGAAAAAAGCACTTGAAAGCCTTATGCCCGTGCCGGAGAAAGCCGGACTTCAGTATATTCTTAATGACGCCGGAGAGGTGATTTACTATAAATCCGACGATTCTTTGTCGGAAAAAGCGGAAGATATGATTCTTCAGGCAGAAACAGACCTGCGCGGGAAAATCGGCGGGGATGCGGGACTGAAGGATGATGACATAGACGGAATGCAGAAACTGTCTATAAAGATAGACGGCAAAAAATACGTTGTGCTTCGCTACAAAGACCCCTCGGGTTATAGTTTCTGCTCGCTTCTTACGCTTATGCAGTTTAATGCGCGTAAGATGGCAAGCGTAATCAGCCTGACAGTTCTGGTGTTAGTGGCAGCGGCGGTTGGCCTTGGCTTGTGCTGGCATATGTCCACCAGAACGGCCACTCCTTTAAATCAGCTCTTGAAGGAGGCTTCCCGCCTTACGGAGAGAAAAGAAGAACACAATTCCGTATTTTCCAAGTTAAGCGACGTATTCCGGTATCTGGGTGACGTTAATTCCGACCTCGTGGAAATGATGGAGGAGCAAAAGCCTTATATACGCACCACCCTGGTAAACAGACTGCTGTTTGGCAATCCACTCGCCCAGGGAGAGTATAACTGGCTTGAAAACCGCATGGGCTTTGAATACAAGGACAAGGTATTTACGGTGCTGGTATTCAGAATCATCATTCCCAAGAGTGATGAAGAGAGTAACGTTGATCTGCTGAATACATGCACACTTTCCATGATAGAGGTTATCCAGAAAGAATTTCCCGGATGTCTGTATGCGGTCACCGGTGAGGCACAGGTGTCCATGATTCTTACTACGGACAGTCAGGCCAAAGAAACTGTTATGCCCATGGCCGAAGAAAAGGTTGAGCGTATCAGGGACGAGCTTCCCGGCAATATAGCAGAGAGACTCTTTGTATACGGCGGCACAATAGTTGAGCAGGCCGAGAACATTTACGAGTCTTACCACAATGCCGTATTTGCCTTTATGAACGAAAAGAGCCAGATAGAGAACCAGATAATATGGTTCAGAAAGAATACGGGCAAAACTGCGGCGGCCTTCCCTTATTTTGAACTGTCCGTAAGGCTTACGCGACTGGTCACATCGGGCGACGAGCAGGGTCTTCACGATGCTCTTAAGGAAATCATGACGGAGTACATTTTTGAAAATAATCTTCCCACATGGCTTCAGCAGATTCTTTTGAACGAATTGCAGGCGATTTTGTTCAGAATCGTTGCGGGACTTGAACTTGATGAGGAAGAGATGCAGAAATATTTCTGTGAGCTTGAAAAGAGCCACAGAAGCCCGGTTCTTGAGCAGATTACCAAGACACTGGGGCTTTATCGTTCGCTTTGCGCCCGGGTTAACGAACTTAAGTCCAAAGAAGCCGGCAAGATGATGCCTGCGATTCTGGCCTTTTTGGATGCCAATTACGGCGATCCGGATTTATCGCTTGCCATGGTTGCGGACAAATTCAACATCAGTGTTCCTTATCTTTCCGCTCTGTTTAAAACTTCTGCGGGAGTCAATTTCTCCAACTATGTTGAAGGCTTAAGAATAGAAAAAGCAAAGGGACTTCTTAAGAACACGACCATGAACGTAGGGGAGATAGCAGTGGCAACAGGATACGGCTCCGCCAATTCTTTCTGCAGAGCATTCAAGCGAGTAACAGGCGACAGCGCATCGGAATATCGTAAGGATTAAGCTGCATTAAGAAATGAATAAGGTCCTTTAAAAATTGAATATCGTAGGTGTAAGAGCCGGGCGGTCAAATCTGTCCGGCCTTTTTTTTCGGTATTTTCTGAGTATACCTGCATATTAAGAAATGAATAATTCGAAAATAAAAACTGGCGATTTATTTTTTGAAAAAAGTGTGTGAAATTATTTTTGAAATCAGTCAGCGCTTTTTCCCCCTCATTTCTTTGCCGACGATTTTACAGGAAAGGACAGAAACAAAAAGATGCAAAAGAAACAGAAGATCCAGATAGGTAATCACAAAACCTTCGGCCAGTACTTTAAGGGACACTGGCAGCTGTATGCGATGATAACGATTCCGATTGTAATGCTCATTATCTTTGCATATGCGCCCATGTACGGAGTCATACTGGCATTCAAGGATTATAAGGTAAGTCAGGGTATATGGGGCAGCCCCTGGACTTCACATCACGGATTCAATCATTTTATAAGATTCTTCCAGAATTACAACTTCAGAGAATGCTTACGTAATACCGTAGTGCTTTCTTTGTACTCGATGCTTGTAAGTATGCCCTGCTCGATTATACTGGCGCTTTCTTTAAACTACGCCAAAAACGTTGCCTTTAAAAAGACGGTTCAGATGATAAGCTACTGTCCTTACTTTATTTCAACGGTAGTATTCGTCGGAATCATCAACATGATTTTTGATAACCGTTCCGGCGTTATCGGACATTTTCTTTTTAACAATCTGGGAATCAATGTTCTCGGTAATTACAAATATTTTTCCTCCCTGTATGTGTGGTCGGGCATATGGCAGGGTGTCGGCTTCGGAGCAATCATTTATATGGCGGCTCTGGCGGGTGTCGATCAGGAGCAGCATGAGGCAGCCATCATTGACGGTGCAACACTTTTACAAAGAATCTGGTATGTGGATCTTCCGGCCATCATACCCACAGCTGTCATCATGCTGATTCTCAACATGGGCGGCACGCTCAACATAGGATATGAAAAGATTCTTGCCATGCAGAACCAGAACAACATAGCCGTATCCGAGGTTATCAGTACTTATTCCTATAAGGTATCACTGGTGTCCACCTTCCCGGATTTCCCGTATTCCACGGCAATCGGTCTTTTCCAGTCACTGGTGGGACTTATCCTGATTCTCATTACTAATAAGATAGCGGACAAGCTTTCGGGAAATGGATTTTTATAAGCATTGGATGGTAAAGGAGTTGTTTTTCTATGAAAACAAAAAAGATAACACAAGATAAGGTTGTCTATTTCATAAATTATGTTTTGCTGGCTCTTCTTCTTGTGATAGTTTTATATCCCATTATTTACATTATCAGCTGTTCCTTCAGCTCGGGCGATGCGCTTATGACCGGTAAAGTTAAGCTTTTCCCGGTTCAGCCTACCCTACAGAGCTACAAGGCAGTATTTAAGTACCAAAGCATCTGGACAGGATACCGTAACTCCATAATCTATGCTGTTGTGGGTACCCTTATCAGCATGACACTTACGCTTCTTGCGGCATATCCCCTTTCAAGAGAGGATTTCAGAGGCAGAAAGATATACATGTTTCTCGTATTGTTTACGATGATGTTTTCCGGCGGTCTGATTCCTTCTTACATGCTTATTAAGAGTCTTAAACTTATGGACTCTATCTGGGCGATAGTGCTCCCCGGTGCGGTAAGTGCTTACAACATCATTGTGGCGAGAACCTTCTTTGCCAACACGATTCCTAAGGAACTGCGTGAGGCAGCAGAGATGGATGGCTGTTCGGACTTCAGATTTTTCTTGAAAATAGTGATTCCGCTGTCCACACCGATTATTGCGGTACTTTCCCTATGGGTTATAGTCGGACTCTGGAATTCCTACTTCGGCCCCATGATTTATCTTAACTCTCAGGATAAATACCCGTTACAACTGGTTCTGAGAAGAATACTTCTTCTTTCGCAGGTTAACTTAAATCAGAGCAATATCGATCCGGAAATAATAAGAAAGAACCAGTATCTCGGAGAAATGCTTAAGTACGGAACAATCATTGTAAGCACATTACCGCTGATGATCGTATACCCCTTCGTTCAGAAGTACTTCGTAAAGGGCGTTATGATAGGTTCCGTTAAGGGCTAAAGAAAAAAGGTATAGCGATTAAATCGGATAGCCCGCGGAGGCATCCGTTTAATATATAATATAATTCATATTAGGAGGAATGATTATGAAGAGGATGAAATTCTTTCAAAAGACGCTGGCATTCGTGCTTGCGTTGACCCTCACCGCTGCATCCCTTGCAGGCTGCGGCAACAGTGCGGGTTCAGGTGCGGGTTCGGACTCACCTAAGGGTTCTGACGCACCCAAGACCACCGCAACTGCGGATTCTGACGCATTTAAGTTTGACTCACCCAAGGATGTTGTTTTCCCGCTTAAGGAAAAGCTCACCCTTAAGGTATTTGTCAACAACCCCGACCAGAGCGTAACAAGCTATCAGGACAACTGGGTAAACGACTGGATTGAGGAACAGACCAATATTCATCTTGATTATGTGTACGACCTTACAGGCGATGAAGCTACACAGAAACTGAATCTTATTATGACAGACCCCAACACGATGCCTGACTTTTTCCTTCGCACAGGCTGGACCAAGGCTGAGGTTACTTCCTACGGAAGCCAGGGCCTTATCCTTCCCATCGAGGATATGCTCGAGCAGATGGAAAACTGGACATGGTTAAATGAACAGAGCCCTATGAGAAAGGCTGACCTTACCATGGGCGACGGACACATTTATACCTTCGGCGGCGACAACGAGTGCTTCCACTGCATGTATCAGCACCGTATGTACATCTACAAGCCCTGGGTTGAGAAATACCTTGGCGGCAAGAACCCCGAGACCACAGAAGAGCTCTACAACTTCTTAAAGATGGTAAAAGAAGACGACGCTAACGGAAACGGCATTGCCGACGAAGTTCCCATGAGCGGTTACATCGGCGGCTGGGCAAGTGATCCCACCGTTTGGATGATTAACTCCTTTACCCAGAGTGTTAACCCCTTAAGCAACACCAACCCCACCGTAGCAGGCGGTATGGTTGTTAACAACGGTAAGATTGAATATGCAGTAATGAAGGACGAATACAGAGACGGTCTTCGCTATATGCGTAAGCTCTTTGAAGAAGGCCTTCTTGACAATCAGGTATTCTTACAGGACAACACTCAGTTTGAAGCTACCGTAGACGCTACAGAAGTTAACAAGGTTGCTGTTTACCCCGGCGGCGGTATGGCTTGCTCAGAGTTCTGGCAGGAAAAAGACGGCGAATGGCAGAACTGGGAAATCCTTGCTCCCGTAGCAGGACCTAACGGCGTAAGATACTCCGCACGTTGCGGTCAGACTTATTTCGAAGGATGTCTCGGCGTTGTATCCGCAACCTGCAAATATCCCGAAATCGTAGTAGCATTACTTGACTTCATGGCTTCAGCAGACGCAGCACGTCACATCGGCGGCGGTCCCGAAGGAATCGGCTGGAACTACACTACCGAAGGTGTTTCCCTCGGCGGCGGAACTCCCACATATGAGACCTACAAGATTCCCGAAGACTATGACTATGTTAAGGATGGCGGTCTTTCCAAGACTTATGCAGACTATCGTTACACTCCCGATGCTATGATTCAGCGTTCACCCGCAGGCGAAAGAGCTTCCTTGAGAGTTCCCGATCCCGCACACTCAGGCGAATACTGGTTACAGCAGTGGGCAGAGCTTTACAATAAGTATGCTCCTTCAACCGATACCCTTGTTCCCAACCTTGCATTCGAAGGCGAAGATGCCAGAATAGTTACTGAAGGCACACTTACCATCGGCGGATATGTAAGCCAGGCTCAGGTTCAGTTTATCGACGGAAGCCTTGACATTGAGAAGGACTGGGATGCATACATCCAGAAGCTTCAGTCTATGGGCGTAGACGAATATATTGCCGCATATCAGCGTTGCTATGATGCATACATGGCTGCAGCCGGTAAATAAAGATTAGCTAGTTTAAACCGGCCGGGATTCCGGCCGGTTTTTTAAAAAAATAGAGTATGGGACAGCATATGTTTTTTTCAGGGAAGCACAAATTCATATGGGCAGCGGTTTTATCGGTCGTTCTTGTTTTGACGGGAGCGTTTTTTTGCCGTGGAGAGATATATGCCGAAGCGGCGTCAACAGTGGTAGAACTGTTTGTTTTTGCTCCCTGCGAAAGCTGTCATGAAGAAGAGAAGTTTAGCAAAGAAGTGAAGTCAAAACTGGCTGAGGCCGGGGTTACGGATTACGGACTCAAGGCCTATAATGCCTACAAAGAAAGCGGCGCATCCCGCCTGGAAGAGATTGAAGAAGAGTACGGGCTTAATATTCCCATAAACGAATTGCCGATGGCGGTGGCGGGCGGAGAGGCTTTCTTTGGAACATATTCGGATATAGGTGAGGCTCTGGGAGATTATTTGCAGGGCCGTGAGAAGAGGGACGGAACCGGTCTCGCGACAAATGTGAAGACTCCCGGCGATACTGTTGCGGAGAGAAAAAGCGTAACGGATTCCGTAATATATAGAGACATTCGCAGCATAGGAAAAGACGAGACAGCCATGCTTCTGTTTGTGACAGGCTCCTGCGACAGCTGCAATCGTGCGGAAGAGTATCTGAAAAGTGTTCTTGTCGACGGGCAATGCAGCCTGAAGATTTACAACATCATGGAAGATGACAATGCGGTTGTACTCAGAAAACTTATGAAGATGTATGAGGTGCCCGACAATCTGCAGCAGGTTCCCCTGCTTTTTACGAAAAACGGGTATTTGTCAGGTGCTGAGGCCATCGGGAAGGATGCTGTCAGTAACCTTGAAAATCCGGATGCGGCAGGCGCCTGGGATGAAGTGGCAACCGGGCTTGCTAAGGACAGTGAAGACACAAGTATCTCAAAGGTCAAGCTTGCGGTAACGGGCTTTGTAAACGGTCTTAATCCCTGCGGAATATCCATGCTGCTTATGGTGCTGTCCGTGTTGTTAATGTCGGGGAAGAGTTTTTTCAGAGGAAGTTTTACTTACCTTGCGGGCAAGTTTTTGACATATCTTTTGCTGGGATTTACCCTCGGCTCGCTGTTCAGTGTTATTGAGGGCACTGTATTTAAGACGGTGCATGAAGCGATAAATATTGTTTTTGCGGTTCTTTCTTTGGGCTTCGGACTGTTTTATTTAATGGACTTTATTCATATTCTCAAGAAAGATTATGGCAAGGAAAGATTAAGACTCCCCGAAGGGTTCAGAAGATGGAACCGTAACATGATAAAGAAACTCTCCGGAGTACAGGGCCGGTTCTGGTACCCGATGCTGTTTCTTCTGGGAATAGTGATTTCTGCGGGAGAATTCCTGTGCACGGGACAGGTGTATCTGGCAACGCTTCTATATATGGCGGGGCAAAGCGGAGCATTCAGCGGGGAGATTGTGGGTAACCTCGTAATCTATCTTACTGCTATGTGCGTGCCCATGATTCTTTTGACCGTGTTGGTGTCCAAAGGGAAATCGGTGATGTCGGCATCACACATTTCCCTTAAGATTCTGCCGGTTGCCAAGCTTGCGTACAGTATCTTTTTCTTTGTGCTGTTCGTGAGTTTACTGTTCTGAGAAATTAAGCTCGCACTCAGCGGGGAAACCCGTATAAGAGGTGAAGAGGTCTTTAAATGCGGGGTCGGAGATAAGCGCATCAAGCTCAGCCAGAAGACGAATCTGAACGGCACCGCGGTGGATGGCGCATGGTTCGGGGTCATTAAAGAATTCGATACTCTTTTCTATAATGACTTCCTCCGTAATGGGCAGATTGTCCCAGAGACCGTCGTAGAGGACCGCCTTATCGAGTGTGACTTTTAGATAACGTTTCTTTTTACGCTTTAAGAACATATTGTTTCCCGCCTTTTATCAGGATTAATGTAGCATAATAAACAGAATTTGTATAGGAGAAAGAAAATGGACAGAATCTACGCTGACCATGCTTCAACCACCCCAATTTCAGAGCAGGCTTTGCAGGCTATGACCGACTGCATGAGACAGTATTACGGGAATCCGTCGAGCATCCATGCATGCGGACGCGAGGCAGCAAGGGCGCTTAAGGCGGCAAGGGAAAAGATTGCGGCCTGCATCGGAGCGGAGCCCGGGGATATTTATTTTACCTCCGGCGGCACCGAGGCGGACAATCAGGCAATCCGTACTGCGGCGGCATACGGAAAGATGACCGGAAGGCGGCATATGATTATTTCTCAGACGGAGCATCATGCTGTATTAAACTGTATTCCGGCTCTTGAGGAGGATGGGTTTGCAGTGACTTTGCTCCCTGTGGATAAAACGGGTCTTGTGTCGGTTGAAGAACTGAAAAAGGCTTTCAGACAAGACACCTGCATGGTGGCAGTGATGTCCGTAAACAACGAAGTCGGAACGGCGGCTCCCGTGGCTGAAATAGGGCGCGCGTGCCGGGAGAGAGGCATTTTATTTTTCTCGGATGCTGTTGCCGCTACGGGACATATGACGGTGAATGTGAAGGAGAATGGGGTGTCCATGCTATCTGTTTCCGGGCACAAATTCGGAGGTCCGAGGGGGATAGGAGCATTGTACGTAAGTTCCGAAATACCTGTTGCCAATCTTATGTACGGCGGAAGTCAGGAAAAAAACAAGCGCCCCGGAACCCAGAACGTTCCCGGTGCAGTCGCCATGGCTGCGGCTTTATGCGACAGCGTGGAAAAAATGCCCGAGAATACAGAGAAACTGGAAATGCTTAGGAATCGTCTGTTAGAGGGCTTAAGCGACGTAGAAGGAATGTGGATAAACGGCAGCGAAGCCCACCGTTTTCCTGGAATTGTAAATCTCGGGTTTGAAGGCGTTTCGGGTGAAGCGCTGATGCTTCTTTTAGATTTAAACGGGATATGTGTCTCAACAGGTGCGGCTTGCAATACGGAGTCCGTGGAGCCGAGTCACGTTCTTTTGGCTATGGGGTTATCGGCCGATGCGGCGCGAAGCTGTATAAGAGTCTCGCTTTCCGCCGATAATACGGAAGATGAAGTGGATGCGATTTGCGAGGCGATAGGGGCGGCTGTTGACAGAATCAGAGGATAAGAACGGTGTGGCTAAATTATCGGCGCGAGTCGCAATAAATGTGAAAAATGAAAGTGGTCAGCATCATCTGCTGACCACTTTTTCTTGCGGCGGTATGCAGTTTTGAGCTTCATGTCCCG
>JAEEGJ010012119.1_pt1 | contig 21488 bp, 11 predicted proteins | sample 8958761 | NCBI WGS metagenome assembly JAEEGJ01 (sample SAMN16246546, study PRJNA631951) | gut metagenome | biome: gut microbiome; feature: rumen; material: RS-attached | host: Bos | place: Iran: Karaj | collected 2018-10
ATGATGATGTTCTGGAGCGTGCTCTCCAGAATTCGTCATTCAGCCTGAATCAGGAGATAAGTTACATCCAGACTGAGAGCAGCGTTGCACAGGCCAAGGCCAACCGCGGACTATCGGCCAGCATCAGTGCTAATTTTGGTCTGTCGGGATCAGGCGATGATTTGAATAGGACGTTTGTACAACTGCAAGAGAGTGAGCAGATAGGTGTTTCTCTCTCAATTCCTATTGTTGACTGGGGTCTGGCACGCGGTCGTGTACGTATGGCCGAGGCCCAGGCGCTGACTACCCGAAACCAGTTGGAGCAGTCCATGATTGACAAGCGTCAGAATCTGCTTACACAGGTTATGCAGTTCAACAATCAGCGCAGCCAGTGTGAGATTTCGGCGCGCGCCGCCCAACTGGCCGAGGACAGTTACCAACTGGCTTTGCAGAACTTTGGCAGCGGATCAATGACCATGACCCAGTTGGATCAGCTTAAGGAGAAGCGTGACAATGCGCTGAGCAGTTATGTGAATAATGTGGCGAGTTTCTGGAATTACTACTTTGAGATTCGCCGTACTACGCTTTATGACTATGTATCAGGGACTGACATTAGTGCCGAATTTGACAAACTGATTAAGTAAATTGAGAATTATGAAAGCATATAGAATTATTGGTGTTTTGGTAATTGCAGTTCTTGTTTGCGGCTGCAAGGGTAAGAAAGACAAGGATGAGTCAAAGGAGGATTCTACCGAGATGGCTCGTGGCACTTTCAAGGCCGATAAGAATATCGTGACCGTTGAGCCGCTGGCGCTCAAGACATTCAACAAACAGCTTATCTGCAACGGTAAACTGGAGGCTCAAAGCAAGTTGACCGTGCAGTTTGAGTCACAGGGTAAGATTGCCCAGGTTAATGTACGTGACGGACAGAAGATCCAGAAAGGTCAGATACTGGCATCGCTCGATAAGGAGCAGCCCCGCCGTCAGTTGGAGCAGGCCCGTCTGGCTTTTGACAAGGCCGAGATGAACCTGGCCGACCGTCTGCTGGATTATGGTTATACCCTGTCCGATACCGCCAATATACCGGCTGACCAGAAGCGCGTTATCTATATCAACACCGGTTTCATAGATTCCAAGATGGCGCTTGAGAATGCTGAGAGGACATTCCAGCAGTGCGACCTTAAGGCTCCGTTCAGCGGTAAGGTGGCAAGCGTAAGGGGCCATGTTTACGAGCAGGGCGGTCAGTTCTGCACCCTGATTGATGACAGCCGTTACCTGGTACGGTTCAGTGTGCTGGAGACCGAGTACGGTTTTGTACATGTGGGCCAGCAGGTGCTGGTATCACCGTTTGTAAACAATGACCTGGTAATAAAGGGATCTATTGTATCAATCAACCCCACGGTTGACCAGAACGGTCAGATAGCCGTTACAGCCCAGGTTCCCGGAGCCGATGAACTGATGGACGGAATGAATGTTCGCATCACGGTCGAGAACAGCGTTCCCAATCAGATGGTGGTTCCCAAGAGCGCCGTTGTTATTCGTGACAATATGGAGGTCCTGTTCCGCATAGATCCGGAGACCGGACACAGCCTGTGGACATATGTGAATGTCATCATGTCAAACACTATGGAGCATGTGGTTGAGCCCAACAAGGACCGTGGTGCTGACCTTAATATCGGTGACCTGATTATTACCAGTGGTAACTTGAACCTGGGCGATGACGCCGAGGTGGTTATACAGGAGTAATGAGCCATGTTCAAGGGATTGATTAAACGCCCCATTGCAGTTACCATGGTGCTTATAGCAGTCATGGTACTGGGTATTGCGGCAATACGTAAGCTGCCGGTATCACTGGTACCGGACATTGACGTGCCGCAGATTACGGTGCAGGTGACATCGCCTGACCGTAGCGCACGAGAACTGAATGACGGACTGATGGCCGGACTGCGTTCACAGCTTTCACAGGTGGCTCACCTGCAGGATATAGTATGTACGGCCAAAGACGGTAGCGGTCTGATTGAAATGACCTTTGAGTACGGGGCCGATGCCGATTTCCTTTTCATTGATGTGAATGACCGTGTGGACCGTGCCACAAGCGGTTGGGGAGCAGGTGAGGAGCGTCCTATGATTGCCCGTGCCAGCGCTACCGATATTCCGGCATTCTTTATAAATATCTCACTTAAGGATTCAAAGCATACCGGCGGCACACGTCTGCTTGAGATGAGTGATTTCTGCCGTCAGGTGATTACACGCCGTCTGGAGCAGCTGCCTCAGGTAGCGATGGTGGATATATCGGGCGTGCTGTACCCGCAGTTGCTCATAATACCTGACATGGAGAAGCTGCGTGCCATCGGCGTTGACGAGAACGCTCTTAGCAATGCCATCAAGAGCGCCAACGTCTCTTTAGGAAACCTCTCGATACGTGACGGCGAGTACCGTTTTAACGTGCGTTTCGAGTCAAAGGTGGTTACCCGCGAGGATGTGGAGAACGTATGGCTCAAACTGGGCGGACGTACCTACCAGATCAAGGAGCTGGCCGAGGTCCGCGAGGAGCAGCAACGTGCCAAGGGTATGATCAAGGCTGACGGCGAGCAGTGCATATCAATGGCTGTAATCAAACGGTCCGATGCACGTATGGCCGAACTCCGTGACGGTATCCAGGATCTGATGAAGTCATTTGAGAGTGAGTATCCCGACCTGAACTTTGAGATAACCCGTGACCAGACGGAGCTCCTGGACTACTCCATCAACAACATGGTGCGTAACCTTATTTACGGTGCCCTGTTTGCCTGTCTGATCATATTCTTCTTTATGCAGGATTTCCGCAGTCCGCTGCTGGTGGTCATTACCATTCCTACGGCGCTGATACTGTCATTCCTGTTCTTCTATGTGCTCAACATATCAATCAACATCATATCGCTGTCGGGTCTGGTGCTTGGCCTGGGTATGATGGTGGACAACTCCATCATCACGATTGACAACATCACGCAACGCTGGAACAAGGGCGAGCCCTTGGCTGATGCCTGCGTATACGGTACCCAGGAGGTGTTCACACCCATGCTGAGTTCGGTGCTGACTACCTGCGCCATATTCATCCCGCTGATATTCATGAGCGGTATTGCAGGTGCGCTGTTCTATGATGAGGCTATGGCGGTTACCATTACGCTGATATCGGCCCTGATTATGTCGGTGCTTGTTATTCCGGTATTCTACTACAGGTTCTACCGTAAGCAGCCTTGCTTTACTCCCAACAAGTTCATAAGCAAGATTAGCGTGGGTAACATGACACGCGGATATGACGCTATTCTGAGTTGGTTCTTCCGTCACAGGGGCGTGATGTGGAGCATATTCGCCGCAGCTTTGGTGTTTATAGGCGTGCTGTTCATCAACCTGGACAAGCAGAAACTGCCTACGCTGTCGCACAGCGACACCCTGCTCAACATCGAGTGGAACGAGCGCATATCAATTGAGGAGAACAACCGCCGCTGCGAGCAGATACTGGCGCAGTTCCCCGATCAGATTAAGCAGTATACAGCAATGACGGGTACCCAGCAGTTCGCGCTGTCACATACCCGTGAGATGGGTATATCGGAGGCTACCGTCTATATCAAGGCCGATGGTACCGAGCAGATTGACCGTATTGAGGCACAGGCGAATGACTACATCGCACGCGAGTGGCCGCTGGCCGTTTTCAGCACTCAGGCATCGGGCAATATATTCGATATGCTGTTCCGTGACAAGGAGGCTCCGCTGGTGGCCCGAATAAGGAACATTAACGGTTCTACTCCCGAGCCCGACCAACTGTCAACGCTGCTGTACGAGCTGCGTGCGGCCTTGCCGGAGTATTATATCCCGCAGCCGGAGTGGAACGAGTATATTGAGCTTATCACTGACCCCGAGCGTCTGGCTCTGTATGATGTAAGTTTCAACCAGATAATGGGTTATCTGCAGAACTCGATGAATGCCAACTCGGTTCTGCGTATATCCAAGGGTGATTTCTCAATGCCGGTTGTAATCGGTGTGGGTACCAAGGAGGCCAAGGACCTGATTCAGGGCAGTTACATCGATACACGTGGAGGACGCGTGCCTCTGGAGATACTGCTCAAGGAGACCCGTAACCGTGACCTCAAGCAGATTGCAAGCGGTGTGGACGGAGAGTTCTATCCTCTGGTCCTGGATGTGAAGGGTAAGGAGGCACGCCGTGTCATGGATGAGATAAAGAAGGTGGTACGTAATGATGAGAGGTTTGAGGTAAGTTTCTCAGGTACCTATTTCAGTAACCGTGAGATGATAAAGGAACTGTGCACGGTGCTGGTTATCTCTATCCTGCTGCTGTTCTTCATACTGGCGGCTCAGTTTGAGAGTCTGGTGCAGCCGTTCATCATACTTAGCGAGCTTATAATAGATATATTCGCCGTGCTGGGTATCCTGTGGCTGTTCGGTGAGAGCCTTAACCTGATGTCCATGATAGGTATGGTGGTTATGTGCGGTATCGTTATCAATGACTCAATACTCAAGGTGGATACCATAAACCGTCTGAGGGAACAGGGCATGGGTCTTAAGCATGCCATCCTGGAGGCAGGTGGACGCCGTTTGAAAGCCATTATAATGACTTCACTTACCACAATCCTTGCCATTGCCCCGTTCCTGGTGCGCGGAGACATGGGTAGTGACCTGCAGTATCCGCTGTCACTGGCACTTATAAGCGGTATGGTGGCCGGTACCTTTGTGAGCGTGTTCTTTGTACCTCTGGCTTATTATGTAATCTATAAGCACACCGACAAATGAAAGGCGCAGAGAAACAGCCAATAGCCAACAGCCAACAGCCAACAGCCGGAAAAAGCCACGCTTTCTCCATTATCCTGATAATGGTGGTGTTTGCGCTGGTGGGCGCCATATTGCTCTACACCGGCCAGCTGACGGTACAGTTCAACCCCGTAAGGGAGAACCTTAACCTGTCTGTAGATTTTTGGGGACCGGGTTCGGCCCGAGTTCTCGAGACCGAGGTGACATCAGTCATTGAGGGTGCCCTGAATACGGTGGACGGCGTGAGCTCGATAGAAGCTTCCACAGACAATGGCAGAGGATACGTAAGGCTGAGTTTCAAAAAGGGTACCAACATGGAGACTACCCGTTTTGATGTGGCCACCCGTCTGCGTCAGATTCGCAAGAAACTCCCGGATGGTGCAGGATACAATTTGGGAGGCTCAACGGGCGGTGGCGGACGTAGCAGCCAGCAGTTGTTGTCCTATACCATCAATGCTGATATGCCGGCCATTGAGATTGTCCGTTATGTCGAAAAGCATCTGGTTCCCAAACTGTCTAAGATTGAGGGTGTGGAGAGTGTTCAGACATCGGGCGCAAAGGCTTTTGAGTGGGTGCTCACGTTTGATCCAAACTCGCTGCGTGCAGTGGGTATGGGCCCCAGCAACCTGAGTCAGGCCATGAGCCGTTATTACCAGAACAGCATTGTGGGTACCCAGGTGCTGGAGGATCGTCTGATGCTGGTGAAACTCAAGACCCGTGACCTTACGGGCGAGTTGGAGAGGATTCCCATAGGCATGGTGAACGGCCGTATGTACTATATGGGTGATTTCGCTACGGTGCAGTATCGAGAGGAGACTCCATACTCATATGACAGAATCAATGGCCTGAATACCATATCCCTCTTTGTGACGGGTATGGAGGATATCAATACGATAGCCGTTACATCGGCCGTAAAGGCTAAGATGGAGGAGCTTAAGGAGAATCTGCCGGACAACTTTGCCATCAAGAACAGTTATGATGCATCGGATTTTCTGGACAAGGAGATGCAGAAGGTGCTGCTTCGAGCACTTATATCGTTGGCCATTCTGCTGATATTCGTGCTGGCGGTGAGCCGCAGTTTCCGTTACCTGATGGTGATAGGTTTCACTATCATTGTAAACATGCTCAGCGCGGTTATCTTCTATAAACTATTTGATGTAGGTATAGAGCGTTACTCAATGGCCGGCATCACGGTGTCATTGGGTATCATAATAGATACGGCGATAGTCATAGCCGACCATTATACCTATTACGGTAACCGTAAGGTGATGTTCTCCATCACTGGTGCGCTGCTTACTACCATAGGCGCCCTGATGCTGGTGTTCTTCCTGCCCGAGGATACCAGGGCCAATCTTACTGATTTCATCTGGGTGATAGTAATCAACCTTACTCTGTCAATAGTGATTGCGTTCCTCTTTGTTCCGGCTCTTCTGGAGTATCTGCCCCTTAAGAGCAAGGGCGTGGTCAAGAATACGATGAAACGCCGTCGCCGTCTGATACGTCATACTGAGCGCTATGAGCGTTTGATGATCTGGAACCGCAGTCACAGATGGGTTTATATAGTGGCTCTGATACTTCTGTTCGGTATTCCTATACAGTTGCTTCCCAATCAGGTGCATCATAAAAATACAGAACCGGGGCAGGATAATACCAAGGGCGGTCTGGTGGGTCTTTACAACAAGACCATCGGTAACAAGTGGTATCAGCGTAACAAGAAGTGGTTTGAGTATCCTCTTGGAGGTACGTTTAATATCTTCCAGAAACACTCGAACGGACGTATGTCATTCGGTCGTGAAGATGAGGAGGTCCGTGAGGTGGTACTCAACGTACAGGCCAATCTGGCAGAGGGTCAGACTGTCCAGCAGCTCAATGAGATTATCAAGGAGATGGAGAACTGGCTGCAGCAGTATGATGAGATAAGTGATTTCTACACCAGACTGTCAGGTACCAGTGGTACCCTTGAGATTCATTTCAAGGATGAGTATCAGAAGTCACGTTTCCCGTATGAACTCAAGCAAAAGCTTTGGGCCAAGGCCATGAGGTTTGGCGGTGCGGTATGGACTATCCCGGCTCTTGATGAAAATGACCAGCCGCTGAGCAACAGCATCTACCGCACAAGCTGGTCAAACACCATAGAGCTGACAGGTTACAATTATGACCTTCTGTACCGTTATGCCGAGGAACTGATAGACACACTTAAAGCCAACCGTCGTGTGAACGGTCAGGCCGGTTTTACCGGTCGTGGCTGGAATTCATACGTGGCAAGTGAGTTTTATATGAATCTGGACCGTGAGAAGCTGATACGTACAGGTACCAATCTGAATCAATACCTCTCATATGTCAGTGACCAGTTGTATGACAACGTTGCTCCGGGTAAGGGCGTTTATGACGGACATGTCTATACTCAGGTACGTCTGCTGTCATCGGACAAGGATTATTATGACCTGTGGCATATCCGCAATGATATGGTTGATATAGACAGCATGAATATCCGTCTGGGTGACCTTGGCAGTATCTCCAAAGAGCGTACCGGACTCTCCATTGACCGTAGTAATCAGCAGTATACTATCAGGGTGGGCTACGAGTTCATCGGCTCATATGACCTGAGAGCCAAGATGGAGTCAGAACTTATAAAGCGTTTCAACGAACGTATGCCCATGGGATTCCGTGTGGGTGGCAGTAATTATTACGGATGGTGGAGTCCGCAGAGACAGCGTACGGTTCTGATATTTGTCGTGGTACTGGTTATATTCATGATATGCGCATCAATGTTCGAGTCGTTCAAGGTACCGCTTATGATCGTGCTGCTCATTCCCGTGAGTTTCATGGGACTGTTCCTGGCATATCCGATATTCGGCGTGTACTTTGATCAGGGAGGATTCGCAGCCATGATCATGCTTAGCGGTATCACGGTGAACGCGGGTATTTATCTGACATCGGAATACCGTACTATTGCGGCGGCCAAGGGTGAGTACGGTCTTAAGACCTATCTCAAGGCATACAACCGTAAGATTGTTCCCACAATGCTTACTGTGCTGAGTACTGTGCTGGGTCTGGTTCCGTTCCTTCTGGACGGTAAGCAGGATCCGTTCTGGTTCAGCTTCGCGATAGGAGTGATGAGCGGCATGCTCTTCTCAGTGATTGCCATAGTCCTGATCATGCCGGTGTTCTTCCCGCTGACGGCCAAGTCTCACAAGATGATTTAAGGCTTGATGAATTCTTGCATGGTGTTGTTGTAGACACTGCCGAAATTCTGATTGTTATAGATCTTGACGTGTGAACCGTTGGTATGCGCGGCAAGTGTGTAATAGAGGTCCCGCAGAGATACTGCGGGATCTTTGTATATGGCCTTCATGAAGCCCTGGGTGAAACCGTTGGACAGATATACTCCTATCTCTTCACTCCAGACGTCGGCGTGACTGGTTTCATAGGGGTTGGCGGCTGTGACGAACAGTGTGCCGGGGATACCCTGGCAGGCCTGTCCCAGACCTCCGCTATAGCAGGCCTCGACCACAAACAGCATCTTGCGGTGAGGGGTATCGGACAGTATGTCTTTCATCTTGCTGTAGGTCATAAGCGGGGAATCTCCAAAGTAGAGTGAACCCGGCGATCCGTGACTGCTCCAGAATATGAATACGTTGTCGTCATTATCGGGCTTTAGTACATGAGGAAGCCTCTCCGATGCGCGTCCCTGAAGGATATCTCCTATATCTACGGGCTTAAGGTCATGGAGGCGGTAGTCTATGGCAGACTGGTCATAGACATTGCGCCCGTTCAATGTTACGAACAACTGGCCAGGCAAGGGGTTATAGGCATGATTCGCCAGATCATCCTCGCAGACAAGGACTATATGGTCATCATCAAAACCATAATACTTGAGAATCTGGTACATGGCCAGCGCATCGGCCTGGAAACGGTAGTTGGGCCATCCTTTTGAGGCGGCTACTATGAGTGCCCAGTTTTTGTCAAGGGTGGGGTAACGGGGAATGGATGTGCTGTCGGATAGGGATAGGTCATCCATTTTTGTGGCGAACCATTCGCCTATGTTTTTGGATGAGGTGGTTCGTTTGGAGCCTTGTGAACTTATGTACTCGGTGGTTACGTACTCTCCCTCAAAGAGGCGCCAGCGGCGGAAGGTGGAGTTGGTGACGCTGGCCACTCCTTCAATATGGGGCGTGACACCCTGTCTGAGCAGGGTGATGTGGCGTGCCATATCGAACGGGAACCAAGTGCCTCCGTTGCCGCCCTCACCGCTTACTACAGCCTGAATGGCATCATTGAATGAGGTTAACCGGTTGCGGAGCGAAGAGTTGTAGAGCGTGGCGGCGTAGGCTATGATATTGATGGCATCATAGAACTGAGCCTCTCCGTTCAGGGGCTCGGAGCCAAAGATTTTCTGATATGCCTGTATGAAACCGCTTTCAGGAGTGGCCGACAGGTCAACGCCTTCATAGCCGTCATACTGTACGGCATCGGCTATGCGCTCAGATACGAATCCGTCGGAGCAGTATATCCTGAAGGGTGCAAAGAACTGCTTTCCCTGAGCCTCGGTCTGAGCCTGATAACTGCATAGCTCACGGTCAAATGCTATTGCATCATCCTCGGTCGTGGGACTGAACAGGAGTATGCGAGACTGTTTTTCGGGATCGGTTCCGCATATCTCCTCCACGCAACGCCGGATATCGTCCGTATTGCTGTAGAGGTGTACTCCACTTACCTGTAGGGAGTATTCCTCGGCTATGAAACTGAACCATTGCACGTAGTCGCTGGTGACGTCATTACGGCCGTCATCCTGTGCAAGCAGTTCAAGCGTGACCTGACCGTCGGTATGCAGGCTGGCAATCTCGGATATTATGATCTCCAGTTGTGTTATGTCACTCTCGGCCAGGTTCCAGATGTATGGTATGTTCGCAAACTTGCGCTGATACTGTACATAGGTGGCCGATGGCGTGAGCAGGGGTTTATGGCACTCGGGCATTCTGGTGAGTTGCATGGCCATCTGCTCGGCTCTGAAGGATGTGGTCGGTCCTATTATGGCAATGATGGTGGTGTCCCGGGCTATCTGTTGCATGTAATCGTCTATGTCCGGGGCATCCTGGTCCTTGAAGGTGAGTTGAAGCTGTATCTTGTTGTCCATACCGCGCTGTGCACGGGCTATGTTGCGAAGGGCGAAATCGGCTGTGCGCTCCCAACGTGCCTGCTCGCTTTTATGCATGAGCACAGCAACCTTATATGTACGGTCCGATAAAGAGAGTCTGTCATCCTTCTCAGGGACGCAGGAGCATATCAGTACCGCAGTTATGCAGCAGAGGGCGCGTAATGCCAGACGGATATATTCAGTTGTTCTCATACTCTTGCTCTTTGCTGACAGCTTCATCTATAAACCGGTTATACAGGTTCAGGAACGTATCCGGGTCCCGATATTCATAGTCCATTAGTGTGTTGTGCCTGTAAAATGACGGATGGAGCATGATTTGTGCGGCTCCATGGCTCATGTCGAGGGTGCGGCTTGCCGGCCAGTCACGGCCGCTCAGCCAGTCCTTGAGATAGTCATGCAGCACCTGACCGGTCTGTATGATCATGGAGAACGGTACACGCGGGGAGAGTGCGCTTTGGTCTACATCCATACCTATGACAAGTCCCAGATTGTTCTGCTCGTCATTCATAGCTCGCAGCACACCTATGTCCGATCCTCCCAGCAGCGGGAATACCATTTCACGGAAGGTTGAACTGCTGCGTATGCGTCTGGCCATCATGCGGTAGGCCGAATCGGGCATGGCCCATCCGGATTCGTCATCGGCCAGATAAAGGACCTGTGCGTTTTTGCCTTCCTGATGGTGGGCGTTGTAGCCGGCCATGAATCCCATAATGCTCTCGTCCAACAGAGGATTGTTCCTGACTGCCGAGAGAATGAGAGCGTCAAAACCGCCGGACATAGCTCCGCAGAGGTAGCTGGCCCCGTATCGGCTTACCTTGACGGTTGACAGGCCATCTATGCGGGCACTGCTCTCAAACAACAGCACGCGGCTGCCCTTGCCAAAGAGTGTGACGGGGACGCGGCGAGCCATCTGCTCGTATACGGAACTACCCAGAATGAGCACGGCAGAGTCTTTGTCGGCATTGTCTGTGAGCCACTGCCGGTACATCTGCTCAGCCTGGGTGGTATCCTGGGGCTGAAGCATACGGACGGGTGTGAATGTCTCAATGATGAAAGAGAAGATACCTTGGGCTGCTGCGTCGTTATAACCGTTGTCACCCAAGCCGTTGGGAGTGACGAGGTAGGTTACTGCGGCCTGCCTTGTCACTCCCTCAAGGAAATCTGAATGGTCCTTGCTGCATGCGGTCAGCAGGAGCAGGACCGTAATTGTTTTAATTATCCTTTTCAATCGTCAAAATTTGCCTCTTCTAAATGATACTTTTGACAGAACTCATCAAAGGTACTTGCGTCAGTGTCGTGGAAGGTGATGACCCATGGACTTTGGAAACTGTACCATTCTTTGACTTTCCATATCCACTCATCCAGGAACTGATCCAAAACTATTGAATTACCCCATTTCTTTTTGTTCTCATCACGGGTATGGGAATTGTTCCTGTCATAATTATTGGGATCGACCTGGTCACAATCATAGCATACCATTACAGACTCCACTCCTTTGTGGTCAGAAGTTATCCTGGTACAGGGAGTCCTTACAAAGTGCCACTTATTGTCGTCCTTGCTGCCGTGTGTATCGACCCAGCAATGGTCATCGCCGGTTTTGAAGAAAGGTGTCTTTCCGCTGAACCAGCCCTCGCCGTACAGGAAGTCATGCAGTGCATTCTCACCTCCTAGTCGGCCGTTACTCCAATGACCTTCCTGAAGTTTGGATATTTGCCTGATCGTAGATTCGGCGGCGGGGTTTTTCCTTCCGTCATAATCATACATATATCCGCGCAGACATTCAATCAGGTGTTTGCCTCCGTCTGCATTTCCCCACCATTCATCATAACAGTTACGTTTCTTGTGTGAATGACCGACGGGATAAACCGGTGTTACCGTCCAGGTATCAAAGCCTATAAAGTAACCGGTGCCTGTCTCGCCGCAGCCCTTGACACACAGGAAATAGACATCTTTTCCTCCTCTTCGGCCAATAAGGACAGTTCCCTGGCTTATACCGCCGCAGGTACCTGCATTCTCAGGCCAGGCATCGGACCTGAAGAATGTTATTCTGGTTATATCGGGGAGTTCTTTCAGGTTGACATCGATATATGCCAGATGACCGTTCTGATGGTCCGGGATATATCTTACGGACCCGTGGCTTCCCATTGAAACAGTCATGGTGCCGTCTGCCGCCGTACTGTCAATAGTGGCGACAGAGCAGATCATGGAGAGGAATTCATTACGTGCATCTTCCTCGGTGAGCGCTCTGGTGTAACGGATGGTCGGGGTGTTTTCATAGAGAATCCGTCCATAGTCAGGCTCCCATGATTTCAGGGCGTATGTAAGGGTGTCATACTCAACCTGGCATACGTGACTGATGAAGTTCATGGCGGCATACTCATCGACCTGCTCGGAGGTCATATCGTAGTCTGCCATTTCCTTTTCGTCAGGATCGATATTCCCGACAATCTTATCATCGTCTTTACATGATGTCAGGTGACAGGTTAAGGCTGTCATCAGGAGTATGGAGAATAGAGTTCTTTTTTTCATTATTGTCTGTTTTTATGTATAAACTTCTTGTTACGGTATGGTCGCACCGGATATTTGTTGCGATGGGTTTTGGTTACCTCGGCTTCCTGCCAGGTGTAGTCGGGCTTGATCATAAGCGCTGTTCCGTATGAGCCGTCATCACGGAAGGGTATTACACATAGCTCGTCCACATATTTGAGCTCGACTTTCTTGGGTACCTCGCCGGTGAGCACATCCTTTCGGACCACATAACCAAAGAATTCGGCATTGAATCCGGACATCTGGTTCTTGAACAACGCCTTGGGGTTATTGCCCACATATTTAAGTAGACCGTACATCTCGTCCGATGTGGGAAGGTACCAGTGATTCTGGTCATTGACAGTGAAGTTGAGATGGTTCTTTAATGATGAGGCGACCTCATGGAATACCTCGGTGAACAGTATGGAGGATCCTTTTACATTGTAGAAACGTTCTACGGATGAGCCGTTCTGGTCAATGAAACCCAATGTGCCGTTGATATAGGTACGGGACCAGAATCCCGGTCCTATCTTGACGATGGGGTAGTTGCCCTTTCCGTCTACACCGTTGTGATCATACAGGTTGAGCCACTCATCGGCCACGGTCATCTTGTATTTGGGGATATTGATTCCTATGCTGGTTGGGTAGAAGGCACCGTCTATATAATATAATGTAGTAAGACGGTCACCGGGCTGGTAGCCTTCAAGGGGTTGGACATAACAGCCTCCCTCATCGTCAAAGGTGAGTGATGAAGGGGCGTTCTCTCCGTCGCCAAGGAAGATACCGCGACGGATGTTGGTGATGCCTCTGTAGATGGGATAGAAGACGGTGATACGGCGGTCACCGCGCAACTCGGGCACATATTCATTGCATACCTCGACCTTGGGGAGTCCGTCATAGTAGATGATCTTGGCCAGGGTGCTTTTATCGGATGTACCGAACTGGGTCATCTGTTCATTGATATCAATCTGGTAGTAGTTGTCAAGTCCCAGTTCCTGCAGACGGTTGCCTACACTGCCGGCCTCACTGAACGATAGAGCCAGTATGTAATTGATTATCTCTACGCGGGCCTTTTGGTTACTGAAAAGCTGCCAGATGGGCTGCATGATACAACGTACCATAGAGACGCTCTGCGGGTCATCGTTGCGTATGCTGTTGAGCCATTCACCCAGCATGCCGGGATCCACCTGTCCGTAACGGTCTTTGGTGCTTGCGTGTTCCCGCAATGAGCGGCAGGCCTGGTCGGTACCTCCGAATATCTCGAAATAGAGGTCGCCACCGCTGCTGCATATGTTTTTGGCCGATTGGAACGACTGATTGTCCTCCTTTACTACACCGTTCTTGACCTTGAGGTATTTCTCGACAGTTTCTGTGGAGCTCTCATTGGAGATGAAATTGACGGTATAGTCCAAACGTCCGCCCAGGTCGGTGTAGATTACCATATGAGTGCCGTACTTTGAAACGAGTTTTTTTACGTTCTGGGCAGTGGGCTTGTCGTTCACCTGGTCATAAAGCTCCCGGAACTGCGGGGTGAACAGGTCCTGACCTTCACGAATGATGCTTTGTATCTTTCCTTCATCGACGTAGCGTGTGGCTACCACCTTGCTGAGTGAGCTGTAACCGAAGGTCTGTTGTGACAGGTCATATTCCTTTACGCTCTTGAATTTTTCGACGCTCTTGTTGCAGAACAGGAAATCGACCTCGGTCGATGTCTGCTTGCTCATCCATGATGACATCTCCTCGATGCTGTAAGAGCAGTGGAACTGGAAGTCCTGCTGTGCACGACCTTCCTCTGCAATGATGGTGCCCCAGTTCTGCTCGGCCTTAACCAGAAGCTCGTAGTCCAGTATGGGCTCGGTGACGCTGGCTGGATTCATGTAGTCAATGAGCATGTTATAACCATAGCCGACACGGGCCTTACGGCTCAGTGAATCACCGGCCAGGGAGTTGGTGCCATCCTCAGACAGGCTGTGCTGATGGACGGTAAGCTGTGCTACCTGTTGGTCCGATGAGCCCTTGATGCTCAGGTTGATGATGCCGTCGCGGCTGCGGGCCCCTTCATTGGAGTCTATGTGGAAGGTGAGCCTTCCCTGATTGCTTACGGTATCGGCTTCCAGACTTATCCACTCAGTCTGTGTACTGACATTGATATCCCTGAGGGCATAGTCTTGGGTGTTGACCTGGACGTCAACGCTGTAGTATCGCGCATCGGACCCTGTCTCAATTCGCTGCTCGCTGATCTCTATCGGTGCGGTCTCAACGGGTGGCAGGATGTTGTTGTCCTTACAGCATGAGGCAGCCAGTACAGCGGCGGTCAGATACAGATATGTATTAAGTAACGGTTTCATATTGGTTTACAGACTGACCTCAGTGGGGTTCCAATAATAAAAGTACTCACTCTCTTTCTTGCGAACCATGCGTCCGTTGCTGTAGTTCCAGCCCGGAAGTCCTTCCAAACGGCCGCTCTGGTCTGTTCCGTTTTTCTGCTTTAGGTAGAAATCCTTTCCTTTCTTGTATGTAAGGAAATAGGGCTTGCCGGTGTCCAAAGTTCCCTCCTGGGTTATCGCCAGGGGCCATTCGTAGCCTATCACGGTCTGGCTGGGCTGGTATCGGATGTTGTTGAAACAGATGGTGCCGGGTACGCCGTTGGTCATGTAGATCATTCCATCGGTGGGAACGGGGTTTTTGGTGTCTTTATAAACCACGCATCTGTTCTTAAGCCAGCAGACGTTGTAGGCGGTGTCACCGTAAAATGTGAAACCGCAGCTAAGGTTTACATGCTGGTCATATATGGGATAGACTACCTGTACCTGTTTCTGTCCGACGTAAGGGATTTCTATTGTTTCACGGCAAACGGTTGCCACATAACGTCCCGATGATATGATATTGCAGACATCGGGCTGATTGAAAGAGACTTTGCTTCCACCCATCTTACATTCTACCTTTTGAGGCAGGCTGAAACTTGTGTTGCAGTAATTTTGGTAACCGCCCTCATAGATAAGGTCCTTGGCGGTTCCTTCAACCCTAAGCATGACACGTTTGGCTATTTCCTTATTGGGAATGAAATCCCAGATAGGTGTTATCTCCATGTCGGTCATCTCAAGGTTGTTATGGGCGTAGTCTTCGGGGTCATAGTTGAGACTGTTCTGCCAGCCGGTGACATATTGTAACATATCGGGTGCCTCGCCGAATCGGAAATGCAGTATCTCGTTGGGTATGGTGCTCAAGTCTCCGCCCTTGACTTTGACATAGCAATCGGCACTGTTCAGCAAGTTGTATTCGGTGGTATACTCCTCACTCTGCGACATATGCTTGAATATAGATGACACTGCATTACCTATACTTTTCTTTGAGTAAACATCATGGAGCGAATCGCGCTTCATGGTCATCTCAAGAATGATGGAGCCGCCCAGATTCGCTCTTGTGACGACATGTGAGCCGTAGCACATCAGGAAAGAGTCAATGGTTGCCTCATCGGAGTGTTTTTCCATCCATCTGATAGCCTCAAGAAAATTGGGTGTGAGCATATCCTGACCGTCGCCATCCTCAATCAATGCCGATATGGATCCGTCTTCCAGCTGCATACTCATTGCCGGAGCAATGTATTTGAATTCACAGAAGAAATCGTTTGTCTGTCCCTCTTCCCATATTTCAATGTGGGATTGGGCATCGCCGTTAAAGAGTATGAGTTTTGCTTCCACATCAGCATCAAAGGAGGAATACTGCCTGTATTGACTATGACTGAAAGCTGTGTTGCATTCAAAGGTGACTTGATTATTGGACGAAAAGCGATAGAGTCTTTCATGAACCTCTTGGCTCTTTCTCTTAACTGCGTCAAAGTCAAACACCCTGCAGTGGACATCCCTCAGATTGCATCGTTGCCCCCAGACTCCATCGTAACTGAATCCAACGCCGTAGCATCGGCGGAAATCCTGCATTGTAAGTGCATCCTGCCGAAGAGCACGGGTAAAGGGAGATCCCGACTCCGGAATGTCGCTTTGTATGGAGGGAACGGCATAATCTCCATAACAGGCTGACAACCCTAAGGCTGTCAGCACTGTCAGGAAGATTCTTATGATGCTTTTGTCAAGACTCTGCATTTTTTATCGGTTTGTCATCATTATTCCCATATCCTCAAGGTCCACGCAAGTACGTTTGTCCTTGTAATAATCCAAAACGATTTGCTTGATTCTATCGGAGATTTCGAATGGGAACAGATTCCAGATACCGGTGTATTCAATGCTGATTATGCCGGTGTTGTCACTCTTTTGGTTATCTGAACTTCTGATTGACTGCATCCACTGCTGTGCAGCTACCTTAAGTTTCTCACGGTCCGGCCTGTTGGAGTTAAGCTGTTCCAGCATTGCATTGTATGAATTCCTATCACCGCCGGTGATAGCGCAGTAATAATGGGAGTTTTCCCATAATCTTGATCCTTCGGTTCCATAACCGGCACTAAAGTCACCGGTAATCTGTATTGCAGACAGAGCGAGATTGGCTTTAACAGCACCATAAACGCCGTATTTTTCTGCCATAAACAGAGAATCGTATTCAATGGCTGTGAAAATGCTTCCTCCAAGTGTGGAGCCGGTTACAAACACGGGACCGTAATTGGAAACAATGTTTTTTACACCATCCGTGAATTCTGCGGAATCGTTTTGGTGTTTCATGACATACTTCCATTTGTTAAGAAATCCTATAGAAACCAGTTTCTTGGCCATTCCGTCTCTGGGGAATGTTTGAGTGTCCTCATCCCATTCATCTTCCAGTATGGCAACTATATCGTCATAGGATAAAGAGGCATGAAGGTACTCCAGATCCTGTGAGCCGGTATATGAGCATGCATTTTCAATGATAGTCGCATTGTTGTGGTAGTCAACATCCAGAGATAATTTGAACCTTGCGAATTTGATGTTTATCATGCCATGGACGTGTAGAGAATCCAAAGAGCTCTGCATGGTATCCTGCATTATTGCATCAACTGTCATGCCGGGTCTTGCATCCTGTCTGAACATTGTGGCATATTCGGTTTGCTGAATGGCTTCTTTTACGCCTTGCATATTGATAATGCAGCCTGCAAAAGCAGCTAGATCTATATTATATCCGGAACCGAGTCCTTTATTGAACCATACATCGCTGAATTCCACATCAGCGTTAGGTGCTGCCTCTCCGTCCTGTATTCCAATATACTGACGGAGTGTGATGGTCTTTGACACCTCACCGCTGGTAACTGAAATGGTTGCCTTGCGCTCATGCTGCTGTAATGAAGGGTCAAAATAATCGACGTACACATTCAGGTTTCCGGCGCCTTTACCTTTATCGGCACCCAGATCACTCCAGATATTATCATCCTTGTCGGAATTGTCAGAGATCGTGGCTGTCCATTCGCCGTCAATGGCAATCGGAACCTGAACGATACCGCCCAGGCGGTTAATCGTGACCTCGGAGTTGCCGTTGTTGATTACCAGACTGTTTTCATTCCCGTCATCTGTGCAGGAGTTCAGGACTACTGCAACGATGGCTGCCGCCATCAGAAATAAAATCTTTTTCATTTGCTATTGGAAAAATTGTTTGATGTTCTGGCTGCAATATTACAATCGCGATACGGGAGCGCGGTTGCAATATTGAAAAACCGCGTTGCAAAAATGAAAAGTCCCATGTTCAAAAATGAAATGGGACGTATCAAAAACGAAAAACTCTTATAATCAGAGAGTTGTCGCTAGGCCAGAGAGGCTACGTAATCGGTGGGGGAGCAGCCTATGAATTTCACAAAATTACGGTAGGCGGTCTGACGGCTGCGGAATCCTGCTTCAAAATAGAGGGATTTCTGGTCCTGCTGGGGATTCTTGCGGAGCTGGTCTGCCATAAACAATATGCGTTTCTGGTTCAGATAGTCATTGAAGGTAAGTCCGGTGTGCTCGCGAATGCTGTCGGCAACGTAGATACGGTTGGTTCCGACGTTCCGGCTCAGTGTCTCAACGGTGGTATCGGGATTGCGCCAAACCTCATATCGACCCATGATGGTATTGATATTGCTCCACAGGTCTTGCTCATTTGAGTTGAAAACGGTCTCTTTGATGTCGGCCTGTGCGTTTTCTGCTGTATCCTGGAGTGGAGGCAGAATCCTCTCAGACAACTCGAAATAGGCATAATATAGCAACGCAAAAACAGCCCATAAAAAGTGAATGTATAGGATGACCGTTATGTTGGTGAATAAATCGCAAGTGAACAGTATTGTCATTATTTGGGATATAAAGGTGGTCCTGTGTATCCATTTGATGTCAGCGCTGGTGTTGCGCCAGTTGTAAGGTACTATGAGCAACAGCAGTGATATGATGAACAGGAACACGAATGCAACTAACCTGATGATTACATTGAATTCAGTCCAGTGTCCGGTAAAATCGGACCAGGAGTATAATTGGCGGAATTCCAGTCCGAACGCCACTGGTAAAGTCACCAGGATTGCCGGCAGAAACAGAAGAAAGGCCCATTTGCCACGCAGACCGTTAGGGCGCATAACCTCAATAGGGTAAATCATGTACATGGTTATTGCCCATAAGCCCATTATTGATATGCTGGGTGACAGCAGGACATTGCCTTCAAAGGGATTGAAATTGAAACAAATCAACGAAAAAAGAAAGAGGAGAGCTGCAATTCCGTAAGAGAGGTATAAAAAACTCAGGAAAGTCCGGGATCTGTCATTTACTTCTTTACGTTTTTTCCATAACAATATGCCGCAAACAAACAGGGCGGCTGTCATTATCGTAGTGAAACTTACATCTATTTCTGTCTTCATTTTAATTATACCCTATTGCAGAAAAATGCAAATATAAATGTTTTTTAAATGAGGAGCAATTTGATTTGTCTGTAAACAACAATTATTTTTGCACTCCGTAAACGGTGTTGTCATGCTCAAGAAGCTGAGTGACATATTAAGCGACAAAGCCAGCCTGTTCATCATATTGACGGCTGTGGTGACATTCTTTTTTCCGGGCATTTTTGCCTGGGTTAAAGGTAATATGCAGACCATCATCCTGGGTGTTATCATGCTCACCATGGGACTTACGCTTACGCCGAATGATTTCAAGTTGCTGGCCAAGCGTCCGTTGGATATACTGATAGGCGCGGTGGCTCAGTTCACCATCATGCCTTTGGTGGCGTTCTCGCTCTCATGGCTCTTCAGCCAAGTGCCCGCCTTTGCGCCGTACAGCACCGCTATGGCCATCGGTATCATACTGGTAGGCTGCTGCCCCGGAGGAGTATCGAGCAACATAATGTCATTCCTGTGTAAGGCCGATGTCGCTTATTCCGTTGGTATGACCTGCGTATCGACCCTGCTGGCTCCCGTGCTCACACCGCTGCTCGTTTTGATGCTTGCGGGCGAGAGGGTGGATGTCGATGCATGGGGTATGTTCCGTCAGATTCTCATCGTGACTATCATCCCTATAGCAATAGGTTTCTTCCTGAACGTCTGGCTGGGTCACAAGGAGGTGTTCCGCAGGATTCAGGGCTGCATGCCGGGCGTATCGGTCATATGTCTGGCCTGCATAGTGGGCGGTGTCATCACGACGGTTCATGATCCGCTGGTGGAGAACGGTCTGGTTCTGTTCCTGCTCACGTTCGGTATGGTATTCTGCCACAACACGATCGGTTATGTGCTGGGCTACTCGGTAGGCAAACTGTTCAAGTTCAACACCGCAAAGAAACGCACCCTCTCAATCGAGGTAGGCATGCAGAACGCAGGTCTGGGCACCAACCTTGCAATGACGTTCTTCGTGGCCACCAACCCCATGGCCGTAGTACCCTGCGCCATCTCCTGCGCCTGGCACAGCATCAGCGGCACCATCCTGGCCAACATCTTCGCCCGAAATTCCGCGTTAAAAATTAAAAAATGACGCCGGCACAGATGGCCGGCGTCAAGGAAAACCATATCCTTCCCATAAAGGAATCAATTGATAAGGTATATCTTCTTCAAGCCTTTATAGGTACAGGTGACGGTGGCGCGGCCCTCGACGACAGGACTGACCTCGCAGCGGACAGCAGAATCGGAGGCGCTGGCCTTCAGTACGGTGTCCTTACCTATCGGGCCATAGACCTGATAGCGGATCTGGTCGGTGAGACCGTTCGCATTGGAGCAGCGGACCGGAGTGTCGGGAATGTTGAGTGCCTTGCCGTCGGCAGTGATGGTAACCTTGGGGACGACAGGTTTCTCACAGGGGACGTTGCCTTTGGAGAAGCCTATGCCATGGAGGTCGAACAGGCCGACAGGACGCTGGGGCGTCTGCGGGCGGAAACCTCCGGGACGCTGAGGCATCTGGGGGAGCACCACTTCAGGGCCCTCAACGACGAGGTAGATGGCGTGCTTGCCGGCAAGGCCTTCCACCGCAGGGACCGCCACACGGTAGTTGGTGACAGTACGGGGTGCATCTTCGGGAACATTGATGACGGCGATCTCGCGGCCCTTCCAGGTATCATTGGCATAGGGGCCGTCCAGCATGACATGGATCTTGAACGCGCCTCTGCCGCCGGGAGTAAGGAAGAGGTCCAGACGGGTGCCGTCACCCTTCCTCGTCCCTTCAAAAGCCTTTACGCCCTTGGCCTCCTGGGCAAGGCCGCCGAAACCGAAGTATTTGAATCCGATTATGCCCCCGTTGGTGATGCCTGCAAGGTCCATATTGTTGTTCCAGACGTCGTGGTTGTCCTGCATCCAGTTCTGGTCAGTCATATAGCAGGCGTAACCGGCTGAATAATAGTTGTACGGAGGAAGTCCGAATATCTGGAAGCCCTCGCTCGTCACTTCCGCGCCGGTATAGGTCATGCCATCGGCGGCGGAAGCGACCCATTCATTTCCCGGAGCATAGGGGTCATATCCCGTGATGCGTACACGGCCGCCGTCCGCAACTTTCTTCTGGTCCCATTCGATCTTGACGGGAGCGACCATGGACTGGCGGGCATTGCCGAATCCGCGGGGAGGACGGTGATAGAAAACGTACCACTGTCCGTTTATCTCCTGCAGGGA
>JAEEGJ010012121.1_pt1 | contig 21487 bp, 15 predicted proteins | sample 8958761 | NCBI WGS metagenome assembly JAEEGJ01 (sample SAMN16246546, study PRJNA631951) | gut metagenome | biome: gut microbiome; feature: rumen; material: RS-attached | host: Bos | place: Iran: Karaj | collected 2018-10
CAGCGGCAGCTGCGGCAACTGCTATCTCCTGCTCCGGGAAGAGCCGGGCGCGGCCACCTCGGGCATCCTCATCGACGCAGGCGTGAGCATACGCAGGATGAAAAAGATCCTGGAGAGCGTATCCTTGGACTTCGACTGCTTCCAATCGGTCCTCGTCACCCACGATCATGGCGACCATATCCGCAACCTTGGCTCCATCTGCAAGCGTCTCTCCAAACCGGTTTTTACGACGCCCATTCTGCAGGACGCTCTCTTGCATCATCCGTTCACGAGGCTGGAAATCGCCGGCTGCCGGCGCGACCTCGTGACTGACGCCTGGAACCGCGTGGCCGAAGGCATTGAAGTCCAATACTTTGAAGTGCCGCACGACGCCACGCAGACGGTCGGCTACGCCATCCGTTGCGACGAGCATCTGTTTGTGCTGATGACCGATCTCGGCCGCGTGACGGAAGAGGCCATGTACTGGGCCCGCCAGGCCGATACGGTGGTGGTGGAATCCAATTTCGACGTGGACATGCTCCTCGGCGGCTCCTACCCGCACTACCTCAAGATGCGCATCTGCCAGGGAGCCGGCCACCTCTCCAACGATGCTTGCGGCGAAGCCATCCGCCAGTTCATGCATCCGGGGCTGCGGAATCTGTTTTTGTGTCATTTGAGCGGCAACAACAACACTCCGCGCCTGGCCTACGACAATGCCCGGGACGTCCTGGAAGAACTGGGCGTCGCCCCGGGCACTGTTCATTTGAGGGTGTTGGAGAGGGGAGTGCCGTCGCCGCTGCTGACGTTGTAAATCCTATCGCTTGTCAACGATTGTCGCTCCCGGGCAGTCGGCCTTGTTGAAGGTGACCTGCTTTTCAGTGACATTGAAACCAAGGTCGCGCATGGTCACTGTGATGCCGCTGACTCTCGCGCTCAGGCTGACCGGGTGGTAGGTGCCCTTGGCGACGACGAGGTCCATGGTCTTGGGGTCGTCTTTGTTCGTGTTGGACTTGTTTTTCTTGCACTGGATGTACCAGGCCGTGTCCGTCTCCTTTTTCAGGAAGACATCATAGCCTTCGGTGACGCTGTCGAGCATCTTCATGTTCTCCTGCTCGCTGGACGGCTTTTTGGCGTCCCGGTTCTGGATGGTGACGGTGTTGTCCTCGGCGGTGTACGTCCACTCCGTGTCGTTGTCCATCCACGTGATGATCTTCTTGCCCATGGCCTCGGCTTCCATGCGCATCTTGTCGCCCAGGGACCAGGCGACGGTGGACATGGTGCCCAGGATGGGGATTTTGATGTCCATGGTCATCCGGAGGCCTGTGTTTTCGAGCTGCTCCATGGCTTCGCTCATCCTGTCGACGATTTCTTCCGGCGTCTGTGCGAAAGATGCCACGGCGAGCGCAATGGCGGAGATAAAGGCAAACAGTTTTTTCATATCCATAAGTGTTTGTCAGTTACAAATTTAAAAAGAATTATCGGTTTTCCAACCATTTCCCCCTCGCCAGCCGGACCAGGAAGTTAGTGCCGCGGAAGGTGAGTTCGACGGCCATGGCGATCCAGAAGCCGACGAGGCCGTACACCTTCACGAGGAAGATGGACGGAATGATGCGGACCAGCCACATGGACGTGAAGTTCATTACGCTCGGCCACTTGGTGTCGCCGGCGCCGACGAAAGCGCCGTACGCGACGATGGAGGCGGCGTAGGCCGTCTCGGCGAAAGCTTCGATGCGGAGGACGCGTGCGCCCAGGCCGATGACTTCGGCGTCCGGCGTGAGCATCTGCATCAGCTGCGGCGCGAAGGCGAACATCAGTCCGCCCAGTACGGTCATGATGGACATTCCCATGACCGTGTTAATCCAGGCGAAGCGTTTCGCGAGCTCTTTGCGGCCGGCGCCGACGGACTGGCCCACCAGGGCAGTGGCCGCGTCGGCGATGCCGTAGCCGGGCATGTAGCAGAAACTCTCGGCCGTGACGGCGAAAGAGTTGGCCGCGATGGCGATGGTCCCGAGCGGGGCCACGATGATGGTCGAGGCGATATAGCCGCCGCGGATGAGGATGTGCTGCAGGGCCATGGGGCCGCCGATGCCGGCCGCTTTCCGCAGCACTTTCTCCGTGGGCCGGAACGAACCCTTGTCCTGCAGCAGGTTGAGTTCGGGGGAGCGGACCGAGACGAAATACAGCATGGCCATGGCCGTGATGAATTCCGCGAGGCCCGTGCCGAGGGCCGCACCCATGACGCCCAGGTCCAGCACATAGATGAACAGGTAGTTGAAACACACGTCCATCACGCACATGCCGATGTTCAGGTAACTGGGCACTTTCATGTTGCCGCTGACTTGCAGCATCGAGGCGCAGATCCAGTCGATCATCATGAACGGAATGCAGGCCGACACGATGAAGAAGTATCTGACGGCGTCAGGAATGATTTCCGGTGTTCCGCCCAGCCAACGGGGGAGCGGAACAGCGATGGCCATGCCCAGGAGGGCGATGCAACCGCTGAATAGAAGCGAAGTCACCAGCCCTTGACGGAACACCTCGCGCGCCGCCTTGAAGTCGTTGGCTCCGATCAGATGGGCCACCTGGACCGAGAAACCGCTGCCGCAGGCCCCGCAGAAGCCCATGAGCAGCCACGTGCAGGTGGTCACCAGGCCGATGGACGCGCCCGCCGCGGCCCCGAGATGCCCCACCATCGACGTGTCGATGTACTGCATCAGGACGGACGAAAGCTGGGCGATCATGGCCGGATAGCTGAGCAGCAGGCACAGCTTCAGCTGCTGCCCTCCCGTCAGCGTTCCGCCGCCCCGGATCTGACCGAGCAAATAGTCCTTCGTGCCTGTTCCTGTCATTTCGAGCTTGTCGAGAAATCTAACACTCGTACGGAGGGACCTCTCCGCTGTCAATCAGCTCCCGCAGCACCTCCTCCCACGCGGAATCGGAGGTGCCGAAGGCGGCTCGGATGTCCGCCAGGGCATAGGGGGCCTTGATGTATGCTTTCAGCCGGGCCGCCAGGTCCTGAGGCTTCTTCGCCCGTTCCCGGCAGATGTCGCACCGGCCGCAGTCGGCGCTGTCCTCCTGTCCGAAATAGCGCAGGAGATACCGGGACCGGCATTCGTCTTCCTCCTCCACATAGGAGAGCATCGTCTCCACGCGTTCGTGAAAAGCGGTGCGGAGCATTTCATACCGTTTCGGCGCCAGATCCACGTTGCCTTCGTGCAGTCGGTCGTGGAGGATGAAGAGGACGTCGGACTGGTCCGACGGGATGTACTTGATGATGTGGTTGACGGAGAGCCCGTATAGGAGCTGCCGCAGTTCCGGGATGGTCAGCCCGCATTTGCCCGCGACATATTCCTCGTTGATCGAGACCGGATAGGAGAACAGCCCGGTATAGGACCGCATCAAGGTCTCCAGCAGCGGCACCATCCGGGAGTCCGGCAGTTCGAGCCCGTAGAGGGCCGTCCGGTCCACGGTGACCTGCACCCGCGTCTGGATTTCCATGTCTTCGCAGAAGGTCCAGTGCCCGGCGCGCTCGATGTACTTGACGGCATAGAACACTGGGGACAGTTGCAGGTGGAAATGCCGGCAGAAAGCATTGATGTCGAACTTCAGCTGCCGGCCCATCCCCGTGTCATAGGGGATTCCGTGGAAAATATGGACCTTGTGGTAGATGTCTTCGATATAGTCCAGGGTGGGGAAGGAGGCCCGCTCGATCTGGGCGAGGCGCTTCCGGTCGCCGCTGTTCCAAAGCAGCACGGCATAGGAGGGCTTTCCGTCGCGGCCCGCGCGTCCCGCTTCCTGGAAATAAGCCTCCGGGCTGTCCGGGAGGTCGAAATGGACCACGAACCGGACGTCGGGCTTGTCGATGCCCATGCCGAAAGCGTTGGTGCAAACCATCACGCGGATCCGGTCCGCCTTCCAGTTCTCCTGCTGGAGAGCGCGGGCGGCGGAGCCGATGCCGGCGTGGTAGAACGAGGCGGAGACGCCGGCGCCGCGGAGCATTTCCGCGATTTCTTCGGTTTTCTTCCGGTTCCGGACGTACACGATGCCCGATCCCGGAACGCCGTTGCAGACGGCCAGAAGCTGCCCGAGTTTGTCTTCGCTTTGCCGGACGATGTAGGAGAGGTTGGGCCGCTCGAAACCGGATTTCAGGAGGTTTTTCTTCTTGAAACCGAGGCGGGTCATGATGTCCTCCGCGACGGCCGGCGTGGCCGTGGCGGTCAGGGCGATGACAGGGGCGTCCACCTGCTTGCGGAGCTCACCGATTTCAAGGTATTCCGGCCGGAAGTCGTAGCCCCACTGCGAGATGCAGTGCGCCTCGTCCACGACGATGAATGAAATGGGGAGAACGGGCAGGTAGCTCTGGAAGAGCCGGGTGCGGAGCCGTTCGGGGGAGACGTACAGGAACTTGCAGTCGCCGTAAGCGGCGTTGTTCAATGCCAGGTCCGCCTCGTGGCGGTTCAGTCCGGCATGGACGGCGATGGCCTTGACGCCCCGGTCCGCCAGGTTCTGCACCTGGTCCTTCATGAGGGCGATAAGGGGCGTGACCACGAGCGCCAGCCCTTCCTTCATCATTGCAGGGACCTGGAAACACACCGATTTCCCGCCGCCCGTGGGCAGGATCGCGAGCACGTCGCGGCCGTCGAGCGCCTCCCCGATGATGCGTTCCTGCATCGGGCGGAAGCAGTCATAGCCCCAATAGGTTTTCAGCGTCTCGAGCGGTGTCATTTTTTCACGAATCTTCCGTCTTTCGATTGCAAATATCCTCTTTTTTTAATATTTTTGCAAAATTAAAGAATCAAACTTTTAACGCATATAATTATGGCAAACATCAATCTCGCCAAGTATGGCATCAAGGGTGTGAAGGAAATCGTCTATAACCCGACGTACGAGCTCCTTTACAATGAGGAAACCAAACCCGGTCTCGAAGGTTTTGACAAGGGACAGGTGACCGAACTCGGCGCCATCAACGTCATGACCGGCATCTATACCGGACGTTCTCCCAAGGACAAGTACATTGTTTATGACAACACATCCAAGGAAGGCGCTCCGGGCGAGGTCTGGTGGACCACCCCCGAGTACCCGAACGACAACCACAAGATGTCCGAGAAGGTCTGGAAGACGGTCAAGAAGCTCGCCCTCAACCAGCTCAGCGGCAAGCGCCTGTTCGTCGTCGACGGTTTCTGCGGCACGCACAAGGACACCCGCATGAAGGTCCGCTTCATCATGGAGGTCGCCTGGCAGGCCCATTTCGTGACCAACATGTTCATCCGTCCGAAGAACCAGAAGGAGTTCGACCAGGAGCCTGATTTCGTGGTGTTCTGCGCCTCCAAGGCCAAGGTGGACAACTACGAGGAACTCGGTCTCCGCAGCGATACCTGCGTGGCCTTCAACGTCACTTCCCGCGAGCAGGTGATCCTGAACACCTGGTACGGCGGCGAGATGAAGAAGGGCCTCTTCTCCATGATGAACTACTATCTCCCGCTCAAGGGTGTCGCTGCGATGCACTGCTCCGCCAACACCGACATGAACGGCGAGAACACGGCCATCTTCTTCGGCCTCTCCGGTACCGGCAAGACCACCCTCTCCACCGATCCGAAGCGTCTCCTCATCGGTGACGACGAGCACGGCTGGGACAACACGGGCGTCTTCAACTTCGAAGGCGGCTGCTACGCCAAGGTCATCAAGCTGGACAAGGAGTCCGAACCCGACATCTACAACGCCATCCGCCGCGACGCCCTCCTCGAGAACGTCACCGTCGACAAGAACGGTAAGATCGACTTCAACGACAAGTCCGTCACCGAGAACACCCGCGTCTCCTATCCGATCTACCACATCGAGAAGATCGTCCGTCCGGACAGCCACGGTCCCGCCGCGAAGCAGGTCATCTTCCTGAGCGCCGACGCTTTCGGCGTCCTGCCTCCGGTCTCCATCCTGACCCCCGAGCAGACGAAGTACTACTTCCTCTCCGGCTTCACCGCCAAGCTTGCGGGCACCGAGCGCGGTATCACCGAGCCCACCCCGACCTTCTCCGCCTGCTTCGGCCAGGCCTTCCTGGAGCTCCATCCGACCAAGTACGCCGAAGAGCTCGTGAAGAAGATGAAGAAGTCCGGCGCGAAGGCTTACCTCGTGAACACCGGCTGGAACGGCACCGGCAAGCGCATCTCCATCAAGGACACCCGCGGCATCATCGACGCCATCCTGAACGGCAGCATCGACAAGGCTCCGACCAAGTACATCCCGTACTTCAACTTCGAAGTCCCGACCGTCCTTGAAGGTGTTGACACCGGCATCCTCGATCCTCGCGACACCTACGCTGATCCCGCTATCTGGGAGGAGAAGGCCAAGGATCTCGCCAGCCGTTTCATCAAGAACTTCAAGAAGTACGAATCCAACCGCGCCGGCAAGGCTCTCGTCAAGGCCGGTCCGAAACTCTAATCGATTAGAGTTTCGTTTTACCCCCCGTAGCCCCCAAAGGGGGCGATGCGGCCTAACGGCCGGGCGGCAGAAGCCGCCTTGTCGCTTCGCTTCGAATGAAAAAAGACTGACTCAGTTGGGTCAGTCTTTTTTGCGTGCTTTTTTGATGTGTGCTGTGGTCTGGCACAAGGCGGGGGTATCTTTGCCCTTGGAAACCTTAAAACTGAAGTGCCATGTTCGAAGTCGTCATCACACTGGCCCTCGCGGCCCTCGCCATCTGGCTCCTCCTTGACAGCGCCGTCGAATATATTCGTGACGGACAAAGTCCCCTCCCCGAGGGAGGGGATTTAGGGGAGGGGTAACGTGAAACAGTAACGTTGCACGTTACTATGCCTTGACCATTAGACCATCATAGGCGGGCTGCACCTCGGAGCGGATCCCGCGTTCGGCGCAGAGGCGGCGGAGGTCGTCGCAGAAGGCGCCGTGGGAAGGGAAGGCATGGCTAAGATGGGTGAGCCAGGTATGACGGGCCGCAATGCGGTCCGCCAGCGTCAGGACCTCGTCCAGCGAGAAATGCGAATGGTGCGGATGATAGCCCACCGTATTCAGGGACAGATGCTCCAGTCCCTTCAGTTTTTCGAACTCGCTTTCCGGAAGGGAACTCATGTCCGTGATGTACGCGATCTTTCCGAACCGGAAGCCCAGCACGGGCATTTTGTCGTGGTAGCCCCGGATGGGAATGATGTTCAGGTATTTCACGCCGTCCGCCACGCCGCTGTCCGGACCCGCCAGGGCGGGGAGGGCCGGCACGACGGCATTGTCCGACGGCACCAGCGACCCGTCCGGCTGCCGGTAGAAGTAGCCGACGTCATGGACCCATTCCAAATCTCCCGTGTTTTCCAGGGAAGTGATCCGGAACGGCTTGTCGTCAATCAGGTGGACATGCCACTCCGGCGCTCCGGGATATTTGTGCTCGGCGAAAGCGTACGCATAGTCGTTCCGGAGCGCTTTCAGCACTTCCGCCTCGCAGTAAATCTCCACGGCCTTCTTGTCGATGTAGTTGAACGACCGGACATCGTCCAGCCCGCCCGTATGGTCCTTGTGCTTGTGCGTGAGCAGGATGGCGTCCAGGTGGCGCACTCCCTTCGCCAGCATCTGCATCCGGAAATCGGGTCCGGCGTCAATGAGGATCTGGAAACCTTCGTATTCGACGAACGCCGCCGCCCGGAACCGCTTGTCGCGCGGGTCCGTCGACTGGCACACCGGGCATGGGCAGGCGATGATCGGGATGCCCTGGGAAGTTCCCGTACCCAGGAAGGTGAGTTTCACTTCGCTCATAGCACGATGTCCTCCAACTGATTGACCAGATCCGGATCATAGGGCTTCTCCACCCGGATGTAGTTTCCGGTGTAGCCTGCCATCATGCCGTCCTTGACACTGGATTCCCACAGGACGCGCTCCGGCAGGCCCTTGTTCTCCGCGACAAATGCGGCGTGCAGGTCTGCACAGAGGGCTTCCAGACGGGCGACGCGCTCCGTCTTCACGCTGTCCTGCACTTGGTCGGGCATCACGGCGGCGCGGGTGCCGGGACGCTTGGAGTAGGGGAATACGTGGATGAAGGCGGGCCTGATCCGGTCTTTCAGGAAGTTGTACGTCTCCATGAACAATTCTTCCGTCTCGCCCGGCAGGCCTGCGATGACGTCGATTCCGAAGAAAACCTTCGGTTCGCCGGGGCGCTCCATCGCCTGTCGGATATAGTCGATGCGGGAGGCGAACAGGGCGGTGTCATACCGCCGGCCCACCTTCTTCAGCAGCGTGTCACTGCCTGACTGGAGCGGAATGTGGAAATGCCGCTGGAACTTGGTTCCGGAGGCGATCCAATCCACGATCTCCTCCGTGATGAGGTTCGGTTCGATGGACGAAATCCGGTATCGGTCGATGCCTTCCACCGCATTCAGCGCTTTGAGGAGGTCCGGGAAGGATTCCCCGGTCGTACGGCCGAAATCGCCCGTATTGACTCCCGTCAGCACCACTTCCCGGATCCCTTTCGCGGCGATCTGCTCCGCCTGTTTCACAATCTCACAGATCGGAATGTTCCGGCTGCGCCCGCGGGCATAGGGAACCGTGCAATACGCGCAGAAGTTGTTGCACCCGTCCTGCACCTTCAGGAAGGACCGGGTGCGTTCGCCGGAGGAATAGGCCGGCAGGGTTTCGGATGAAGGGAGATCTCTTCGTCGGTCTTCGACCTCCTCGGGATGACAGTTGTCTGTCATTCCGAGCGGAGCGAAGGAATCTGTTTCCCTTCCCGGTGAGGCCAGCATCGCCATCGTCTCCTCCACCAGCATTCCCTTTTCCCTGGCGCCGAAAACCCGGGAGACGCCCTTGATTTCGTAGAGTTTCTCCTTCTTGAGCTCGGCGTAGCAGCCGGTGACGATGATGAGGGCGTCCGGGGCGATCTTGTGCGCGCGGCGCATCAGGTTGCGCGACTTCTTCTCCGCCGTTTCCGTCACGGCGCAGGTGTTGATTACATATACGTCGGCCGTTTGGTTCCACGGAACGACCTCCAGTCCGCGGTCGACGAATCCGCGCTCGTAGGTGGACGTCTCCGCGTAGTTCAGTTTGCAGCCGAGGGTGGTGAGGGCGACTTTCATGCCAGGATCAGGAAAACGCACGGCCTTTTGCCGATGGTGACGGGATGCTCCTTCCAGCGTGCGGCCGGAAGCGTACGGATATAGGCGTCCGGCTGGGTGATGTTTGCCGCGACGGTAATGAGCGTCTTGCCGGAACAGGTGGCCGCCAGGTCCGCCAGGAGGGCGTCGTTCCGATAAGGTGTCTCGATGATGATCTGCGTCTGGTGCTCCGCAGCCGACCGCTTCTCCAGCCGGCGGATGGCCGCGCGTCGCTCTTCGGTCTTCGCGGGGATATAGCCGGCGAAGGCGAAGGACTGGCCGTTGAGGCCGGAGGCCATAAGGGCCAGCATCAGGGAGGACGGGCCGACCAGCGGGACGACCTCGACGCCTTCCCGGTGGCACAGGGCCACCAGCTGGGCGCCCGGGTCCGCCACGGCGGGCAGGCCGGCCTCGGAAATGAGGCCCACGTTGCGCCCGTTGTCGAAAAGACGGATCAGGGGAGCGACCTCCGCCGGAGCCGTATGTTCGTTCAGTTCATGGAATTCCAGCCCCTCGATATGGCCTTTCAGGCCGGCGCGTGACAGGTAGCGCCGGGCCGTCCGGACTTCTTCCACCACGAAGCAGTCCAGCGTAGGAAGCAGGTCCAGCACCGGTGCCGGAATCACTTCGGCCGGATCGTTGTCCCCGAGGGGGGACGGAATCAGGTATAGCTTTCCTTTATTCATCTTCGATGACTGTCACAGGGGCTGTCAGGGGATGGGCATGTCCCGCAGAATCAATCTGCAGGATGCTCCGTTCCACGCCTTGCAGCGCCTCGCGGGCCGCCCGGTCCTCCCGTTCCTTGCGCGGGGTGAACAGGTCGCGGAAGAACTGTCCGAGGCTGTTGAACTCCCGCTGGTAGGCGAAGCCGATGCCGTTGCGCTGGCTGTTGTCCAGGAAGCTGGTGTACTGGTCGGCCGAATGCGAGAACAGGTTCAGGCGGAAGGTGCCCGGCTTGTCCAGCTTGATGTCGATGTCCACGTCGCCCGCCACTTCGTCGGTAGTGGTGCCGTACAGGCGCCGGTTGCCGATGTTTCCGTTAACGATCACCCGGTTGTTGAACAGCTGGGTGGACAGGGCCACGTCGAACATGTTCTGTCCCGCGGCGTTCTGCTGGTAGTTCAGACCGAGGTCCAGCGGGATGTTCAGTTTCTGGAAGATGCTGTTCAGCTGGCCGGCCATGATGCCGGTCATGTTGGAATACAGCATGTTGGAGCCGCCGGTGGTGATGATGCCCGACTCTTCGTTGGGCAGGAAGCTGTTCGCGATCAGGAGGTACAGGAACTGCTTCATCACCTTGTCCTCGGTGTTCAGGGCGCTTTCCACCATGCCTTCCGTGCCGGGATCCAGCTCCGGGATGTCGATGTCGAACTTGATCTGCGGATTCCGCAGCTTGCCGGTGATGTCGATGAGGCAGTCCACCTGGCGCCGCGCGGCCTCGTTGCCCCGGTTGCCGGACAGGAGGGTGGTGATGGACGCCTTGGTCGAATAGATGCCGGTCACGTTCAGGTCGGAGTCCATCACGTCGCCGTTGAACCGGATGCTGCTGCCGTCCCGGATGGAGAACTCGCGCGTGACCACGTTCAGGGCGGAGAACTTGAAGTCGCCCTGGCTCAGGGTGTAGTCGCCGTTGATGGTGAACAGGTTCTGCCCCGTACGCACGCGGAGGTCGATCAGGCCGTTCCCGAGGCCCCGCAGGGAGTTCTCGCCGATGTCGATAAAGGCAGTCACGGCCGGCGTGGCGCGGACGCGGACCCGGACGTCCAGGTCGCTCTGCGTCTTCTTCTTGCCGGTGCGGGATGTCTTTATCATCTGCTCATACGGATCGTCCTCGATCTCCTCGTACGGCGTCGTGAACACCAGCAGGTCGCCGGTAGCCTGCGTACTGCCGGAGCCCAGCGGGATGTGCAGGTTGCCGTCCTTGACAGTTCTGGCGTCGATGTTGAGGGCCAGGGCGTCGAACGGGCCCGTGATGTCCACGCGGCCGGTGCCGTATACGTCGCCGAAAATGGGGGAGTTTCGGTCGGTGATTCCCAGCACCTTCATCCGGTCAAACTGGATATGGGTATCCATCCGGAGGTCCTTGAATCCGCCGAACAAGAGGCTGCCGGTCACGGTGCCCTTGCCGTCGGAACCGTCCGCAATGCTGACTCCCTGGAAATGGAGCCCCCGCGTGTCGACGGAGACCGGCCCGGAGACGCGGTAGGGGACTTGGGTGAACTCAACGCCCAGAAGGCCGTTCACAATCTCCATCCCTTCGCTGGAGATCTGCAGTTTGTCCAGGGTCCCGTCGACACTGAGCTTTCCGTTCAGGCCGCCGGAGAAGCGGTCAAAGACACCGGCCAGGAACGGCGCCGCATAGGCCAGGTCCAGCTGGTTCAGGACCGCATCGGCCCGGATCGCCTTGTCCTTCGGACGCAGGTATCCGTCGATGTCGAAATTCCGTACATAATTGTCCTGCCGGTTTCTCAGCCGGAAGTCAAACCGCTTCTCGGGATCGTTCCAGAGACTGGTCACATCGAGGGTGCCCATCGGCCTTCCGGCCAGATAGGTGGAGTCGCAGGTGATGCCGGCGAGGAGGCCCATGGAAGGCTTGGAAGGGGAGATGAGGCTGGCCTGGCCCGTCGCCTGCCCCTTCAGTTCCATCTTGCCCTGCATGAGGAAACTGTTCAGCAGGGAGATGTCGAAATGGTCCATCCGGACGAAAAGGGAGTCGGTCTTGTCGGGTGACAGGCCGCCTTCCACGACCAGGGACTGCCGGCCGTTCCGGATGCGGAACCGGTCGATCTGGAGATCGCCGCTATGCAGGGTGACGTCGTCGGAATCCAGGATCCAGCGGTCGCCATGGTAATAGACGGAGGAAGGCAGCACGGATGCCGTGACGGCCAGGCTGCCTGCGCTCCGGGCGAGTTCTCCCGAAAGCCGGAGATCGGCTTTGCCGGTATCTTCGGTCTGGTTGTCGAAGGTGTAGGCCAGGTCGAACCGGTCGTCGTCGACCATGAGGGAGAGGCTGTTGTCCTTCAGTTCGATGCCGCCGAGGTTGATGGCGGAGCCGGTCACGTCGGCGCGGATCGCGTTGTTCCGGTTGTCGAAGTCCAGCCGGAAATCCTTCAGGTAGCGTCCGCCGAGGGCGAGACGGCCCGAGGTGACGTTTCCGTTCAGAATGCCTTCTTCATCGACCTTGAGCTGCAAGGCCGTGTTCTTTTCGATGTACAGGCCGGGGAGGATGAATCCCAGCAGCTCCCGCGTGTCGAAGAACTTGAAGTTGACTTCATAGGGGGTTCCGTCCCAGGCGGGGCCGGGCTTTTCCAACAGCGACGGCAGTTCTTTCCGGACGACGAGGTCCTTCAGGTCGGAGACCATCGCCACAACCGATTTGTCGCCGACGTAAGATCCCTGCGCGAAATCGGAATCGAAGCGCACCCGGTGGATGTCGTCGTTTGCATGGGCGCTGGCCGTGATGTCTCCGATATGGTGGCGTCCGGCCGCATTCTCCAGTACGACGTCCCGGAGGTTGATGTCGCCCAGGAGGTCCCGGTCACGGGTGCGGATGAAGTTCGCGTCGGCTTGGAGGGAGACGACGGAGGGACCCCGCTTGTCGATGTTCAGGGCGTTGAGGTCGGCGTAGCCGATGTTTGCGTAGAACTGGTAGGCGGCGTTGTGGGTACGGGGGGAGAGGTCGAACTTGCCCTGGATGAGGGCGTTCAGGTTCGGGTCATCACAGACGATGCGGCCGTCGAAAGCCTGGTTCGAATAGCTGCCCACGGCCGTGATGCCGGTATAGTCGTAGCCCAGGGCGTTCAGGCGCTTGACATTCAGGGAGTCGATGCGGACCTGCATGTTCTTGCCCAGGGACGCGTCCACGGTCGTGGTCATCGTCACGGGGCCGAGGGCGTTGACACCCGCGATCCGGCCGGCGTCAAGGTCTCTGGTCCGGACGGTGCCTCCGATGGAGATATCCCGTTTCTTATCGATGACGTCGCGGAGGACGATGTCCACATCGGCCGTCCCTGCGTTGGAATCCAGGTCGCCCTTGACCGCAAGCCGGTTCAGGGTGCCCTGGGCGGTGGCGTTCAGATTGAAGTCAGTGCCTTTGCCCAGTTTGCTCAGGTCCATTTTCACGTCCGGCGCCCATTCCTGGATGAAGGTGCCCAGGCCGCCGAGCCCGAAGCGCAGGTCCTTGACCTTCCAGTCCATCCGCGTGGACTGGATGTCGGGAAGTCCCGTCATCGTGCCGTCCACCCGTGCCTGGACGTCGCTGCCGTGCTCCTTGAACGTGAATCCCTTGACGGCGAAGTCGCCCACGGTGCCCTCCACTTTGCCGGTCAGGTCGGCCTGAAAGGTCATCCGGTCCATGTTCGGGGCGAAATGGCTGACGGTCTGCATGGAGAAGACGGTCGGGGAGACGAATTCCCCTTCGATGCGGACCCGGTCCAGGAAGTCCTTGTAATCCTCGTCCAGGGTGCCGATGAGGCGGAAGTAGCGCAAATGCAGGTCGGAATCCTTGTCCTGGATGTGGAGGTTGTCCAGCAGGACCTGGCCGTGACCGACCTTGACTTTGCCGGAGACATCCTGGAGATCGAGTCCGGTCTTGTCGGTGATGCGGATATGGTTGGCGTCACCGCTGATGACGCCGTCCTTGACGAGGAGGTCGGTGGCGTGGATGTCCGCTTTGATCTCCAGGTCGTTCCAGTCGATGACATTGCCGGGGAGGGGAGGGAGACCCTTCGCTTCGTGTTTGGCGGCTCCGTCATAGTTGACCATCCGGAACGTGAAATTCTCAATGTCCACCTTCGAGGCCTCCAGCAGGTCTCCGAATTCTTTCTTGGGCTTGTCCGGATCGGATTTGGCGAGACGCAGCACGCGCTCCAGATTGCTCCTCGACTTCTCTCCCGGAGCTCCGGGCTCGATGACCAGGTTGAACATCCCGTCCTCCAGTTTGAGCCGGCTCACGGAAATGCGTTCCTTGTGCAGCAGTCCTTTCAGCGAAAAGCGCGCGGAAAGGTTCCCGACCCGGATGAGCGTGTCCCTCGGAACGAACGTCCCGTCGGAATACGGGGCCCGGTCCAGGACGACGACATCTTCGAGCGTGACGGCGTCAAAGGGCCGCACGGAAATCTGCCCCACCTGGATCTCCCCGTCGATCTTGTCCGACAGCATCGAGACCGCCCTTCGCGCGAGCGCGGTCTGCACCTTCGGCGACTGTACCGCAACGACCAGCCCCAGCAGCAAAACCAAGATTGCCGCCAGGATCCAGACTGCTATGCGAAAGCCCTTTTTCACTAATCTACAAAGATAGAAAAATCCTTTGGATTTTAGATGCAGTTTCCCTTGCATAATAAAGACCAAACCGTCACCGATTTGGTCTTTCCTGTCATTCCCGGCTTGACCGGGAATCTAAATGAAGGTGGGTTCGTGCCCCGCTGACGGAATGAACTTTCCCAGCAGATCCGCCGTGCGCATCCGCATGTAGCAGGTGGTGGTGCCGTCGGGGAAGCCGATCGCTTCCGGCGCGACGGCGGCCTTGTCGATGATGAGGCGGACGCGCTTTTCCGGGTCGGCGACGAGGCTCAGAGGGGTCGTGGCACCGACTTCCGTGCCCAGGAATTCCCGCAGTTTGTCCGCCGGAGCGAAGGACACGCGGGAAATCTGGAGCGCGGCTCCGAACTCCTTGGTGATGAACGGCTTGTATCCGGGCATTACGTACAGGTAGAACGTCGTCTGCTGCCGGTTGCAGAGGAGCAGCGTCTTGACGGTGGGAACGCCGAGCGCCGCATCCACGGCCTCGCAATCTTCCATCGTCACGGCCGGGTCGTTGTCAATGCGCGCAAAGGGAATCTCCAGCCGCTCCAGGGCGGCATAGATTTTCCGCTGGGTTTCATTGTCGAACGCCGCCGGTTTTTCCGTCTTGATTTCGCTGGTCCGGATCATATCTTTTCCGCGCAATTGATACCGTCGAGGGCGGAGGAGACGATGCCGCCGGCATATCCGGCGCCTTCCCCGCAGGGATACAGGCCCGGAACGTCCACATGTTCGAGAGTTTCAGGATCGCGAGGCAGGCGGACAGGGGAGGAGGTGCGGGATTCAACGCCCAGGAGCAGGGCGTCGTTGGTGTAATACCCATGCATCTGGCGGTCCACCTGGGGGAAGGCGCGGCGGAGCCGCAGGGACACATGCTCCGGAAGGAGCTCGTGCAGCGGCGACGACCACGCTCCCGGGTGGTAGGACGTCTTGGGAAGGTCCTTGGAGACAATGCCGCGGCAGAAGTCCTTCATTCGCTGGGCCGGGGCGGCCAGAGGATGCTTCCCGCCGTGCGTGGACACGTATTCGTACATCTTCTTCTCGATGTCGTGCTGATAGTCCATCAGGGCGAACGGCCCTTGGTACTCGGCGGGCTGGTCGCCAGGCTCGATCTGCACGACAACGCCCGCGTTGGCCCATTTGGAATTGCGGGCGGAATTGGACATGCCGTTCAGAACCACGGTTCCGTCCTCCGTGGAGGAGGGGACCAGGATGCCGCCGGGGCACATGCAGAAGGAGAAGACCCCGCGTCCTTCGACCTGCTGGACGAAGGAATACTCGGCCGTGGGCATGAACGGCTGGTATTTGCCGTGATAGCGGATCTGGTTGATGAGCCACTGGGGATGTTCGACACGGACACCCAGGGCGAACCCCTTGGCCTCCAGCGCCCATCCCCGGCGTGCAAATATTTCGTAGATGTCCCGGGCGGAATGGCCCGAGGCGAGGATGACTTTCGCCGCTTTGAACACGGTTTCCCCGGCATGGACCTCGAAGCCGCCGTCAACGGGAACGATGTCCGTCACGCGGCTGTCGAAATGGTACTCGCCGCCGTGTTCCTCGATGCAGAGGCGGATGTTCTCCACGATCGTGGGGAGCTTGTCCGTCCCCAGGTGCGGATGCGCGTCGATGAGGATGGACGGATCGGCCCCGAAGCGGACGAACTGGTGCAGGACCTCGCGGATGTCGCCCCGCTTGGAGGAGCGGGTGAAGAGCTTTCCGTCGGAGAAGGCGCCCGCGCCGCCCTCGCCGTAGCAGTAGTTGGAGTCCGGGTCGATGACGCCTTCGACGGACAGTTTCGCCATGTCGGCCTTGCGGCGATGGACATCTTTGCCGCGCTCCAGAATGACGGGTTTCAGACCCCGGGTGAGGAGTTTCAGCGCGGCGAACAGGCCGGCGGGCCCGGCGCCGATGACGATGACCGGCTCCGCGTCATGCACATCCTGATAAGCGGGCAGCCGGTAGGGTTCATACGGTTCGCCCTCCCGGTAAGCCTGCACGCGGTAGCGGTACAGAATCTCCTGCCGGGCATCGACGGAGCGGCGCGTAACGACCACGTGCCCGACCTTTTCAGGCTTGACACCCAATGCCTTGGCGGCGGCTTCCTTCAGTTCCGCTTCCGTCAGGTCCTTGCCGATTTTCTTGGCGATTTCGAACTCTTTCATAAAAATAAAAAACTGCCGTTTTTTTAACACGTTACCCCATCCCTGAATCCCTTCCCTCGGGGAAGGGACTTTTCCTAATAGTCGGCCATGCGGGAGACGGGGGCGACGTCCAGCGGCGTGCGTTCGCCCGCCCGGTAGCGGAACCAGCCGGCCACCGCGATCATCGCCGCATTGTCGGTCGTGAATTTGAATTCGGGCAGGAAGGTCTTCCATCCGCGCTTCTTTCCTTCGGCGACGATCCGCTCGCGCAGGCCGCTGTTGGCGGAGACGCCGCCGCCGATGGTGATCTGCCGGATCCGGGTCTCCTTCGCCGCCCGGATGAGTTTCTGCATCAGAATGTCGATGAGCGTCTTCTGGAAGCTCGCGCAGAGGTCTTCCTTGTTCTTCTCCAGGAACTCCGGGTCCTTGGCCATTTCGTCGCGGACGAAGTACAGGAGCGAGGTCTTGATGCCGCTGAAACTGTAGTCCAGGCCCGGAATGTTGGGTTTCGCAAAGTGGAATCGGTCCGGATCGCCGAGCTTGGCAAGTCGGTCGATGACCGGGCCTCCGGGATAGCCCAGGCCCAGCATCTTGGAGCACTTGTCGAAAGCTTCCCCCACCGCGTCGTCGATGGTCTGGCCCAGGATCTCATATTCCAGCGGGCTGTTCACCTTCACGATCTGCGAATTGCCGCCGGAAACCAGGAGGCAAAGGTAGGGGAAGGAAGGCTCATCCACGGGTTTGTCGGGCTGGCGGACGAAGTTTGCGAGAATGTGGCCCTGCAGGTGGTTCACCATGATCATCGGGATGTCCAGGGACAGGGACAGGGCCTTGGCGAAGGATGTCCCCACCAGCAGCGAACCCAGCAGGCCCGGACCGCGGGTGAAGGCCACCGCCGTCAGGTCTTCCGGCCTGACTCCGGCCTTCCGGAGCGCCTCGGAGACCACCGGGACGATGTTCTGCTCGTGCGCCCGGGAAGCGAGTTCCGGCACCACGCCGCCGAAGTCCTTGTGGACCTGCTGCGAGGCGATGACGTTGGACAGCAGCACGCCGTCGCGGAGGACGGCCGCCGAGGTGTCGTCGCAGGAAGATTCAATGCCGAGGATGATGTCTGCCATAAAATACAAAGATAGGCAATTATTCGGAGAGATACCGCAGGTATTCCTGAAGCTCCTGCTCCGACCGGACATGGGCCATGTACATCCGGTCGCCGAGGTCCGGGGCGATGGCGGCGGGGATGCGGTCGCACATGGCGATCTGACCGCCGTATTTCGCCCATACATCTTCGTGGCTGTGGGCGTAGGTGTGGCTGTCACGTCGGCCGTAGTAGACGCACCAGTGGTCGTCGCCGCTCTCCGGAAGGAGGCGCTTGTCCGAGACAATCATGTCGGCCCAGATGGTGTACACGTCCGTGGAGTGGGCGTAGTTCATCATGTCCGGGGTGTAGCCGCCGGCGGGGCGCATGTTGGTCTCCAGGCCCACGAAATCGCCCACCTCGCCGAGCCCCTTGCGCGCCTTGGTCAGGCGGAAGAACTCGAAATGGACGAAGCGGCTTTTCACGCCGAAGGCCTTGAGGGTGGCGCGGCCGCGCTCCCGGAGCTGCTCCGGCACTTCCGGAGGCGCGTAGTAGGGCATGTCCAGGTTTCCGTTCACGATGTCCATCACGGACGGCGGGAAATGGGCGCTGGACTCGAACAGGGGCTTGCCGTGGCTGTCACAGATGGCGTCGTAGGAGTAGATGTCGCCCGTGACGAACTCTTCCATCACATAGGGGACGGCGGGCTTCACGGCGAAAAAGGCGTTCAGCTCCGCCTCGTTGCTGACTTTGTAGGTGGCTTCGGCGCCCACACCGACTTCCGGCTTCACGATGACGGGATAGCCGACTTCCTGCAGGAACGCCTTGGCTTCCCCGGGCGTGGTGACCTTATGCTGCCGGGCCGTGGGGACATGGCCCTTCGCGTAGTAAATCTTCTGGGCGGCCTTGCTCTTGAACTTGGCGATGTCCTTCATCTGCACGCCGGTGGTGATATTGAAGTCCGTCCGAAGGCGGGCGTCCAGTTCCAGCCAGTATTCGTTGTTGGACTCGAGCCAGTCGATCTTGCCGTACTTGTGGGAGAACCAGGCGACGGCCCGGAAGGGCTGGTCATAGTCCTCCATCGAATTCACGTGATAATATTCGGTGAGATTGTCCTTCAGTTCGGGGGATAGGCTCTCATACGGGGCGTCGCCGATGCCGAGCACGTTGACGCCGCGGCGGCGGAGCCGTTCGCAGAAGTTCCAGTAGGTCTGCGGGAAATTGGGGGAGATGAATACGAAGTTCATGCTATCGCGCGTTGATTTCTTCTAATACATAGGGGAGGAAGTACCGGATCTGCGGCCGCCACCACACCCAGTCGTGGTTCACGTCCGCGCCCCACCAGTCGACCCAGGCGGGGATGCCGCGGTCCTTCAGGTCCTTTTCCAGGATGCGGGTGGCGTCGATTTCGATCTCTTCGCCTTCGCCCTGTCCGCAGCAGAGGACGATGGATCTCCGCCGGAGCAGGCCGACGGTTTCCGGGGACGCCTGTTTCAGGAGGTCGGCTCCGGAATTCCGAAGCCACATTTCGTCGGTGTAGCCGCCGGTGAAGAACCGGCAGTCGTAGGACCCGGACAGGGCGATCATGCCGGAGAACAGGTCCGGGCGGCGCAGCAGGCACACGGCGGCGTGCGCGCCGCCCATGCTGCAGCCGGTGAGGAGGGGAGCCTTGCCGCCCGGGTTGAACTCCCGGACCATCGGCACGACTTCGTCGACAATCCAGCGGAAGTATGCCTCCTGCTTCCGGATCCGGAAGTCCTTGGAAGCGTGCTTGTTGGACCAGGACTTGACGTCGACCGTATCGACGGTGAAAAGCCGGATTTGTTCCGTCTCCAGCCACGGAGCGAGCGCATCGACCATTCCGAAACCCATCCATTGGTCCGCCATCCCGTCCTGCGAGGGGAACGCGATGACCGGAAGGCCGCCCGTTCCGTACGACCGCACTTCCATCCGCCGGCCCAGCGGCCGGCTGTCAATATGGCAACACAGTTCCATTCAACCTGCAAAGGTACGAAAAATTGAGGAAATGCCGTGACTGGCACGGATATTGAATCTGAAATCATGCTCCCGGCATCGGGAAATAACCGTTAACGATTGATCCTCAGAAATGGAAAAACTCAACCATCCCGCCATCCTGGTCGTCGACATGCTCAACGACTTCGTGACCGGCTCCATCGGCTGCCCGCGCGCCGTTGAAATCCTCCCTGCCACCGCCCGTCTGCTGGATGCGGCCCGCGAAAAGGGTGTTCCCGTGATCTACTGCAACGACGCCCACCTTCCGGGCATCGACCGCGAACTCCAGATTTGGGGTGACCACGCCATCGTCGGCACTCCCGGCGCCCAGGTGGTTCCCGAGCTGACCCCGCAGGCCTGCGACTATGTCGTCCCGAAGCGCCGCTACAGCGGTTTCTTCCAGACGGACCTGGACATCCTCCTCAAGGAACTGGGTGTCAAGACCGTGATCATCACCGGTCTCCACACGCATATGTGCTGCCGCCATACCTCCGCCGACGCCTACTGCCTCGGTTACGATGTGGTCGTCGCCAAGGAAGCAACCAATTCCTTCACGGAGGAAGACTATCAGGGCGGCCTGGCCTACCTGAAGATGTGCTACGGCGCCGATGCCTATACGAACGACGAACTGATCGCCGCCTTCTAGAAGCAGTTTTCATCAAGATTAATCCGGAGCGCCTGAACGGGCGCTCCTTTTTTGTATATTCCCGGGAGGAATCAGCCGATCACGCCGCTGCCGAGCATTTCCTGACCGTCATACCAGACGGCGAACTGGCCGGGGGAGATGCCTCGCTGGGGGGTGTCGAAGAGGAGGAAGAGGCCGTTCTCGCGGCGGAGGAGCGTGGCGCCCTGGAGGGGCTGGCGGTAGCGGATGCGGACGCGGTAGCGGCGCATTTCGCCGACGGCCATCGCGAGATCCTCGCGGATCCAATGGATTTCAGCCGGGTCGATGCGGAGACAGAAACGGCTGAGCCCCTTGTGGTTATGTCCTTCACCTACATAAATGGTGTTGGTATCCGTGTCCGTGTCGATGACGAACACCGGTTCCGCGTGGCCGCCCACGCCGAGGCCCTTGCGCTGGCCGATGGTGTAGAACTGCGCCCCTTCGTGGGAGCCGGCAATGGTGCCGTAAGGATTGGCCTTGAGGCGGGTCTTCTTGACGTGCTTCTTTCCGCTGCGGTAGGTCTCGTACTCGAAGCGGATGTCGTAATGGAGCGGCATGGCCAGACGGGCGAGGTCGCCATCCGGAATGGCGGCCACTTTTTCCGTTTCAAACGGACTGTCTCCCAGCGGTTTTCCATCCGTGGTCAGAATCTTTTCTTCCGGTGCATATCGCACGGTGCGTTCCAGGGAAACGCCTTCCCGGAGCAGGCCGTCCAGCACCGACTGCTGCCATCGGTACAGCGGGTCGTCGGCATACCAGGCGTCGTACACTTCGATGATGTCGCCCTCCACGGAACGGAGTTTCTGTTTCAGGAAAGTCGGTAGGTCCACCTTTCCGACGAAGCAGATGCCCTGGGAGTCCTTCTTTTCAGCGGACGGGAGGTCCGCCTCCTTGGCGAGACGGCGCACTTCCGGCTTGACGATGTCTCCGATCGGGAACATCGCCTTGCGGAGCTGCTCCTGGGTCAGCTGGCACAGGAAGTAGGTCTGGTCCTTGTTGGGGTCGGTCCCTTCCAGGATGCGGCAGGTGCCGTCGGGAAGGACCTCTTTCCGGCAGTAGTGGCCGGTGGCGACAAAGTCGGCCCCGTACTTTTCGGCGATGCGTAGGAAGGCGTCGAACTTGATCTCGCGGTTGCAGAGGACGTCCGGATTCGGGGTGCGTCCCTTCGCGTATTCGTCGAACATGTAGTCGACGACGCGCTGCCGGTATTCCCGGGACAGGTCCACGAAGT
>JAEEGJ010012123.1_pt1 | contig 21486 bp, 16 predicted proteins | sample 8958761 | NCBI WGS metagenome assembly JAEEGJ01 (sample SAMN16246546, study PRJNA631951) | gut metagenome | biome: gut microbiome; feature: rumen; material: RS-attached | host: Bos | place: Iran: Karaj | collected 2018-10
TTCGTCAACAATCTGAACCAGTTCGAGTTCATAGAGCAGCGAACGGCTGCCCACCACATCGACGTCACACTGATAGAACTCGCGGTAGCGGCCCTTCTGCGGGCGGTCGGCACGCCACACGGGCTGAATCTGATAACGTTTGAACGGGAAATGGATGTCGTTCTGGTGCTGTACCACGAAGCGGGCGAAAGGCACGGTAAGGTCATATCGAAGACCCTTTTCGCAAACCTTCATTGCCACCGCATTGCTGTTCTCAAGCATTGAGGGTTCCACACCGGCAAAAGCGTCTCCGGAGTTCAGGATCTTGAACAGCAGTTTGTCCCCTTCATCTCCGTATTTGCCCAGTAGAGTGCTGAGATTCTCCATAGCCGGAGTCTCTATCTGAGAATATCCGAAGAGGCGGAAAACTCCGCTGATGGTTGAGAAAATATAATTGCGGCGGGCCATTTCGAGTGGTCCGAAGTCGCGTGTTCCCTTGGGGATAGAAGGTTTCTGTGCCATATTACTGGATTAAGCGCAGCAAATTTAGCATTAATTTGTGGTTTTTCTTAAATTAGAGGATTGATATAGACTTCATTATCTATATAACTATAAACTCTGACCTATGAAAAAAACGTTGTTCTTATCCATTATCACTGCCGTGATAGTGATTCCCGCAGCTATCATTGCGGTTGCTTCGTGCGGGGGCTCAAGGCCCGAAGGACCTTGCGACATCTATGCCAAGGCAGGGACCCCTTGCGCTTCTGCACACAGTACCACCCGTGCGCTGTTCAAGGCATACAACGGCCCTCTCTACCAGGTTATGCGCCAGTCCGACGGAAAAACTCTTGACATAGGGGTTGTGCGTTCACACGGTTACGCCGACTCTGAAGCACAAGACAGATTCTGCGCTGACACTTATTGCTGGATTACCACCATCTACGACCAGGGTCCGAGCGGCAACGACCTGAAACAGGCTCCCCGCGGAGGATTCGGAGGCCACGCAATGGGCGGATTCAACAATATCTCGGTAGCCGACTGGGCTCCGGTGACCATCTCTGGACATAAAGTATACGGCGTATTCATCGCCCCTGGTATGGGATTCCGCTGGAACGATACCAAAGGCATTGCCGTAGACGACCAGGCCGAAGGCCAATATTGGGTAATCGCCGGCAATCACTACAACGACGGCTGCTGCTTCGACTACGGTAACGCAGAGACAGACTCACGCGATGACGGAGACGGAACGATGGAAACGACATACTTCGGAAACGCCACCGCCTGGTACAAGGGCGTGGAGCCCGGTCCGTGGATCATGACCGACCAGGAGAACAACCTCGTCGGTTGCGTAAACCCCGATCCCAACGACAAGTTCTGCCCCACCATCAATCCTGTGGAGTGGAGATTCGTAACAGCAACCGCTGACGGCGAGCCTCATCACTGGAGATCTATGGGTGGAGACGCCCAGCAGGGTGAACTCAAGATATACTATGACGGAGGCCGTATCCAGAACCCCCGCAGCAGCTATGACCCGATGCGCAAGCAGGGAGCCATCCTCCTCGGTAACGGAGGTGACAACTCAGTGGGTTCACAGGGTACTTTCTATGAGGGCGCCATCACATTCGCCGGCACCTTCCCCACCATCGAGACACAGCAGGCCGTGCAGGCAAACATCGTCGCAGCCAAATATGACGTGGAGCGCGTGACCGTAGCTGCCGAAAAGGACATCAACAGACCTAACCGCCTCCAGACCTTCGTTCCCGGTCAGACACAGAAAGTTGCGGTAAAATTTGTGAACACCACCGGCAAGACCGTTAACGGCCTTACCCTTGGAGTAGAGGTTCCGTCAGGCTGGAAAGCTGAAGCCGCAAAGAAGATTGCATACGCAGTCGAGCCCGGTCAGACCGTCATCGAAACCTTTGAAGTCACTTCTTCCGACAAGGAATTCAACGGAGACCTCCGTGGTGTAGCCAAATGGGGCCGCAACACTGAAAAATCTGTCGAGAAGGTTCGCAACACAGCTCCCGTCAAGATTAACGAGTTCCGTATCGCAGGTGCAAATCCTTCAGACTCGTTCATAGAACTTTACAATGCTGGTGACAAGGAAGTCGACCTCTCCGGATGGTATCTCACCACACACAAGATCAACATCCCCATTTTCGGCGGCATCAAAGTTCCTGAAGGCACAAAACTCGCTCCGAAGAGTTTCTACGTGCTCGGTCTTGCGACCACCGGTCTTGCTGTTCCGGCAGCCAAAGGCGACAAAGTCATCTACACCCGTAGCGTAGACGGCATCAAAGCAGGTGACACCATAGACATCGACGGCGAGAAAGTCATCGTCGCGAAAGTCAACGCTCCTGCAGCAGATCCGGCAAGCAGGGTTGCGCCTGGCACCCCCACCACACTCTGGCAGCCGCTTCCCGAAGGACCTGTTATCACTATTCCAAAAGGCAGCAAGAATATTCCCGTGACCAGCACGGCCGGTTTCAAGGTTGGCCAGAAGATGGCAATCGGATATGGTGCCGAGTATCCTGCAGTTGACCGTGTATGGGAGAAATATGAAGTTGTAACTATTACCGAAGTCGGCAAGCCCGGTACTCAGGCATACCTATCATTCGACGCCAAACCCGGTGAGACCAACATCAAGGTATCTTCTGTTGCCAACATTACTGCAGGCGACAAGATACGCCTTGACATCGCCAGCGACGGCCACGGCATCGAGTGGGTTACAGTCAAGTCAGTGGGCACACAGTCTGAGACCAGCACCTTCGGAGGGCCTCTGCCCATTGAGCGTGCGGGAACCGGTCTCGAGCTTGAAGAACCGCTCAAATACTACCACTCGTCGAATATGCCTTTCGCAAATAACGGCACGGGTATCAGCTTTGAGCCTGCCACCAAGTTCGACCACTCTTCAAACGAACCCGTTCTCGCTCTCTGTTTTGAAATAGAACTCAAGGATGCACTTGCAGCAGACCACGAAATTGACGCCCCCGTAATGAAGGAAGGCGCCACCGTTGCAGGATTCCAGGGCAAAGCTGACCAGTACTACGGAGGTCCCACCTTCGCAAATGCCGGCAACATCACCCTGCGCACCGCCGACGGAAACGTTGCAGATGCCCTTAACTATGGCCTCATCGTAGAACCTTGGGTTTCTGAAGGCTATCACGGCGACTCAGGCCACGGTCTCGGAGGAAGCCGCGTAAGCGTTTACTCACCCAGAGGAGGCTTCGGCCAGACTGCTGTAGCCACTCCAAACCTCAGTTCAGGCCGTTATCCCGACGGAGCTGACGCTGACGACAATATCAACGACTTCAAGCTTCAGGCAAACTCAAGCCTTGCAGCAGCCGCTGTCGCAGGAGCCACCAACATCAAGGTCGCTAACGTAGCTGGGCTCAAACCCGGCGCCAAGCTCCATATCGGCGATGAAATTGCCACCATCAAGGAAGTCGGAACCTCAGGTGCCACCGTTCTGTCCGCAATCGTTCTCCCGGGCGGCAAGTCTATTCAGGTTCAGGGAGTACAAGGCTTCCGTGCAGGCCAGGCCATCAAGATCGGCAACGAGGATGCAGTCATTGAGAGCGTGATACAGGCCCGTCGCCAGTTCGGTGCTCCTGCCAACACGATACCGCCGAGCACAATCAACCTGGTTGAGCCTGTCAAGCTCATTCACATTCCCGGACAGCAAGTTGCCGGCACCGGCGTAACTCTCGCAGAGCCGCTCAAGGCCTCTCATTCTGCCGGAATTTCGTTGACCGACAACGTACCTACTCCCGGAGCCCCCAACGCATACTAGTTTATGTCGATGGCACAGACAAACCGTGCTATAACGCAAAAGCGGGTCACGATGCTTCTCTGCATCGTGGCCCTTGCTTTATGCGCCGTTATGGCGATGCATTCCCTCCGCGGGACCGCTTTGGTGGGTTGCGCCGCAGGCTCGTCCTGCGACAGCGTATTAGGAAGCAGATGGTCCTCCCTGATGGGAGTCATCCCCGTCGCCGGGCTTGCTGCAGGTGTTTATCTGGCCATCCTTTTATGTCTGTCCTTCGTCAAGGACAAGGAGATCGCCCCGCTTGCGTGGAAAATGCTCCTTGTTTTTGGCGGAGCCATACTCGGCAGTGCGATCTGGTTCTTCATACTGCAGAAGTGGATGCTGGGGCAGTTCTGCAAATATTGTATGGCAACACACTCCATCGGCATCATCGTGACGGGGCTTCTGTGGTATCAGGCCCACAAGAACTGTCCTTCGAAGTGGAATCCCGTCTGTGGCGGTGCCGGACTGCTGCTCGCCGCTTGTCTTGCCACATTCCAGCTGCTGACCACCCCGAAGTTCGCATATGACCGTGGCGACTCGGCCAACGCACTTCCCATACTTGATGCCGGAGAAACTCCCGTCCTTGGCAGCAAAGATGCCGCATACCGCATCAATCTAATGTTCGACTATCAGTGCTCGCACTGTCGCAAGATTCATTTTGCAGCCAAGGAAATCACTGAGGACCGTTCTGACATTGCGTTTGTGCTTGTCCCTTGCCCTCTCAGCTATTCCTGCAATCCTTATGTACCCGCAAGTGGCTCTGACCGTTTCGCAGGCTCCTGCGACCTTGCACGACTGGCACTGGCCGTCTGGCTTGCCGCTCCCGAGAAGTTTGCCGGGTTTGACGAATGGCTCTTCACTGCCGAAGACCAGGACAAAGGATGGTATCCCCGCACAGTAGAAGCAGCCACTCTCAAGGCCACCCAACTCCTTGGTGGCGAGGAGCCGCTTTACGAAGCCACACGCAATGCCGAAATCAATTCAATATTCTCAAAGAGTTTCGAACTGTTCGGCCGTACTACTATTCAAGGGAAGAGCGGAATTCCCAGACTCGTCTATCAATCGCAATGGATAATTCCTGAGGTAGATGATGCAGAAGGCCTTCTGGAGATTCTGGCCAAGGAATTCAATATTCAATAAAAAGATTAATTTTGCGCCAAATTAATCTTACAGACAAATGAATAATTTCTGGAAAATTTTTCTTGCAGCCCTGCTGGGATGCCTTGTCGCATTGGGGCTCATTTTCTTTTTGTTTATGGGCAGCATCGGCGCTGCCTTGGCCGGCGGTGCAGCAAAAACTGCCGTAGTTCCCCCGCAGTCAATCCTTAAAATCGATTTTTCAACTCCGATCAGCGAGCGTGGACAGAGTTCTTTCTCAGTCCAGAACATTGCCAGCATGAATCTGTCAATGGACGAAGGAATGCCTCTGCTCACCGCAATCAGTGCCATTGATGCCGCAGCCGCAGATCCCGGTGTGAAATTCATATACCTCAATACCGACAAGATGGGCATGAGCATGTCCTGCACTGAAGAGCTGCGTCAAGCTCTGGCCCGTTTCCGCGAATCCGGCAAACCTGTCATTGCATATGCAAACGGCTATGACAATCTGAGCTACTATCTTGCTTCTGTCGCCGACAAGGTCATAATCAACACCTATGGCGAGGCGATGATCACAGGTGTCGGAACAAGCCTGACCTTCTTCAAAGACCTGCTCGACAATTTGGGAGTTGACATCCAGCTCATTCGCCACGGCAAATACAAATCTGCCGGCGAGCAGTTCACCCAGAACCATCTCACCGACGCCAACCGCGAGCAGAACCAGGTTCTTGTCAACAGCCTTTGGGCTTCAATTTGCGAAGAGATAGCGGCCAGCCGCGACTTCAGCGCAGAAGACCTGAACGGCTGGATCGACAATCTTGAGCTTCTTGACGCCGAGAGCCTTCTGGAAAGAGGCATAGTCGACCAGTATATGTACAAGGACGAGCTTGAAGACTACCTCTGCACTCTCTTCGATGTCAAGGAAGCCAAGGACCTCAAGTTCACCGACCTCGGCACCTATGCTACCGCAAAGGTAAAAGATGACAGCAAGGTCAAGGACAAGATTGCCATCATCTATGCTGATGGTGAAATTGAGATGAGCGGCAATGCAGACAATGCCATCGTCGGAGAAGTTCTTGCCCGCAGGCTCAAAAAAGTGGAGCAGGATTCAAGTATCAAGGCTGTCGTGTTCCGTATCAACTCTCCCGGCGGAAGCGTCCAGGCATCTGAAATCATCAACCGCGCCATGCTGAACCTGAAGGCCGTAAAACCGGTCATCGCCAGCTACGGCGACTATGCGGCTTCAGGCGGTTACTGGATCAGCTCCAACACTGACTACATCTTCACCGACAAGACCACCCTCACCGGTTCGATCGGAGTCTTCTCGCTTGTTCCAAATATCGGAGGAGGACTCTCCAAGACCCTGCATATCAATACTGCAGCTGTAGGATCCAACAAGCATAGCGATATGATGAGCGGTATGCGCAAGCTCGACGACGCCGAGGTAGAATATATGCAGAAGATGATTGAAAAGATCTATACCGAATTCACCGGTCTCGTGTCACGTGGAAGGAACATTACTCCGGAGCAGGTGGATGAAATCGGACAGGGCCGAGTATGGTCAGGCCGCGATGCTCTCACTATCGGCCTTGCCGATGCCAAAGGAGGCTTGACAGATGCGATTGCTTATGCAGCCGCAGCTGCAGGTCTTGACAAATACCAGCTCGTCGTAGTTCCCCAGCAGAAGAGCATGTTCCAACAGATGATGTCACAATTCTCTGGTGACAACGGCGAAGATGTTTCAATAAAGACCGGCATCAAGGAAGTCGATCAGCTTCTCAATGTGCTTGATGACCCGCAGATGCTTTATGCAAGGATGCCGTATGTTTATGAGTTTTAACGACTGAACTACACAAAAAAAAGGCTGTCCGATCTGGACAGCCTTTTTTCATTAAGTAATAATTAGAACTTGAAACGGAGAGTAGCCATCAATTTGTTGTTGGCATTGCTTACATATCCTAAAGGGGCTTTGAACCCATCGTAATCATCATAGAGAGTGAAACCGTTTTCGTTCTTCAGCTGGCTCTGCCATGCGAGATCGAGATTTGCACCTTTTGAGAGTCTGAATCCGAGACCGCAGGAAACAAACTGATTGGCTCTGTAAGCTTTCCTTCCGTCATCGTAGTAGGCATATCCACCGCGGATTGCCATTCCGGGAGTCAAGTTGAATTCAGCACCTACGCGCAAGATGTTTGCATTGCGCAGGAAATTGCTCTTGATGTAGGTGTTATCCGGCCCGAACGATGCGGTCCCTCCGTAGTAGTCCCTCATCTTGGTATTAGAGTAGTTAACGCCTTCGTAGTCTACGCTGACAAGACCGAAAGTTCCGAGAGTGTAGGCCAGGCCAAGAGAGTATCTCATAGGCGCTACAATCTGGTAGTCGTAGTTGCCGGTAGGAGTGCTCATCTCGTTCTTGTTGCCATTGTCGAAGCTGTTGCGCATCGTGGCTCCCCAGTAATCGGTGAGTATATACTTGGTAGGAGTCGAAATCGTAGCTCCCAGACGGAGATGCTCGGTGGGCAGGAAGATGATACCTGCTTTCAATCCGATTCCTGTACCGACCGTCTTCTGCCAGTAATCATATGTATAGTTCATGATGCCTGAGTCGAAGTCGAGGGAATTGAGAGCCTGCTCTGAGAATGAGTCGCTCACATTCATTTCTACGTCATATATATTGAGATTGACTCCGACATAGAGATTGTCGTTCCAGTTTCCGGCCCAGTTGACTGTGAACTCGTCGATGCCACCGGTTGTCTTGCGATATATACCCTGATAGATATCGCCTGCAAGATATGCCCTGTTGGCATCGTAGTCGTAGTTTTCAGTGGCACCAAGCAGAAGTCCGTCAACTTCTTCGATCAGCCAGGTATCCCAGGAAAGCTGTGAAGACCAGGGAATGTCTGAATTATAATCGCCATAATCGGCAGAATCATAATTGAGAAGAGTCATCGTCTTTTCACCAAGCCAGCTTGATGAGTTGTTGCCTCTTCCGGCTTTCATAGTTCCGGTGACGTTCACGATGGAGTTGAAACTCTTCACGCGGTTTAAAGAGAAACCGAAGTTGAAGCCAACGAGACCTGAAAGACGGCCGGTATTGATGTGCTGGCTGTAAGCGAAGCTGGGAAGTGAGAACTTAGAGAAGCTGTCCTCGTTGTATGAATCGAGATATTCAGCTTTTCCCACACCAAATATCAGTGAAGGAGATATCTCGAACTCTGACATCCTGAGGACTCCGCTGCTGGCAGGATTCAGGCTGAGAGCACCGAGGTCTCCGCCTACAGCGGTGAATGCATTACCCATTGCGAGAGTACGGGCAGATCCTATGTACATATTCTCTGCGATATTGTATGCCTGATCCGTATCCTGGGCGAAACCCACCCAAGAAAGGGACAGCAACAAAACTGTCAATGCTGTTTTCTTAATTGCTTTCATCACCGTAAAGTCTAATAAGTTTGTGTTGGGAAAGATTGTTGTCAGCAGCATATTGTTGCGTGCTTAGCGTCTTCCGCCGCCCCCGCTGCTGCCGTGGCTTGCGCCACCGCCGCTGCTTGAGCCGCCTGAGAATCCACCGCCGCCACCTGAGCTGCTGCCGCCTGAGAATCCGCCGCCAGAGTATCCACCGCCGGTTGAACGGCTTGATCCAGAGCTATAGCCACCGCCTGATGAGCGGGTAGCAGCGCCAGATGACCTGGTTGATGAACCTGATGAGCGGGTAGTCGAGCCGGAACGGGTGCTGACACCTGATGAACGGCTGGTTGAACCTGATGAACGGGTAGTCGTACCTGATGAGCGGGTAGTTGAACCTGAACGGGTGCTTACGCCTGATGAACGGTTAGTCGAGCTTCCGCTGTTGACCGTAGATGACCTGCGTGAACCTGAAGATGTTGAAGTACCTACGCTTGAACGGGTCGTGCTGCTTGAGCCGGTTACGCTGCGAGAGCTGGTAGCCCTTGATGAAGAAGAGCTGGTCGCTGAGCGGGTGATACCGGTAGATGCATCTCTTGAACCGACAGTCCTGCTTGAAACTGACTTGGTTCCTGAAGACTCTGCAACAGCCCTTGATGAAGCGCTGTTCACAGCTGCTGTAACGCCGTCAATCCTGCGTGAAGAACCGGTGGTTGCGAAAGAACCTGAAGTTCTTGAGGCTGAGGTAGCGCCTGCACCTGCCAGAGTGGTACCGCCTCTGCGTCCGTAAACCATATCTCTGCGTCCGCCACCGTCAAGGTAGTTTCCGCCAGGGCCATAGTATCCACCATAACCGTAGCCGTAGTAAGGACCATAGTAATAGGGATCGTAAGCCCAGTAGTGATGATGATGATACCATGAATCATAGTAGAACGGAGACACCCAGTATGCAGTGTGCCAGTAGGGGCTTCCTATATACCAAGGATCGTAATACCAGGGATCATAGAACCAGGGATCGTAGAACCAGGGATCGTAGAAAGCGAGTCTCCAGGGACGATAATACCAAGAACGGCGGTATGTGCCCCACCAGGGATTGTACCAAGGCCGTGCCCAGTAATCATCATAATCGATGATATTCACGGTAAGGGTTATGTCAGTATCATCGAACTTGCGAAGACGGCTTTCATAAGTTTCGTCATCGGCAAGGTCATATACTGAATTGTCTGCAGCGATCTTGTCGATATGGACTGTATATCTTTCTGTGTCTCTCGTCGCCTCGCGGGCAGTGAACACATCGTTTTCGACGGCGGCGATCTCTGCTGCGGCCTCAGTGGCTGTCATCATTCTGACCCTGTCAGGCTTGTAGTAGATGCCATCGTCATACAACGAAGAAGAATAGTAGCCATAAGAGCCACAAGAGCTGAGCACCAACGATGCTAGAAGCATTAGGAACATTCTGTTTTTCATGGTTACCTCCTTATGTAAGTTATTTTTATTACTTTTGCTACCGCTAAAAACGCTTTAAAACGGTTTGCAAAGCAAATTTATCAAAATTTATACCAAAAATAAAAGATATGGCAAAAGAACTGACCAGCAGGAGTGACAACTACTCACAATGGTACAACGACCTGGTTGTCAAAGCCGATCTTGCGGAGAATTCCGCAGTCAGGGGCTGCATGGTAATCAAACCTTATGGCTATGCCATCTGGGAAAAGATGCAGCACACTCTTGACAAGATGTTCAAGGATACCGGTCACAGCAATGCATATTTTCCTCTCTTCATTCCAAAATCATTCCTAAGCAAGGAAGCCGAACATGTTGAGGGCTTTGCTAAGGAGTGTGCCGTTGTGACACATCACAGGCTGATGAACAATCCTGACGGCAGCGGAGTCGTGGTTGACCCTGCAGCCAAACTGGAAGAAGAGCTCATCATACGTCCCACCTCTGAAACTATCATCTGGAACACTTACAAGAACTGGATCAAGTCGTGGAGAGACCTCCCCCTGCTGATCAACCAATGGGCAAACGTGGTCCGCTGGGAGATGCGCACCCGCCTCTTCCTGCGCACCGCCGAATTCCTCTGGCAGGAAGGCCACACAGCCCACGCCACAGCCGCTGAAGCTGTTGCCGAGGCCGAAAAGATGGTTGGCGTTTATGCCAAATTTGCAAGGGAGTTCATGGCAGTCCCTGTCATCGTGGGCCACAAATCCGAAAGCGAGCGCTTCGCAGGTGCCATCGACACCTACTGCATCGAAGCGATGATGCAGGACGGCAAGGCGCTGCAGGCCGGAACCTCGCATTTCCTCGGCCAGAACTTCGCCAAGGCGTTTGACGTGCAGTATGCCAACAAAGAGGGCAACCTGGAATATGTTTGGGCGACATCCTGGGGCGTTTCGACCCGTCTGATGGGTGCGCTCATAATGGCACACAGCGACGACAACGGCCTAGTGCTTCCTCCGAAACTCGCTCCCATCCACGTCGTTATGGTTCCGATTTTCAAGACTCCTGAAGAGCACGCCGCCCTCGTCGAGAAAATGGAATCCATCAAGGCTGATATGGAGGCCAAAGGTCTCACCGTCAAGATTGATGACCGAGACAATCTCCGTCCTGGATTCAAGTTCGCCGAATGGGAGCTCAAAGGTGTACCGTGCCGAATAGCAATGGGACCGCGCGACCTGGCTTCAGGCACTGTGGAGCTCGCCCGCCGCGACACCCTCACCAAAGACTCCGTTCCCCAGGAAGGAATCACTGAATATGTGCTCAAACTTATGGATGACATCCAGGAAAATATCTACAAGAAAGCTATGGACTTCCGTGAAGCCCATACCATCAAGGTCGACACCTGGGATGAATTCAAAGAGAAGATCGAGCAGGGATATTTCCTCCTCTGCCACTGGGACGGAACTACTGAGACCGAACTGAAGATCCAGGAAGAGACCAAGGCTACCATCCGATGCATTCCTTCTGACAGTTTCGTTTGCGAAGAGCCGGGCAAGTGCGTCTACTCGGGCAAGCCGAGCGCGCGCCGCGTGGTTTTCGCCAAAGCATACTAAACACACACACCGCTATGAAGAAGATTCTGTTAACAATTATGGTTATGTTCTGCGCCGCTTCAATGTATGCGCAGGAGCAGCCCGCTGATTCCGCAGCCGTAGAAGTGCCCAAATACTGGAAAACTTCTCTGCTGACACAGCTCGGTTTTTCACAAGTGTCATTAATGGACTGGGCCGCAGGTGGTTTCGGTTCCGTTTCGTTGAACTCCTATCTTGATTTCAACGCCAACTATGAGAAGAACAAGACTATCTGGAAGAATCGCGCCCAGTTCGGCTACGGCTTCATCCAGAATATGGGAGAAGGCTTCAAGAAAAGCGATGACCGCATCATACTTGACAGCAACTTCGGCTACAAAGCCGCCGACAAATGGTATTTCTCCGTTATTTACAACTTCCGCACTCAGTTCACCACTGGCTACAAGAATATGAAGGGAAGTCCCATCGTTTCGAACTTCTTCGCACCTGCATATACATCTCTCGGTTTCGGTGTCACATATACTCCAAAGCCCAACTTAACCATCAACTTTTCTCCCTTGACCAGCAATCTGGTGATTGTCAAGGATCCGGACTTGCGGTCGATTTACGGAAATGCCATTGACCAGTATGTGAGATATGAGCTCGGTGCCCAACTGAAGGTAGACGCTTCGGTGAAACTGGAAGGATTCCAGGCCAACACCTCACTCACCCTGTTCTCGGATTACCTCAACAAGCCACTGAACATCAAGGTGAACTGGGATGTGAACATTACTGCACAGTTGACCAAGTTCCTGGCCGTTACGCTCAGGACTTACCTGATCTATGACGATACGATTCATCATATCGACAAGACCGACGCGGCCGGCAAGCCTGTGCTTGACGAGGATGGAAACGTAATCAAGATCCCTGGAGTACAGTTCAAGGAGATTTCTGGCCTTAGCTTCTCTTACACTTTCTGATGCCCCGCTCCCTTCAGGGCGAATTTGACAAAACCCTTCTGCGGCTTGCAGGAGAGGAAGGCGGCCGTTTTCTGCTCGGAGTCAGCGGCGGCATAGACTCGATGTGCCTGGCAGAACTGTTCAAGGGCAGTGCTCTGCAACCTGCATTTGCAATTGCCCACGTGAATTTCTCACTGCGTGGCGAGGACAGCGACGGCGACGAAGCTTTTGTCAGGGACTGGGCCGAATCCAACGGCATCGAGTTCTTCACAACCCGTTTCGACACCAGGGCATATTCCGCAAGAAAAGGCATTTCAATTGAGATGGCTGCCCGTGAACTGCGTTACGGCTGGTTCGGCACACTTCTCGACGGACACGGCTTCAATTGGCTGGTCATCGCCCACAACCGCAATGATGCCGCAGAAACAATGTATCTGAATCTGCTGCGCGGCACTGGCATCAGGGGAATTTCAGGGATGAAGGAACTCAGCGGAAAGATAATCCGGCCTATGCTGTCATTCACGAGGATGCAGATAGAAGAGTTTGCTCTGGAGAACAAGGTCAGGCACCGTGAAGATGCCACCAACGGCGACAGCAGTTTCGCCCGCAACCGCATCCGTAACGAAATTTTCCCCCAGTTTGCAAGGATCAATCCGTCTTTCATCGATACATCCAGCCGCGAGATGGCTCATTTCGCCGAAACAGAAGCCATCCTTGAAGAACTGCTAGAACAGAAGAAAGGGCAGATGACCACCCGCGACGGTGACGCCTTCTGCATTGACATCGAACGTCTCGGCAGGGAAAGCCATCCTCACTACTGGCTGTTCAGACTCCTGCAGCCTTTCGGATTCAGCGACGACATCCTGTACAGGATTGAAACGGCGCTTGAGGGACAGAGCGGCAAGACTTTTTTCAGCAGCACCCACAAAGCCATCCGCGACAGGCAGTTTTTGAAGGTCTATCCACTTGCCGAAACAGATCCTGTGCAAGTCGACATGTCTGTATTGGACATCTGGGACGGATTCAGCCCCTATTCCAAAGACGGCAGTGTGCTTTTTGTAGATGCCGACAAAGTAAACCTTCCACTTGAATGCCGTCGCTGGCAAGCCGCAGACCGCTTCAGGCCATTCGGGATGAAAGGATTCCGCAAGCTCAGTGACTTTTTCACAGACCTCAAGCTGGATCTTGAGCAGAAGCAGCGTCAGACAGTGGTCACTACCATTGATTCCAATGGCGAAGAACAAATTGTCTGCATCGCAGGCCTTCGCATAGACGACCGCTACAGAACGACAAAAAGCACCAAGAGAGTTGTGAGAATCAGTTGCCGAGTTCAGAAATGAACTTGATGCGCACCAGCCGCACCTCTTCCTCCTCAAAATCAGGACCGAGCTCTTTCAAAGCGTCAGACACGGAATCGCTTTGGGCCTCTTCCTTGAAATATTCGTATATCTCATCCATCTTGTCCTCATCGAGATTCTGGCGGATGTAATAGTCGATGTTGATGCGCGTGCCGGAATTGACGATACTCTCAAGTTCGTCGATGAGTTCGCTCATTTCCATATCCTTGGCACGGGCAATGTCTTCGAAAGGGATCTTGCGGTCGATGCTCTGGATGATGAACACCTTGACTGCCGACTTGTTTGCAGCCGTTCGCACCACAAAATCATCAGGGCGCATTATGTCGTTCTCTTCGACATACTTGGCGATCAGCGAGACGAACTCCCTTCCGAACTTGCGGGCCTTGCCCTCTCCCACTCCCTGGCACTTCTTCAACTCGTCGAGAGTTATAGGATACATAATCGACATATCTTCCAGCGACTGGTCGGAGAACACGATCCAAGAAGGAAGATTGGTCTTGCGGGATACGGATTTCCGCACATCCTTGAGCATTGCCAGCAATACTGGATCACCGCCACCGCTTGCCGGAACATGCTTGGGGCTGATGAGAGCATCGCTGTCGTCATCATCTTCTCCATCTACGAACGTGCGGTCCTCGGTGAGCATTATGGTGTACGGAGTCTTGTAGAACTTCATACCCTCTTCGGTCACGAAGATAAGGCCGTAGCGCTCTATGTCCTTGTCGAGCAGATGGAGTACCAGTCCCTGGCGGATCACAGCCGACCAAAACCTCGGGCCTTTCTCTTTTCCCGCACCGAAAAGAGGATGCTTGTTATGGTTGTATGACTTTATGACTGAGTTCGAAACACCTGAAAGGATATCTGCAAGGTATTCGGCCTTGAAATATTCCTTCAGCGAAAGAATAAGTTCCATAACCATATGCATCTGGTTCTTGCCGTCGAACTGCTTCTTCGGCACAAGACAGTTGTCGCAGGCCGAACAGTTGCATTCAGTATAGTCTTCGCCGAAATAGTTGAGCAGTATCTTGCGTCGGCACTGATTGGTCTCTGCATAAGACACGACGTCGAGCAGCAGCTGCTTGCCGATCTCCTGTTCGGAAATAGGCTTGCCCTGCATAAATTTCTCGAGTTTCTGTATGTCCTTGTAGCTATAGAAAGATATACACTTGCCCTCGGCCCCGTCTCTACCTGCCCTTCCGGTCTCCTGGTAATAGCCTTCGAGGCTCTTGGGAATGTCGTAGTGGATGACGAATCGCACGTCCGGCTTGTCGATACCCATTCCAAAGGCAATCGTGGCCACAATCACATCGATTTCCTCCATCAGGAAGGCATCCTGGTTGTGGGAACGCGTCGCGGCATCGAGACCTGCGTGATATGGCAATGCCTTGATACCGTTCATATTCAGAAGCTCTGCAAGCTCCTCGACCTTCTTGCGGCTCAGGCAGTAAATGATGCCGCTCTTGCCGGGATTCTCCTTTATGAACTTGACTATGTCTCTCTTCGGATTTGATTTATCCCTCACCTCATAATACAGGTTAGGACGGTTAAAGGACGACTTGAAAACCCTGGCGTCCAGCATCCCCAGGTTTTTCTGTATGTCGGACTGTACTTTCGGCGTGGCGGTTGCAGTCAGAGCTATCACGGGAGCCTTGCCTATTCTCTCAATAATCTCGTGGATACGTCGGTACTCCGGCCTGAAATCATGTCCCCACTCGGAGATGCAATGCGCCTCGTCTATGGCATAGAAAGATATCTTCAATGTCTTTAGGAACGCTATGTTCTCTTCTTTAGTAAGAGACTCCGGAGCCACATAAAGAAGTTTGGTCAAACCTTCAGTCAGATTGTCCTTGACCACCTGGATCTGCGACTTAGAGAGAGACGAATTCAGAAAATGCGCTATACCCTCTTTATTCTGGACGAAACCGCGGATGGCATCAACCTGGTTTTTCATCAGGGCGATCAGAGGTGATATCACGATAGCCGTGCCTTCCATGCACAATGCCGGCAACTGGTAGCACAGCGACTTGCCGCCGCCGGTGGGCATAAGCACAAACGCATCCCCTCCTCCGATGAGATGCAGTATGATCTCTTCCTGGAGGCCCTTGAAGGCGTCAAAGCCAAAGAAGCTTTTCAGTTTGGCATGCAGGTCTGCAGATGTGATATCCATAAAAACCGACGAATCTATCTTTAAATGTAAGAAATATCCCGTTTAATGACAAAAGAATTGAATAAAAATTAGTACTTTCGCGCCACAATAATCTGAAAATCAATTTTTATTAAATAACATGAAGTACATCAAATTAATCTCTGCAGCAGCTCTCGCAGTCTTTATGTTCACTGCTTGCTGCGTTTCTGCACCCAAAGTTGATCCCCAGCCCAAATCTATAACCAAAGCCGATGTCGACAGCGCCAGCTATGCACTCGGAGTATATATGGCACAAATGGTTACCATGAATGACCTCGGCGACCTCAACCTGGGTCAGATCGTCAAAGGATACAAGGATTATCTCAAGGACGCTGACAACTTCGACAACAGTTTCGTGAATGACAGGATGAATTCTTTCATGGGCAAGAGAAGGGAAGCCGTAGGACAGGAAAACCTCCGCAAGGGTGAAGAGTTCCTGGCCAAGATGGCAAAGGAAGAAGGCGTTGTCACCACTGAAAGCGGCCTTATGTATAAGATCATCAGCAACGGTAACGGCAACTTCCCGACTTCAGAAAGGGATACCGTCACCGCCAACTACAAACTCTCTTCTGTCGACGGAGAACTCATCGAGTCTTCTGAAGAGAGCGGTCCTGTAACCTTCCCTCTCGCCAATGTAATCCCCGGATGGGTTGAAGGCATCCAGAAGATCGACGAAGGCGGCAAAATCATGCTCTACGTGCCCAGCGACCTCGCATACGGCGAGAACGGACCGACCGGTCCTAACGAGACCCTCGTGTTCGAAGTCGAGCTCGTCGAAGTCATGCACGCTAGCGAAGACGCAGAATAACAAGCCGTAAGGCATTCATATTCAGCGGCCGGTATGGAAACCTACAAGAGGATATTGTCTTACGCAAAGCCTCTGGGTCGATACTGGCCGCCGTATTTATTGCTCTCCATACTATCCGTCATCTTCGGCATCGCCAATTATGCCTTGATAGGCCCGGTGCTGTCGATGTTGTTCGAACCCGAAAAAGCTGCCTCGGCGACAAGCGCTCCCGCAGGCAGTTTTTCGCTGCAATATGTAGAGCAGGCCGTCAACCATAGCCTCAACGGCATCGTAGCCAGCAACGGCTTCCTGCCGGGGCTGCTGCTTGTCTGCCTGGCACTCGTGGCCGCCACCCTGCTTTCCAACATCTGCCGCTACCTGTCGCAAAGAATATTGGTGAGTATGAAGACAGGCCTTATGTACAGCCTGAGGGCAGACCTTTTCAAAAAGATCTCCAGCCTGGACCTCGGCTATTTCAACAACCGCCGCAAGGGCGACATCCTGTCGAGCATCTCCAACGACGTCAGTGAAGTGCAGAACACAATCGCGGGAAGTTTCCATATCTTCTTCAGGGAGCCGCTTCTCGTAATCGGGTTCCTTGCAGCACTGTTCTTTATGTCTCCAAGACTGACTGTGGTTTCGCTGGTCGCCTTGCCGCTCTCGGCAATCGTCATCAGCAGAATCACCGGCAAGCTGCGGCGCGACGCCGTGGAAACTCAAACTCTGATGGGAAGGATACTCAGCCACTTCGAGGAGGCCATCTCAGGTTCACGCATCATCAAGGCTTTCAATGCAGAGAAGTATGTTGACAGCCAGTTCGACAAGGACAACGAAGCTCACAGACGCATCAGTCTGGCCGTCTCAAACAGGCAGGAGCTTGCTTCGCCAGTGTCTGAATTCCTCGGCATCACGGTGGCGGCCATTGTCCTGCTGTACGGCGGATGGCTTAACTACCGAGGCCAGTTGGGAATGAGCTGGTCTGCTTTCGTAGTGTACATTGGTTTCTACTGGAGGGTTTTGGAACCTGCCAAGGCTATGGCCTCTTCTTATGCGGCCATACAGAAAGGTCTCGTATCCGCAGGCAGGATATTCGACATACTCGATGCAGAAAACGATATCAAGGAATGTGAAAAGCCCGTGATTCTGAATGGATTCAGCAAAGCCATTGAGTTCCGTGGCGTAAACTTTTCCTATGGCGGCGAGCCCGTGCTCGAGAACATAGACCTGACCATTCCTAAGGGAAAGACAGTGGCCATAGTGGGTCCTTCCGGAGCCGGCAAATCAACTCTTGCCGACCTCATTCCCCGCTTCTGGGACTGCGCGGATGGTGAGATTCTCATCGACGGACACGACATACGCACCCTCAGCATCGCCTCACTCCGTTCTATTATGGGTATCGTCACTCAGGAACCGATACTGTTCAACGACAGCATATACGGCAACATAACGTTCGGGATGGAAGGAGTAAGCAGCAAGCAAGTGGAACAAGCCGCAGCCATAGCCAATGCCGACGGATTCATATCCCAAATGGAGAAAGGTTACCAGACAAACATCGGCGACCGCGGAGCAAAGCTGTCCGGGGGGCAGAGGCAGAGAATAGCAATAGCTCGCGCAGTCCTCAAGAACCCTCCTTTCCTCATTCTTGACGAAGCGACATCTTCCCTGGATACCGAGAGCGAACGCCTTGTCCAGGACGCACTGACCAAGCTGATGTCCAACCGCACCTGCCTTGTCATAGCACATAGACTCTCCACCATCCGTCACGCAGACGAAATAATCGTTCTCCAGAAAGGACACATCGCCGAGCGCGGCACTCACGAGCAGCTGATAAAAGCTGCCGGCCTCTACAGTCATTTGTGCGAACTGCAAGCTTTTTCTTAAATTTGTGGCATGACAGACAAACAGACTCAATTCGACAAGAGCTACCTTCAGATGGCAACCGTCTGGGCCAAGAATTCATATTGTGTCCGCAGACAGGTTGGAGCGATCCTGGTCAAAGACAAGATGATAATCTCTGACGGCTACAACGGCACTCCCGCCGGCTTCGAAAACGTATGTGAAGACGAGAACGGCGTCACCAAGCCGTATGTACTCCACGCCGAGGCCAATGCCATCACCAAAGTTGCTAAAAGCGGCAACAGCAGCGACGGTTCCACTCTGTATGTAACGGCATCCCCCTGCATCGAGTGCGCCAAGCTGATAATACAGGCCGGAATCAAGCGTGTCGTCTACCACGACGAGTACCGCATCACAGACGGCATTGACCTGCTTCGCCGCGCAGGCATTGAAGTAGTGAAGTACGATTCTATAGACTAAAACATGGACAAGAATAAACTGCTGAGGACTATCCTGCTGGCAATTTCCATCCTCATTGCTGCAATTCTCATAGCAAATGCGATAAAAGGCAGACAGCAAAAAGTTGACGTCAATTCCATTGGCAGCGACTGGGCGAAACTTATGGTCATCCTCAAGACGATGGACGACAACTATGTGGATGACATCGACCACAAGAAAGTAACGGAGGACATCCTTCCGGCCCTTATGAAAGAGCTGGACCCTCATTCCGTATATCTGCCCCCCTCTGACCTCAAGGAAGCCGAAGAATCCCTTCAGGGTGGCTTCGACGGCATCGGCATCCAGTTCAACGTGCCGGCCGACACTGCCATCGTCACGAACGTAATAACCGGCGGTCCTTCCGAGAAGGCAGGTCTCCAGACCGGTGACAGGATCATCAAGGTCGATGAAACCGTGATAGCCGGCGTCAAGATGGACCAGGACAGTATGGTGAAACTGATGAAAGGCCCCAAAGGCACCAAGGTCAAGATTTCAGTCAAGCGCAGCGGAGTGAAGGACCTGATACCTTTTGACATCACCCGTGACAAGATTCCCGTAAACAGCATCGACGTAGCTTTTATGTTGAACGACACCACCGGCTACATCAAGCTCTCGAAGTTCGCGCGCACCAGCTATTTGGAATTCCTCGAAGCCGCTGCAGAACTCAGGCTCAAGGGTATGAAGCGGCTCATCTTCGACCTTCGCGACAATACAGGCGGCTACCTGGACCAGGCCCTTCTCCTCAGCAATGAGTTCCTCGAGAAAGGCGATCTGATAGTATATATGGAAGGCAAGCACCGTGACCGCGAGGATATGTACGCCGACGGGCGCGGAAGCTGCAAGAACATAGCACTCGCAGTGCTCATCAACGAATCCAGTGCATCATCGAGCGAAATTTTCGCGGGCGCGATGCAGGACAACGACCGTGCTACCATCTATGGAGTAAGGTCTTTCGGAAAGGGACTCGTGCAGGAGCCCGTATATTTCACCGACGGCAGCGGCATCAGGCTTACGATACAGAGATTCTATACTCCTTCCGGCCGTTGCATCCAGAAGCCTTATGCCGACGACTACGATTATGACATCATACACCGTTACAACAACGGCGAGCTGTTCAATGCGGACAGCATCAAAGTCGTAGATTCTCTCAAATTCACCACCAAGGGAGGCAGGACAGTCTACGGAGGCGGTGGCATCATTCCCGACGTTTTCGTTCCCCTGGACACCGTCGGCACCAATGATTTCTACGTGAAATGCAACCGTCTCGGTCTGCAGAACAAATATGCCAGCCGTTTCTTCGACAGCAACAGCACTGCACTGAGGGCACAGACTACTCTTGATGACCTCAACAAGTTCCTCGACAGCAAAAACATCGAAGCGGGATTCCTTCATTTTGCAGCCGAAAACGAAGCCGTACCCGCAGGCGACGAATGGGACAGGGCTAAAGATTACATACTTACCCAGGTCAGGGCGCTCATAGCCCGGTATTCTCCTTTGGGAGACAAGGGTTTCTATCCCATATACCTGACGACTGACAAACTCATTACGATAGCCACAGAAGGTAAATAGTGCGATGAATCCGCTGAAACTCCATACCGAGGTTGATACTGCCCCGCTTGCACGGCGTTTCGATGCATCTTCAAAGATTATGGCCTTAGGATCCTGCTTTGCTGCAGAGATAGGCGACAGGCTCAGCCAAAGCGGATTCCGCATAAACATCAACCCCTTCGGCACACTATACAACCCGGCCTCCATATCGGCAGCCGTACGCAGACTGGGCAGTCCTGTACCTTTCACCGAAGAAGATGTCATCTATTCAGAGCCGCTGGGACGATACAATTCTTTCTGGCATCACACCAAGTTTTCCAATGTGACAAAGGAGGGTTTCCTGGCAGGCGCCAACGAATCCCTGAAATCCTCTGCCGAAGCCTATGCCAAGGCTGACATATGTCTGGTGACTCTCGGTACTGCCTGGGTATTCCGTCACATCGGTTCGGGCAAGATCGTTGCGAACTGCAACAAAGTCCCTGCAAAAGAATTTCACAGGGAAAGGCTTACAGTAGAAGAAACTACCCTCCTGCTCTCAGAAATGATCGGCAACAACCCGGACAAGGAGTGGATATTCACGGTCAGTCCCATCCGTCATCTTGCCGACGGAGCTTATGGCAATTCGCTCAGCAAAGCCACGCTGCTGCTTGCAACTGAGCGATTAGAGAAAGCCTTCCCCAACGTTCACTATTTCCCGGCTTTCGAAATAATGATGGATGAACTGAGGGATTACCGTTTCTATGCCGAAAACATGACCCACCCTTCTTCTCAAGCTTCAGAGCTGATATTTCTCAGGTTCCTCGACTATGCTTTCAGTCCGGATGCAGTAGAAGCCGCCGCCAAAGCCCGCAGGGAATATCGGCGCACCCAGCACAGGCCTTTGCTAGAAAGCCCTGGTTCCTTGGAGAACATGGCATAAAAAAAGACGCCGAAGCGTCTTTTTTCATTTATTTCAAACTTTTTACAAGTTCAGAACTACCTCGAAGAAAGGATTGCCGTCAACAATTACTACCT
>JAEEGJ010012126.1_pt1 | contig 21476 bp, 23 predicted proteins | sample 8958761 | NCBI WGS metagenome assembly JAEEGJ01 (sample SAMN16246546, study PRJNA631951) | gut metagenome | biome: gut microbiome; feature: rumen; material: RS-attached | host: Bos | place: Iran: Karaj | collected 2018-10
AGAATACCAGTATTTCGCACTTGCGAATTTTTCCGGGTCGTATTTATGTGATAAATACCATGATGGTTTTAGAATAGCAGAGCTTCAACTGGACTATACATACTAATCCTCTTGACACACACAAAGAAAAGCGAGCCGCAAGGCCCGCTTTTCTTTGTGTCTCTATCGCCGTCAAGAATGCTAAAGAATCGCGGGGACAGACCTCATGGATTCCGGTAAAAGAATGAAAGGCATCCGACACTCATAGTCAACCGGGTGGTAGTGCGATGTGCAGCATGAGCCGTGCATGCGAGTAAGGACGTGCTGAGCCTGCGCCGTAACAGTTCCTGAATCGAACAGATTGCTGCCGGCTCCTGACAGCGGCCATGATTGGTTTCCAGTTCGCCCAGTCAACGGAGGATTCACTGACGCGCGTCAGTGAGTTCAAGCGGCTCTGCCAACTGGCTTATGACGCATACGAAGCGGATGACGCCCTGCACACTATCATCTATGGCGATAGCGCACTGAGTAAACGCTACCACACGCCAGTCAGCATTATTTTCAAATAGTGAAAATCGGATTTTCAAGACTGGAAAAAGAGATTTTCACGGCGCGAAACAACTGAAAAGCGGGCGCTCTGACCAGTAAATGTCCATGAGCGGGTTCCTGTGCAGATCTCAGTACGGAATTCAGTGCAGGTTTCGGTGCTGGTATCAGTGTAGGAAAAAGATACTGATATGCCACGTAACTGGCTGGAATTCTGTGGTCAGTGCAGGAAGTGCAGGATATTTCAGGCCATAGTCGGCTCCTTCATTTTCTCCCCAAATTCTTTGCAGCGTCACGGAAAAATTGTAACTTTGCAAGCAAAAACCAGATTCAAGAGAATACGACTAACAATCAAGCAAAACATAAAGTATGAAATCAACCATCATGACAAGGGCAGCCGTGACGCTGCTTATGACCGTGCTCGCCACCGCAGCGTCGTGGGCAGACAGACAGTGGACAAGTAATGAATGCGTAGTAACGCTTGACGGCAACGGCACGCTGACCGTGTCGAAATCGGGAGGCAGCGGGCGGATGGCCAACTACGGCTACGACGAAAACGACAACTTTACCGTTTTTCCCGAATGGCACCAATACTACATTGACATCAAGAATATTGTCATCAACGAAGGGGTGACGGCCATCGGCAGCGCTGCCTTTTACGAATGTGCCGCACGGTCGGTCACCATCCCCCGGAGCGTGACCTCTATCGGCGACGAAGCTTTCTTAGAGTGTATAGAGACGGGCGACGTGTTCTGCTATGCCGACCCTACGCTGCTGACGTGGGTTGACACGGGCAACGACTTCGTCATACTTTCTGCGAAAGCCACGCGCTGCCACGTGTACGAAGAGGATTTGGCGGAATTCCAGTCTAAGTTCGGCCATGTCAACGTGACCTTCATCGGCGACCTGCGCGACTACACTGGCCCGTGGAAGAGCGGCGACTGCACGGTGACACTCGACGACAACGGTACGATGACCGTCACGAAGAACGAGGGCAGCGGCGACGGCCGGATGGCCGACTACCAATCGACATACGCGCCCTGGATACTTTATCTTGACGACCCCCACATCAGGAAAGTGGTCATCGGCGACGGCGTGACCCACATCGGCACCAGTGCGTTTAATGCCTGCTATTACTTAGAGTCGGTCGTCATGTCTGACGACGTGACCAGCATCGGCACCACAGCCTTCCACAAATGCCTGATACTGCATTCCTTCGTCATCCCCGAGAGCGTGACGAGCATCGGGCAGGATGCGTTCCTGGGCTGTGTCAACCTGGAAGACGTCTATTGCTACGCCGACCCTGAGAAACTCTCGTGGAACGACTTCGGACGCGATGACTTCAAGCCCGACAAGGGGACGAACTGCCACGTGAAGGGCAGCCTGCTGACGCTCTTCAAGGCGAAATTCAGCAAGGGCGCAGCGACCGACGTGAACGTGACCTTCGTGGGCGATCTCGAAGACAACCCCGAGGATGGGCTTGCCATCGACGCGACGAACTTCCCCGACGCGCAGTTCCGCCAGTTCCTCCACGATTTTGAGATGAACAACGGCGACGACTACCTGAGCGACGCTGAGCGGTCGCTCATCGTCAGCCTCAACGTCAGCGGCCTCGGCATCGGCGACCTGACGGGTCTCGTGTTCTTCCCCAAGCTGAGTTCGCTCGACTGCAGCAACAACCAACTGGCAACGCTCGACGTGACCAGGAACGACCGGCTGGAAGAGCTCTACTGCCAGGGCAACCAGCTGACCACGCTCGACCTGTCGGGAAACGTGCTGCTGAGCTCACTCGACTGCTCACTCAACCGCATCAGTGCCGAGGGCATGAAGGCGCTGATAAGCAGCCTGCACTACCGAAAGAGCAGCTTCATTGCCATCAACCTGGACAACCCTGCTGAGCAGAACGAGGTGAACCGTGCAAACGTGCTTGCAGCACAGGAAAAGAAGTGGACCGTCAACTGCATCAAGGACGGCGTGGAAACGGCGTATGAGGGCGGCGACGTCAGCGGCTCGTGGGTCACCGGCGACTGTACGGCGACGCTCACCGCAGACGGTACGCTGACCGTCACGGGCGAAGGCGATATGGGCGGCTATCGTAATGCCAGTGACGCTCCTTGGTACGGCGTCCGCCATGACATCAAGGCCATCAACATAGTCAGGGGCGTTACGGGTATCGGCAATAACGCATTTAACGATTGTAAGAACCTGGCGAGCATCACCATTCCACAGGGTGTGTCCAGCATCGGCGAATATGCATTCTTTTCCGGCATCTACGACATCCCCCTGCAGCGTCTCTCTCTACCTGCCAGCATACAGGTAATAGGCCAAGACGCCTTCTACGGCAGCAAGGCCGTGGAAGATGTGTACATCTATGGTAATCCCGATGAAATAATGAGGTGGGGCGAAGCAAACTGCGACGACGACGACTTCAGGCCGGGCAAGGCGACGGTATGCCACGTGAGGAAGAGCTACCTGGACGGGTTCCAGTCGAAATTTGCCGACGTGAACCTGACGTTCGTCGGCGACCTTGAAGACAGGGGCTGGGGCGACGTGAGCAGCGACGGCAAGCTCGACGGCGAGGACGTGAGCCTGCTCGTCGGCTGGATTACGGGTAAGATTAGTTACGAACACTTCATATACCTCGACCTCGACGACGCTGACCTAAACAACGACTACTGGATAAACATCGTCGACGTTGTGCGGCTCATCGACAAGATTCGTTCACGTTAATATTTAGTGGGCAGTTAAGAGGAAACAAGATTATTAAAGTTGAATGAGCAGCAATATGAGTGAGAGCGTCAGGCTGGAAGACCTGACCATCGGTTACCAGAAGAAAGGCAGCGTCAAAACGGTTGCCTCGGGTATCAATGCCGCCATCCGGCAGGGGGAACTGACCTGCCTGATAGGCGCCAACGGCGTTGGCAAGTCGACTCTGCTGCGCACGCTGTCGGCCTTCCAGCCGAAACTGAGCGGCAGGGTGGTGACAGCCGACCGTGAGATAGACGACTATACGCCCAAGGAGCTGAGCCGGGTGATCGGTGTGGTGCTGACGGAGAAGCCCGACGTGAGGAATATGACGGTACGCGAGCTGGTGAGCCTGGGCCGGTCGCCCTACACCGGCTTCTGGGGCACGAACTCCAAGGAGGACCTGCGCATCGTCGACGAGTCGCTGCAGCTGGTGGGTATCAGCGGTCTGAGCAGCAGGCTGGTCGACACGCTGTCGGACGGTGAGCGGCAGAAGGTGATGATAGCTAAGGCACTGGCCCAGCAGACGCCCGTCATCTATCTGGACGAGCCGACGGCCTTCCTCGACTTCCCGAGCAAGGTGGAGGTGATGCTGTTGCTGCGGCGCATCAGCCGTGAGCAGCAGAAGACCATCTTCCTATCCACCCACGACCTGGAACTGGCCCTGCAGATAGCCGACTGCATCTGGCTGATGGACGCAGAAAAAGGTCTCAGTATCGGCACGCCCCATGAATTGGGTGAGGCAGGCATACTGAGACACTTCGTAGAACGTCAAGGTATTCATTTCGACAGTCATACCCTCACGGTCAAGATTGACAAGACGGTATGACCGCTACACATTACTGCGCTTCAAAGGCGGCGGCCTCGGCAGCGGCGATGATGTCTTCGCGCGACGGGTCCTCGGGCGTTGACTTGATGTCGCTCAGGTCGAACTCGTCGGTTTCATTGGCGGTTGCCGGTTCGGGGACTGTCTCCTGAACCTCGGGAGCCTCCGGCTTTTCCGCCACCTCCTGACGGATGACAAACTCCTGCTCAGCCTCCGGGTCGGGCACGCTCATGGTGGGCATCTCCTCCATCTTCGTGCGCTCCGACTTGGCGTTGAAGATGGCATCGATGAACTGCGGTTCGCGCTTCAGGCGCTTGAGCGTGGCCTCAGAAGCCAGCTGCTGAGCCTCCTTTTTAGAAAAACCCTTACCCGACTCGCCGGGCACGCCCTCGATGTAGACTTGGAACCTGAAGACGGGCGAGCCGGTTTCCTTGTCTGTTTCCTGCTTCTTCATCTTATACTCCATCCGCACACGGTTCTTCTGGCTCCACTCGAGGAGCTTCGACTTGAAGTTCACCTCCTTGTAGGCCACCTTGTCGATGTTGATAAGCTGGGCCAGGATGCGCTTCTTCATAAACCGCATGACGCCATCGTAGCCCTGATCCAGATAGATGGCTCCGACCAGCGCCTCGAAGGCGTTGCCGGCCATGTAGCTGTTGTGCGAGTTGTTCTGACCGCTGCTGACGATGAGCCGTTTCAGTCCCATTTCCTCGGCAAGCTTGCCAAGCGTGTCGCGGCTGACGAGCTTCGAGCGCGTGTTCGTCAGGAAGCCCTCGCGCTTGCCGGGGAAATGGTCGTAGACGATGTGGCCCACGACGGCATCGAGCAGTGCGTCGCCAAGAAACTCAAGGCGCTCGTTGTTCAGCGGCTTGCCCTTCTCGTTGCGGCGGCCGATGCTCTTGTGCATCAGCGCCTGCTTGTAGTAACTGATGTCATGGGGATAGAACCCCATGACCTCGTAGAGAGAAGAAAAAAGCTCCTTCTCCTGGCGGAAAGGGAGCCTTATACGGTCGATAATGTCATTAAGCCTCATACTTCTTGAAGACGACACAGGCGTTGTGGCCGCCGAATCCGAACGTATTTGAGAGTCCGGCGCGGACGGTGCGCTGCTGTGCCTTGTTGAAGGTGAAGTTCAGGTTATAGTCAATCTCGGGATCCTCGTCGCCCTCCTCATGGTTGATGGTGGGCGGCACGATGTCGTTCTTGACGGCCAGCACGGTGACCATAGCCTCTACGGCACCGGCAGCACCGAGCAGGTGGCCCGTCATCGACTTCGTCGACGAGATATTGAGCTTGAAGGCAGCGTCGCCGAAGACCTCCTTGATGGCCTTGGCCTCGGAGATGTCGCCGACGTGCGTGCTGGTGCCGTGAACGTTGATGTAGTCGATGTCCTCGGGCTTCATCTCAGCATCCTCAAGGGCGTTCTGCATCACGAGCTTGGCACCGAGGCCCTCGGGATGAGAGGCGGTGATGTGGTGAGCGTCAGCACTCATGCCGGCACCTACCATCTCGGCGTAGATCTTGGCACCACGGGCCTTGGCGTGCTCCAGCTCCTCAAGGATGAGACAACCGGCACCCTCGGCCATGATGAATCCGTCGCGCGAGGCGCTGAACGGACGGCTGGCCTTCTCGGGCTCGTCGTTGCGCGTCGACAGGGCGTGCATGGCGTTGAAGCCGCCGACGCCGCAGGCGCAGATGGCAGCCTCGGCACCACCGGCCAGAATGGCGTTGGCCTTGCCTAAGCGGATGAGGTTGAAGGCATCGGCCAGTGCGTTCGACGATGAAGCGCAGGCCGAGGCGGTGATATAGTTGGGGCCGTGGAAGCCGTACATGATCGAAATCTGTCCGGCGGCGATGTCGGCAATCATCTTCGGAATGAAGAAGGGGTTGAACTTCGGGCCGTCAGCCTCGTGCAGACTGTAGTACTTCACCTCGTCCTCGAAGGTCTTAATGCCACCGATGCCCACGCCGTAGACCACGCCGATGCGGTTCTTGTCCTCTGTCTCAAGGTCCATGCCGCAGTCCTCGACAGCCTGCTTGGCAGCAATCATGGCCAGCTGCGTGTAGCGGTCCATCTTGCGGGCCTCCTTGCGGTCCAGGTAGTCGTTGACGTTGAGGTTCTTCACCTCGCAGGCAAACTTGGTCTTGAACAGGGTTGTATCGAAAAGTGTAATAGGTGCGGCTCCGCTAACGCCTGCCAGAAGGTTCTTCCACATCTCGTCGGGCGTATTGCCGACGGGCGTCACGGCACCAAGACCTGTTACAACTACTCTTTTTAACTCCATAAACTTTCAGAATGAGAAATGAGAAATGAGAAATGAGAAATGTTGATTACCAGCAAGTGCATAAATCACCGCAAAAGCAACCATCATTTCTCATTTCTCTTTCCTCTATTCCTAATATTGTTTATTTTGAATTCTCCTCGATATAAGCGATGGCATCACCAACGGTACCAATCTTCTCGGCTCTATCATCGGGAATTGAAATGCCAAATTCCTTCTCGAACTCCATAATGAGCTCTACGGTGTCAAGTGAATCAGCACCGAGGTCGTTAGAGAAACTTGCTTCAGGCTTCACTTCAGCCTCGTCAACACCTAATTTGTCTACAATAATTGCCTTTACTTTGCTTTCAATTTCTGACATAATTTTAATCTTTAAAATGTTAATAATTATTTGCTATCTTGAAACACTTTTTACGGCCTTTCGCCGTTTGCGGGTGCAAAGTAACACAATTTCCGTCAGTTACGCAAATTTTTTCAAGGAAAAGTGACTATCGACTGCACATTTTGGGGGCGTTTGTGCAAAAAACAGGCCCTACATGGTGTATTTTGTACGCTTAATATGCAAATTAACATGAAAACTTCACGTTTTAGTTGCAAATGTGGAAAACTTTCTGTAGCTTTGCAGGGAAAAACAAAAACAATTGGAAAAAGCATGTCATTTACAGAACAAGCAAACAACATTTTCAGGCAGGCCATCAGCGACTATCACCTGACCGACAACGTTGACACGCCAGTGAAAAATCCCTACCAGCGCGACTCCATAGAGTACTCGCTCTACATGAAGTGCTGGATAGACACCGTGCAGTGGCACTACGAGGACATCATCCGCGACCCGCACATCGACCCGCATGAGGCCCTGTCGCTGAAGCGGCGCATCGACCGCTCAAACCAGGACCGCACAGACCTCGTGGAGCAGATTGACAGTTACTTCCGCCAGACCTACAGCGACGTGAAGCCGCTGCCGGAGGCGCGACTGAACACCGAGAGTCCGGCATGGGCCATCGACCGTCTGAGCATCCTCGCACTGAAAATCTACCACATGCAGGAACAAGTGAACCGTGCCGACGCCACCGACGACCACCGCCAGCGCTGCCAGGCGAAGCTCGACGTGCTGCTGGAACAGCAGAACGACCTGTCGGCAGCCATCGACCAGCTGCTGGCCGATATCGAGGCCGGGCGCATCTACATGAAGGTGTACCGGCAGATGAAGATGTATAACGACCCATCGACTAACCCCATACTGTATCAGAAGAAGTGAAACGAGAGCACATACTCATCATACGCTTCTCGGCCATGGGCGACGTGGCCATGGCCGTGCCTGTGGTCTACTCGCTGGCCAAGCAGTACCCCCACGTGCGCATCACGGTGCTCAGCCGGGGCTTTGCGCGTGCCTTCTTTGAAGACCTGGCGCCTAACGTCGACTTCATGGAGGCTGACCTGAAGCATGAGTACCACGGCGTCAGAGGGCTCAATGCCCTATACCGCCGGCTCACGGCCAAGCAGTTTACCAAGATTGCCGACCTGCACAACGTGCTGCGCTCGGAATATCTGCGCATGCGGTTCAACATGGGCCGCTACCGCGTGGAGCATCTCGACAAGCACCGCCGCGACCGCCGCAGGTTTATCGCGCGCAATAATAATAAGGTACGCAAGCCGCTGAGAACACCCTTCGAGAACTACGCCGACGTGCTCGGCCGCCTGGGCTATCCCGTCAAGGTGGAGTTTACGTCGCTCTTCCCGCCTGAGGGTGGCAACCTGAACATGCTGCCCGCCATCATCGGGCCGAAGAAGAGTTTCGAGCAATGGATAGGCGTGGCCCCTATTGCCGCACACCCCGGCAAGACCTACCCGACCGACCGCACCCGTCAGGTCATCGAGCAACTGCAGCAGAATCATCCCAACGCCCGCTTTTTCCTCTTCGGACAGGGCAAGGAGGAGCAGCAGCTGTTCACCGCCTGGAGCCAGCAGCTGCCCCGCTGCGTCTATGTGGGCCAGCACCTTGAGAACATGCACCAGGAGCTCATCCTGATGAGCCACCTCGACGTCATGCTGTCAATGGACTCGTCGAACATGCACCTGGCATCGCTCACGGCCACGCCCGTGGTCAGCATCTGGGGCGCCACCCACCCCGATGCAGGATTCATGGGATGGAACCAACCGGCAGAGAACGCCATACAGGCCGACCTCAGCTGCCGCCCGTGCAGCATCTACGGCAACAAGCCATGCCGCCGCGGCGACCTGGCCTGCATGACCCTTATCAAACCAGAACAGATAACCGAGAGAATAGAACAGATTATTAACCAAAAAACAAACAATCAACGCTTATGAAAAAGTATGTTTGCGACGTATGCGGCTACGTGTACGACCCCGAAGCCGGCGATCCCGACAGCGGCATCGAGCCCGGCACTGCCTTCGAAGACATTCCCGAGGACTGGGTATGCCCCATCTGCGGCGTCGGCAAGAGCGACTTCTCGCCCGAAGAGTAAATTTAAGTCAGGAGCTGCTGCTCGGCAAACTTATAGATGACAATGCCAGCCGTGACGCTGACATTCATCGAGTGTTTCGTACCGAGTTGCGGAATCTCCAGGCAACCGTCACAGGCGTCCACCACTTCCTGGTGGACGCCTTTTACTTCGTTACCGAAGACGACGGCATACTTCTGGCCCTTGTCTGCCCTAAAGCGGTGAAGCTTCGTGGAGTGCTCCACCTGTTCCACACCATAGACCGTATAGCCGTCGGCGCGAAGCTGGCGCACGGCATCGAGCGCCGTGGGGAAATACTGCCAGCTGACGCTGTCCTCGGCCCCCAAAGCCGTCTTATGGATTTCGGCCGAAGGCGGCGTTGACGTAATGCCGCAAAGGAAAACGGCTTCTACGCGAAAACTGTCAGCAGTACGAAACACGCTGCCCACATTGTGCATCGACCTCACATCGTCGAGGACAACCACCAGCGGCAGTTTCTCGGCCTCGCGGAACTCCTCGACCGTCAGCCGCTGCATCTCTATGGTCCTGACCTTTCTCATACCGGCCATATCGGAATCCTGCGATTATCCACAATGGAAGAAACGCGTGACCAACTTCTGGATTTCATCAGGATAGCCTTCAATCTCCTTGCGCAGGTTCACGTCGTCGAAAGCGCGAAGCTGGGCAATGATACCGTCGATCATGGCAGGCGCAAAGACACCATACTCCTCGAAGACCTGGCGCTGGCGCTCCAGACAGGCGGCACTGGCCACGCAGGAGTCTGGCAGCTGGGCCAGCGTGGCAAGCCTGTCGGCATTCTCGGCAGCGTGGATGTTGACGTTGACGTAGGTACGCTCGGCAACCTCCAGAGCATTGCTCATCTCGAAACCGTGACGACAGGCCACGCAGAGGCCTGCCAGCAGCTGGTAGAGGTCGGCAGAGCCATCGGGCGAGCGCATCTCCACGGTCTGCTTCTGACTGGTGTCGTAGTTGGCCTGGGGCTCCAGCGGGTTGGCAGCACGGCACATGTCGACACTGGCAGCCCAGCCCAGCGGCACGCGCACCAGCACAGAGCGGTTGCGGTCGCCCCAGCAGACGTTGGTCGGCGCCTCCTGATGGGGCACCAGCCGGAAGTAGCTCATCGGATTCTTATTGCCAAAGGCCGTGATGGCCGGTGCAAGGTCCATCATGCCGGCAATCATCTTGCGCGCACTCTCGGAGAGCACGCCACACTTTCCTTCTGTGGTGTCTGAGGGGAGCGTCAGCATCTGGTTCTTGCCGTCCTTCACCATACGCATGTGGATGTGCAGGCCCGACCCGGCCTTGCCAGTGGTGATCTTCGGAGCAAAGGTGACGTCGTAGCCCAGCTGATAGCCCAGGTTACGGATGACCCACTTGGCCACCATCAGCTGGTCGGCAGCCTGCTCAACGGGCACGGGCAGGAACTCTATCTCGTTCTGCTCGTAGTTCTTGCCGTCGAGCGTGAAGTTGCCCACCTCGGAGTGGCCGTACTTGATTTGGCCGCCGGCCTGGGCGATGTACTGCATGCACTGCGTACGGAAGTCGCCGCCCTTGGCGTAGGGAGCCGACTCGTGATAGCCGCGCTGGTCCTGGGCGGGATAGTAGCCCTCGTCGTCGCTGATGACGTAGTACTCCAGCTCGCCCATCGCCTGGAACTCCATACCCGTCACCTTGCGGAAAGCTTCGGCTGCCTTGTGGAGCGTGTGCTCAGGCGACGACTCCAGCGGGCGGCCGTCCTTGTCGAAGAACGAGCAGAGCAGCGAGATGGTGGGCAGCTCAGCAAAGGGGTCGACAAAGGCTGTACGGAAACGGGGCAGCACGTAGAGGTCGCTCGACCCGGCCTGTATGAACGAGAACAGGCTTGACCCGTCGACGCGCTCGCCGCAAGTGAGTATGGTGTCGAGATAGGCCAGGTCGTTGACCACGAAATTAAGCGTCTTCAACTTGCCGTCGCCGCCGGGATACATGAAGTTCACCATGCGGATGTCGTTCTTCACCATGTAGTCAATAATGTCGGCCTTCGTAAACTCTGACGAAGGCTTTTGCAGGAACGCAACGATTGGATTGGCGTTCAAAGAAAACTGATTGTCTGTCATATTAGTAGAGAATTATGCCGCGAAGATACAAAAAATTCTTCAACTGGCCAATTGTTTTTAAGACTTTTCGCCCCGTCAGATAAAAAACTTTCATATTTGTGTAGTTTTTCGTACCTTTGCCGCGTCTAACGGGTGTAAAGATTCAAAACAGACAAGACAATGACGACATTAGAACAACAGTTTGCGCAAACCGTTGCAGAACACAAGAGCACCATCTACACCGTGTGCTACATGTTCTCGCAGGATGCCGACGAGGTGAACGACCTGTTCCAGGAAGTACTAGTCAACCTGTGGAAAGGTTTCGACGGCTTCGAGCACCGCTCGGACATCAGGACGTGGATCTACCGCGTCGCCCTCAATACCTGTATCTCTATTGACAGGAAAAAGAAGCGACGCTCGGCAGAAGTCCGCCTGACGATGGACATCAACCTCTTTGAAGACCGCGACGAGGACACGCGCCAGGTGGACATGCTCCACAAGCGCATCTCCCGACTGCAGCCCTTCGACCGGGCCGTCGTCCTGCTCTGGCTCGAGAACCTATCGTACGAGGAGATTGGCCAGATTGTAGGCATCAGCACTAAGAACGTCAGCGTCCGCCTGTACAGAATCCGTGAACAGTTAAAGCAAATGTCAAACGATTAAACGATTACCCATTATGACCAACGATTTCGAATTAGAGAACATGCGCCAGCAGATGGCCACGCTCAAGAATAAGCTCAACGAGCAGCAGATAGTGAACGACCGGCTGATGCGCCGCTCGATGAAGAACCAGGTGAACAGCATCACCCGACGCAACTACATCCTCATGGCCGTCGGCCTGCTCATGGTGCCCTACGGCTACTGGTGTTTTGTCCACCTGAGCGGCCTCTCCATCCCCTTCTGGATTGTGACGAGCATCATGATGCTGATATGCGCCGGCGCCACCTTCTACAACATCCGCATGATCAGCGACCCCGAACTGATGAGCCATAGCCTTGTGGAAGCACGCAAGAAGGTTGCAAGAGCCAAGAAGTTCGACAGCGACTGGCTGCTCGTAGGCATCCCGATGGTCCTTGTCTGGCTGGGGTGGTTCTTCTATGAAACCTACCAGCAGAACCACGACTATGCCAACGGATTGATTTGGGCCGGTGTCGTCGGCGGTACCATCGGTGCCTTCATCGGTTTCAGCCTGCACTTCAAGACGCAGCGCCAGTATCAGGAGATTATCGACCAGATAGAGGACATTACGAAAGAGGAGTGAGCATCTTCACCCTACAGCCAAGGACGCATAGCCCCATCAGAGCCATGCGTCCTTTTTTTATGGATTACATGAAAGGAGGAGTGACCCGTTCATATATGCGTACATAGTCTATCTCATAGCGCATCGGCAGTGCCGCATCGTCTATTGGGCCACCATTATCGCCACCCAAGGCCAGGTTGAGCAGGATATACTGCGGCCGATGAAAAGGGTTGGTGTGGCGGCCTACGCTGCCGTTCGTCGTCTGTGAGAGCGGCACCTCATTGAGCAGCTCACCGTCGAGGTAAAGCCGTATGGAGGTCTCGTCCCAATCCATGCGCCACACGTGGAAACACTGCGCCCAATGAGGGTCGCGGTCGGTGAAACGGCGGAACGGCACCTTCCTGCTGTTCCACACGGCATCGTAGGGACGGTCGCTCCCCCACGCCACATTGGCCAGGATATGGGGTTCTCCCTTGATGGGATAATACTCCATCAAGTCGACCTCGCCGCACGACGGCCAAGGCAGTCCGCTCCCCAGTGTCCAGATGGCTGGCCAGGCACCGCCGCCAGTGGGAATACGGGCACTCACCTCCAGCCTGCCATAAAGAAACGTGCGCTTGCCCGCCGTCGTGAGACAGGCCGAGGTGTAGTCGATGGTGGGCCGCTGCTGTCCCCAACGGCGGCTCCCGGGAGCGTAGGTCGGATTGGGCCGCTGTTCACGGCGGGCCTCAATGACGAGCAGCCCGTCCTGCTGCCACGCATTATCGCGCTGATACCATTGTGCCTCGTGATTGCGCACGAAGCCCTGCTCGTAGTTCCACACAGTGCTGTCAGGGCGGCCCTCGGTGCTGAACTCATCGCTCCACACGAGTTTCCACTCCTGTGCCGGGACTTGCTGGCTCAGCAATAGTAAAAGAAGAAAAAACAATAAACGCTCCATCATATCAACTATTCATAATCTTAGGGGTGGGGTCAGTTCTATTATTCCTGTTTGTATTTGTCACTGAAGTCGAGTTTGCTGCAAAAATAACAAAATTTCTTGAAAAAGGCAGGGTTTTACGATTCTTTTTTGTACTTTTGCCGCAATTTCCACGGAATCACCATAACAAGCACTATGATGCAAGACAATAAGCAAGAGATTTTCCCTATTGTGGATGCTGACGGCCACACCATTGGCTCGGCCACGCGAGGCGAATGCCATAACGGTTCGCGGCTGCTGCACCCAGTGGTACATCTACACTTGTTCAACTCCAAGGGCGAGCTGTATCTGCAGAAACGCCCGGAGTGGAAAGACATTCAGCCAAGCAAATGGGACACCGCCGTAGGAGGGCACATGGACTACGGCGAAACGGCTGAGGACGCCCTGTGCCGCGAGGCCCGTGAGGAGCTGGGCATCACCGGCTTCCAGCCGCAGTTTGTCGAGAAATACATTTTCGACAGCGTCCGCGAGCGGGAGCTGGTCTACGTGAACCGCACCACCTACGACGGTCCCGTCAGCCCCTCAAGCGAGGAACTCGACGGTGGCCGCTTCTGGCCACTCAACGAAATCCGCGCCGCCATTGGCAAAGGCATCCTGACACCTAATTTCGAGAGTGAGTTCCAGCGTTGCTTCCCGGAATTGCTTTAGACGGTACTCTTTCCTCACCCCGTGATTCCCTTGCTAATCTCGCAGAAAAGTTGTATCTTTGCGGTACTTTTCTTATCAAGACAATTAAAATAATATCGGCTATGAAGAAAATCCTTTCACTGCTACTACTAATGGCAGCAACGACAAGAGCAAATGCTCAGAACTATCTTATGTACGGCTACGATGCTGTAGGTAACCGTATCTACAGACTGACTGCTACGGTACGTTCAAAAAAACAGACTCGTGCAATGACGGATTCAGCATCATATAACAAAAGAACCGTCCCTCTGTTATATATGAAAAGTCATGTTATTTGTTGTGTAATCATATTCATGAACGCTTTGTTGTTCTCTTGTGAATCTTACATAGACTTGCCATACTATGTTATGAACAAGTCGGAAGATTCTATTTATGTATATGCTAATGGAGGGAAAGGCCAGTCTCAGAATGAGGCAGGCCCTGTAGCGCCGGACAGCATCTGGCGCGACTATATCAACGAAAAAGATTTTGGTATGTTGCGAGTACACATCGCAAAACAAAGAACAGTGGACAGCCTTGCATGGAGTGATGTGTTACAAAATGATGCTTTTGATAAAACGTTCGTTTTTAGTGAAGAAGAACTCCTAAAAAAGAAACGCCTAATAATATACAAGGAGGAATAATTATGAAATCAAATGTTGCAAGCACTATTTTGATGCTCTTGTCTTTTTTTCTGTTTTTTTCATGTGCTGATAATGAAAAGGTTCTATGGTCTTTGATTAATCAGTCAGGAGAGTCTATATATATAACAGGCGGGGTAACCGAAGTGGGTATTTCTGAATGGAAACAATCAAGTATGATAGAAGTCAAGCCAGATAGCATCTATTCCAGCTGGGTGTACGAGGATGACCTTGAGAGGCACTCATTGGTCTTGTATATTTTCAGAAAAAGTATAATAGAATTATATGGCTGGGAGGTGATAAAGGAAGAAGGTCTTTATGATAGAAGGGTAAATTGCTCGTATTCACAGTTAAAAAATGAAGGCTATCTAATTGTTTTCAAATAAGACAGAATTATGAGGGGGCATAAATCACGATGAAAGGTTATGATATTTCACAGTAATATGAGTGTTGAACAAATATGAAATAGAAATGAGAAAACTATCGGCAATTGGGCTTATGATAGCCTGTGGCGTCCTGCTGGGCGCTTGTGAGAAAGACTCCGACAAGGACGATGATGGCGTTGTATTGATGGAGGAGGTGCTTGATGCCGTCTATGTGGTCAATGCCGGCAATGCTGCCGCCTCCATACCTGCCAGCATCACGGTGGTGGATGTCAGGAACCGCAGGGCGACGCAGGGTCTGTATAAGGAACAGAACGGGAGTGACATGGTGTCGACGCCCTCTGACATGGTGACTGCCTGGTTAAGCAAACGTATCTTTGTTGTCTATCCAGATAAGGATATGCTGGAAGAGATTGACGGTCAGACGCTGAAGTCGCTGAAGAAGATTTCCACGACAGGACTGTTTGGCGACAAGGGCAAAGGTCCCAGAAAGATGATGTGGCATTGGAAAAAACTGTTAGTACTCACCGATGCCGGCTACGTGCTGAGTTTTTCGGGCGACGCGCTGGAGGCAGAGGCGGCCTACGAAGTAGGTCCAGGGGCAACGGCCATGTACACTACGAAGGAAAACGCCATTGAGGTGCTCCATTCCGGGCAGGGGACAGAGGCTCCCTGCATATCGAGCGTAAGCTTTTATGGCAATCCTGCACCATATACCATTACTTCCGAACTATTGACAAATCCTGTGGAGTATATCCGTGTATTTGACGACAGCTACGCAGCCTTTATCCTGAATGCCGGGAAAGACGGCAAGGCGGGGAGTGTCATTCAGAGGCAGTGGGGCAAGGAGCCTGAGCTGCGTAAGATTGCTGATGCCACTTTCGCGTGCAACGGAAACGACTCCAAAGGCACTGCTCTTTATATGGTGAACACGTCAGCAGCCAGGGCCAAGCCAACCTATAGCAAGTATGACATCCTGACAAATACTGTCAGCACCTTCATCGAAGACGGTGAGCAGTATCCTACCGCCATTGCCGCTGATTATGCGTATCACAATACCATCTGCGTCACTTCTCGTCCGTCGGCCGACAAAAGCAGCACGGCAAATGGGCATGTGACCATTTACAGCCACGAAGGCCAGTTGCAAGGGAAGTATGAAGTGGGTGTGAATCCCTCTCTCATCGACTTTGGGTATGTCATGGTTACGAGTAAATAAAAGGAAAACATAGTACTCCAACCTTTAAAAACAAGAAAAGTGATGAGTCCGTAAAATAAGCAGTAAAACATTTGGCAGTGTGCATTACTATCCGTAATTTTGCACCTGAAGACACTTCCGATATCCAGTCGCTCCAATCTCTGTTGTCATCAAAAGACAGAAACAGCCGCCCATAAGCGACCATCTACTAATTTTTTTCAGTTTTATTACCACTTCCGCCACTTTTTGCATTATCTCGTTGTGAATAAGCGTGTTGGCAGGTGGTAATAAGAGTGGTGGAAGTGGTGTTATATTACCACTTCCACCACTATTTCTATAGTTTTTGCAAGGCTGGATGGGCCGCAACGGCGCACTTCCTTGCTCATCAGGATACACTTCACGACCGTTCCGGAGCCGTCGGAACGCCGTTCCGGCAGCCCCGGAACGATTTTCCTGCATCGTCGGAGCACAGGAGATGGCCATGATTGACTGTAATCTGTTCATGAGAGTCGGGGTATTGACCTTCTATTTGAGAGAAAACTGCTAATTTTTGTCGCAAAATCTACTGAAGTGGTAATATAATACCACTTCCACCACCATTAATACCACTATGTAACATACAGATAATCAGAAAGATAAAGCGAAAGTGGTGATAGTGGTATTATTCTTCCAAAAAAAATCTTGCTGTGAGGCTGAAACCTGCAAGAAGTATCTGGAGTATCACAAAGATACCGTGTTCAAGGGGTAGAATTCCTATACATTATTTATCCTGTTTTCCGCAACGGGGTGACCCAAATCGGGGTTAGCACTCAGCAGAAAGCGGTCGCTCGACTTTCAGGACGAACTAAAACGGCTGTTTGGTTAGGAAGCGAAAAGTCCCGGTGCGCGAGCACCAGGACTTTTTCTGTTCTTGTTTTTATGAAATACATCCGTGTCATCCTAACGGAAAGACGCGTCTTGTCCTAAAAAACAATACCCGGCAGTTTGATTGCTCAGGGACTGTCGGGACTTAACGGTGCAAAGATAGTAACTTTTCTGCAAACTTCCAAGTTTTTTAGCGAAAAAGTTGCATTTCTCTGCAACTTTTCATCAAATGCACATAATTTTGCTGCAAACGCTGGCTACATGGTCCAATCCGTAGAGGAGGGTATTAGCATTTATACCCATCCATTGGAACAGGCGCATCATTCGTGCATAGCAGTCCAGAACGCGTTGCGTGTCTATGCTTGCAGGAATACCAAAACAGATAGGTTCGTGGTGTGCGATACGGTTGCGAATCTGATTGATCATGTCGAGTTCTCCAAACACAAATGTATTGTCATATTGCAGTTGAGCCGTTGATGTTGGCTTGTTAGGAAACACATTCAAGAGACAGCGGTTAGCCAAGCGGTACTGCACATTGTTGTACATGAACTTCCAAACGCCGAATTCCATTTCAGCCAGCAGTTTTGTATGCGAATAGTTGTTGGTACGGATTAGCCCTTCGTATGCTTTCTTGATAATCTTTCGCGTGCCGTCAACACGGGGATCGGTGTCGAATCGGCCTCCTGGCAGAATAAAATCGCGGAGCCAATCGGCGCCAAAGTTAGCCTGCATCTCCCTGTCTATCCGGTTCCTCAACGACACTTCAAAGCAACTGATTAACGTGAACATCTCCTGCGACAGTTTCAGGTTATAGCGATACAACATCATTGCCCGACGGGTGTCATTGCCGCAAGCTAATACATATCTGTGCATTCGCTCAGGCGAAATCGTTTCTTCAAACTCTGCGAACTTCATATTTATTATGCTTATAGACTGCAAAAGTACGAAGATTATTCCAAACAGCCAAACAACTGACAACTATTCCTACTTTTTCACCATAACCGTAGTACCCACGCGTAGTACCCCTAAAGGGAGTAGAAGCTAAAAATTGTTCGTATCTTTGCCGCCGAAATCATTCTTACTGCCTATGAAGGAACGAAAGAAATCTGAAGAGAAGAAGGAGCATAAGAAGTCGTGGCGGGAGTACATGGCCACGGTGGAGGACATCACTGTCCTTCGTTATTGTCAACCTTATGCCCTTGATGGTCGATATAGAACCAATCATCACTCACCCATTCCCAATGTTCGTCCGTAGGGTCATTCTTTTGCCCCGTGTACGTCACCTTGGCCCTGCCGCCTTCGAAGGGATAGGCATATTTGAACTGGGGAGCTATCACGACTTGACCAAGTGAATCGGCAAATCCCATCAGCCCCTCGTCGTTAACGATACGGAAATTCCCTTCAAACAGATAGTCGGGCGTGAAATTGTCGACTTCCAAAGCCCGACACAGAGGCTTCCCCTCGGTATTGATACAGGTGATGCCGTTTACGCCAGCTTCCATCACGAATCCCACTGGTGCAATACTGTCGCTTACACAATACGTATAACGGCCATAAGGCACTATTGTATCGCCCTTCTCATCGATATAACAGACAGACGAAAGCCACTCACCAGGCTCTTGAAGAACGGCGTAAAGCCGCTTTCCCGTGTAGCCCTTGACTTGTCCGGCATGCCTGTACTCAAACACGGGGTCGGGGTTGTGCAGCAATTCACGGTCTGTCCTTATGACTATCTTCGACAACAGGCCATTTGCGAAGTAATAGGTTTCAGAGGCATAAAAGTTTGTAGTCACACAGACTTTCTGTATACTGTCGCTTATAGCATCAAGCTTCAGCCGGTGCAGCACCTCCGCTCTGGATAAGCCAATATGTATACCCTCCTCCAGGCCGATTCTTTTGTCTGTAATACTGGCATAGACGAGCGGATATCTGTACACCGGGCCATTTCCGAATTCTTCGAAGACCAATCGATTACCGGCATCTCCAAACGAAAACAGATGTTTCGACTTCCAATAGTTATCTATCACAGCATGTGGCAGAAAAGCCAACTTCTCCAACGGTTGGAACCCCATTCCGAACGGGTACAAACCGTTTACTATCATTATATATGGAAAAACAGACAGAGAATCACCATAAACCTTCTGCTCCCAATAATTAGGAGCATCCCCAGACACAGCAACAGTCTGGTGTCTGCAGCCTGCAAAGACTGAGCAGGCGAGCAATAACAACAAATGAAACTTTAAAAACTTCTTCATCTCGGTAACATTACTACGTCGCACATCCGTCACCCTTCTCCATTATCCACCACCTCGTATCTCTCTGCTTATCAGGTGTTTCCACAGTAGAGACGGACGTGATGTTATTTTCTGAATCAATACTCAGTTCACCACCTGACTCTGCTCCGAGCCTAACGAGGAAAGACCAAGGGGTGGACTGAGTTACATTCCATTGCCAACCTCACAGTACGATATTTTGTGTATCCTGCCACCATCAAAACAATGGAATCGGGAAAACCCTAAAGAGTATGAGAAACTTGGTCAATCTGCAGTGCGCAAATCAAGACGCGCATACGGAGTTTTTCTGCCGTCTCGGAAAGTGCAAATGACATGTAGCCTTTTGTAACTGTATGGATGCTCTATAACTATTTCATTATGTTCACCCCTGTTTTTCATGTTTTCAACGATAGTAATCTTATCTTCCTCTCTACTTTCAATGATTGTTTGATAGTCATAATTATACAGTATAACAAAATCCTCTTTCCCATCATAAGAATTTAACCTCAACTGATACCAGCTACGCAATCCTGTTCCTCCACTTAAATAGTCGCAAGTCCAGATACTATTATCTAAAGAGTTAATAAATTTTCTCCCCTTTAAAACCGCAAGAGCTGCTGAGCGTGGAGCATACCTTGAAAATGTCATTGTATTTTTATCACCATAAAGCTGAATACCACTCCACGATGCAGTATCCAATAGGGTAACTTGCCACTGAAGGTTCTGTGATCTATACAATGCGTCAGTAGACAGAATACCTGTAGCCTCATTATAAGCCCACTTATATTTTCTATTATCATCATAAGACATCATTCCATCATCGTAAAGAAGAAATGAAATGTTTCCTGACCCCCAACCGCCAACAAGCTTACCTGCCTCATTTGAACCATTTTCTGCATCATCGCTATCGCTACATGAGCAAATAACGGGAACTACTGCCATAAACACGCAGATCAGAAAAGTATTAAATATAATTTTTGTATTCATATGATAATGTCACGCTATTTACAAAAAGTATCATGCCGTTTTGTCTTTGTTAATGTTACCAAGTGGAAGAGTATGGGCGAAAATCTCCTATACGCACAAAGTCAGCCCGCAGCCGTGTATTGTTTGAATAAAGGGTCAACTCTGTATCAGTGAGCTTTTTAATAACCCATATATCATTATAGGGCCGGCCTATTTTGAGTTTATTGTCCGAAAGCTCCCATCTGAGTACATACGGGGTATTTGAGTATCCTGTTGACTGTTCAAAGACACCCACTGGCCAGTAGTAAAAACCGCTACTGTTATAAAATTCCAAATAGCCATAGGTATCGTCATCAGTAGGAAATTCGCTTTTGAAAACTTTTGTTCCATCCATATATTCTCTGGACTTCAAGCGCCAGTGGCCTTTAAGTTTTTCTATACTTATTTCACTGGCCTGTTCGTTGTTGTCATCATCATCGCCGCAAGACACCATACAAACACTTGCAAATAAAGCCAAAATCATGGCTATAAATTGAAAGAATTGATTTTTCATTGCTGCTGGGGAAAAAAGAAAGGTAGCGAGAACTCTGTGTGAGCCTCACTACCTTATTAATATAAAAATTAGTCGGCGAGCTTAGCCTTGATCATCTCGCGGTTGAGGCGGGCGATGTTGGCGATGGTCTCGTTCTTCGGGCAGACAGCCTCGCAGGCGCGGGTGTTGGTGCAGTTGCCGAATCCGAGCTCGTCCATCTTGGCAATCATGTTCTTCACGCGGCGGGCAGCCTCTACGCGGCCCTGGGGAAGCAGAGCGAGCTGAGATACTTTAGACGATACGAAGAGCATGGCAGAGCCATTCTTACAAGCGGCGACGCAGGCGCCACAGCCGATGCAGCTGGCACAGTCCATAGCCTCGTCGGCATCCTCCTTGGGGATAAGGATAGCATTGGCATCCTGAGCCTGACCGGTGCGGATGGTGGTGTAGCCGCCAGCCTGGATAATCTTATCGAAGGCACCGCGGTCGACCATACAGTCCTTGATCACAGGGAAGGCAGCCGAACGCCAGGGCTCGACGGTGATGACGTCGCCATCGTTGAAGCGGCGCATGTAGAGCTGACAGGTTGTGGCACCGCGCTCTGTCAAGCCGTGAGGCGTACCGTTGATGTAGAGTGAGCACATACCGCAGATACCCTCGCGGCAGTCGTGGTCGAACACGAAGGGCTCCTTGCCCTCGTTGATGAGACACTCATTGAGGATGTCGAGCATCTCGAGGAATGAAGTATCGTCAGGGATGTCCTTCATCTCGTAAGAGTCAAAGTGTCCCTGGTCCTTTGGC